>OLGI01002377.1_pt1 | contig 13698 bp, 4 predicted proteins | sample 1605221 | NCBI WGS metagenome assembly OLGI01 (sample SAMEA3888915, study PRJEB22519) | human gut metagenome | biome: human gut; feature: human-associated habitat; material: faeces | place: Denmark | collected 2010 | reverse complement strand
GTGCCAATGGAGGTGGTAATGTATCTCCAATGATTATCGAACGTTTGCTTCGTGATCCCTATCGCCTGACCATGCGTCGCGGATCAACTAAAATAGAAACTATTCCCGATGCCACATTGGTGGGCCCGAAGGTATTGCTGATCAATAAATACTCAGCTTCAGACGGTGACTTGTTCCCATGGAGTTTTAAGGCAAATAAAATCGGTAAAGTTATCGGTACTCGTACATGGGGTGGCATTATCGGTATCAGTGGCCCGTTGCCTTATATGGATGGTACGGATGTACGTGTTCCGTTCTTTACCAATTATGATGCAAAGACCGGTCAATGGATAGTGGAGAACCATGGAGTAGATCCCGATATTCTGATTGATAATGACCCGGTAAAAGAACAGTTAGGTGAAGACCAGCAGTTGAATAAAGCCATTGAGGTAATTCTACAAGAGTTAAAGGATCGCAAACCATTACCTCCCGTTCCGGCTCCGAGAACTTATAAGGATTTGGGAGTGGAATAAAAAATCATTCTTTTTAATAAAGCCCGTAGCCATCATTAAGCTACGGGCTTATCTATGATTTTTTAATATAATGGATTTTGTATCAATAAATCATTTTTCTGCATTTCATCCAAATAAATAGGGAGTAAATAAGACTTATCATTCCATTTCCTCTCCTGCACATCAATAATGGAATAATTAGGCTCTGTAACTCCATAAGGATAGCGAATATCTATTCCTTGAACATTCTTAATCACTTCAGGTGCAATCATCCAACGGCGGATATCAAAATAACGATGTTGTTCATAAGCTAATTCTATTTTACGTTCATTACGATAATGTTCTTTCAAGACATCTCCCATTTCAGAATCTGGTATGTCAGGCATTCCCGCTCTTGTACGAATCATATTGATATACTTACGGGCTTCAGCATCTTCACCTAATTCTATGCATGCTTCAGCATAATTCAACAAAACTTCAGCATAACGTATCTGACGCCAAGGATAAGGTTGTTTATCATACTGATGATTAACTGAAGGATCTAAAAACTTACGCATATAATATCCTGTATAAGAACCATTCCAATCTTCAATAGGGCCTTGGCGAGTGTCTAAACCTGGTGTATAACTTCCATCTGACTGCTGATAATAAGCAGTTTGTACTATTCCTTCAGGATCACTACCTACTGTATCATCCGGACGTTGACGCCAATAAGAACCATTATACATAATAGAAGCATAGAAGCGAGGATCTCGATTTTGATAAGGGTAAGCTGCTTGTTGTGGATTATCCCAACTAAATTTGCTGCCATCTGCCATTTCATAAGAATCAACTAATTGTCCAGTAGGAGTATTTCCGCCCCAACCATGAAAACCATTGGGACTATTGAACAAACCAACACGAGGCAATTGAAAATCACTGCTATTATGATTTACATAATCATAATATTGTACCATAATATCTTCATCCGAATTATGACATAAGAAAATATCAGCATAGTTTTGAGTAGCTTCCTCTCTATTTTTCCATCCTCCATTTTCACCATACAGATGATATATACCTAAATCCATAACAGCTTTAGCAGCCTTTTTGGCCCGTTGCCAACGTTCCGTACGATCACCTCCCACATACCCTATAAGTTCAGGATGCTCATAACCGGATGCCCATAAAGACTGAGAAACAAATAAGTCACTAGCCGCATAAAGCAGGACACGGGCTTTCAAAGCCATAGCAGCACCTTTTGTTGCACGGGCTTTATCTCCGTTCAAAGGCAAAATAGAAGCTGCTTCATCTAAATCTTTCACAATAAAATCTACCGTTTCTTCAAACGTATTACGAGCTACGAGTAAATCATCAGAAGGAGTAAAAGATTTCTCAATCAAAGGGACACCACCCCATTGGCTCAACAACCAATAATAAAAATAAGCACGTAAATAATGCACTTCACCTTTCAATTTATCGACAACATCTCCTTCTAAAGCATATTTCTCTGCATTTTCAAAAAAGATATTACAGGCACGGATATTTTTATAAAGATTGGTCCAAGTTATATTATGGAAGGTTATAATCCAAAAATTAGGAGCAAGAATACCTTGATAACTAGGACTCAATTCACTCATCACTACTGGCTGGCTCTCCCATGCCCAAACCTCCATTGACTCATCGCACAAAGAAGAAAGCATTACGGTATGAAATCCCCATTTCTGTCCCTCGTAAATATTATTAACAAAAGAAGTTATTAATGATTCATCCGTCCAGACAACTGCATCTGAATAACGGTCTACTGGATCCACATCCAAAAAATCATCATTGCATGCTGTTAGCATAAGACATAGCAATACAAATAATCCATATAAACGTTTCATATTTTTCATTTTATTTAAAAAGTAAGGTTTACTCCAAAATTTATCACTTTATTCAACGGATAATTATATCCCGATCCGCTTGTGTTTTCGGGATCATAATCCTTCATATCAGGACTAATTGTCAGCAGGTTATAAGCATTAATATAAACACGTAAATGTTCCACACCTATTTTCTTACTCCATATAGATGGTACAGTATATCCCAATTCTATATTCTTCAAACGTATATAATCAGTTTTATGCAACCAGAATGTATTCTGCTGATTTATAAAATATTCATTACTTCGATTATAAGTACGAGGAAAATCGGCATCTGGGTTTTCCTCTGTCCAACGATTATCATAAAAACTTTTTAAGAAATTGGCAAAATCCCCCGACTCTGTCGTTTGATAAAAAACTCCTCCCATAGCACCTTGTAGTAAAAATGAAAGGTCAAAATCCTTATATCCTAAATCTACATTCAATCCACCTGTAAATCGTGGAGTACGACTCTTATCATTACGAACACGATCATTGCCATCTATCACATTGTCCCCATTTACATCTTTGAAAATAATATCCCCCGGACGTGCACCGGCCCAATGAGGATACGCATCTACAGCTGCCTGATCTTTAAATATGCCGATAGCTTCATAATAAAGTCCCGAATCGATAGGTTTGCCTGTGGACTTCTGCCATTCTGGAGTACCAGGTGCCTCATCCCAAAAAAGAATTTTATTTTTAGCATAAACCCCATTCAAGTTTATACCCAACCGAAAATCTTTGAAATTTCTACGATAATCAATATTGAAATCTACCCCTTGATTTTGTACTTTCCCTAAGTTTTCATCAGGAAGTACCAATCCGGAAGTGCCCGGAACAGAAGCATTTCGTTTCCATAAAATATCACTGCGTTTATTATGAAAATAGTCAATAGTAAATGCCAAATCTCCATTCAAAAATTGTAAATCAAGACCTATATTCTTTTGTGTAGCTGTTTCCCAAGTCACATTTTGATTAGGAGCTACTCCTTCTTTCAATGCTTGGTTCATCGTTGTACCATTATTAGTCAAATACATCAAATCATTGAAAGTATAGGAAGCCAAATACTGATAAGGATCAATCAAATCATTTCCTGTCTGTCCCCATGATGCCCGTACTTTGGCAAAACTAATAAAGGGCAATTTCTTTTTGAAAAAATCTTCTTCAGATATTACATATCCTAATGAAATACCTGGAAAGAATCCGAATTTATTAGAACGATCAAAAATATAGGAACCTTGATAACGCCAAACAAACTCTGCCAAATATTTAGACTTATAAGCATAGTTCACACGACCAAAATAATTTAAACGGGCTTCCTCATACCCTGTACCTGTATTATTCATTTCATCCTGACCACCAGCAAAAAGCTGGTCAATAGCGGCAGAAAGAAAATAACGACGATAAGCTTCAAATGAATCCCCCTTATCCGTGATACGTTCTACACCTGCTAGAATATTTACATCATGATCTTGAGCAAATGTATGGCTATAACTAGCGATACCACTCAATAATACCCCCAAATTATCTTCCATTGATTCTGTCAGACGAGGATCACTAAACCCTTTCTTTCCTTCCACCAATAGGGGCTGGCCATTTTCATCCATCGAAGTCCCATCCCATGAATACAAATACCAAGGTTTTTGCCATATTTTACGAAAACGGAACGTCTTATCAAGTGACGCAGTAGCCTTCAAAGTCAATCCCTCCACATAAGGCACCTTGATATTAACTCCGAAATCCCCATTTAACACATAACGCTTATCACGTTCATAACCAGTTTGATTGGTACATATAACTACCGGATTATCACCAAATTCAATGTCGGGTCCCGGACGGCCGTCAGGCCAATAAGCCGGTGAATTAGGTTTAGATCGCATCAGCATACGGAAAATATTCTCTGCAGAACGGGTTGGATATTTCCGATCTTCCATTCTTCCTGTTACATTGACATAAGTATCAACATATTTATTAATTTTCATATCAAGATTCATCTTCAAGTCATACTGATGGTAATTTGACCCACTATGACGATAAAATGCATCTTGTCCTTTGGCTGATACGCTAACAAAATATTTCACATTCTCTGTACCACCATCAATAGTAGCATTGGCATAAGTTTGTGGAGACCATGATTTCAATGTTTCATTAAACCAGTCCGTATCCGGATGTCCCCAAGGATCGGAACCATCAGCATATAATCTAAGATCATCTACCGTATAGCGGCCCTTATTACCGGCATACTTATCTATTTCATTCATCAAAGTAGCATATTCCACAGCATTGGTCATTTCCGGTATTACAGTAGGAGCAGCTATTCCATAATTATAAGTAAAACCTACTCTCGGCTTGCCTGCTTTTCCTCGTTTTGTTGTAATCAAAATAACTCCATTGGCAGCTTGAGCACCATAAATAGCTGCTGAAGCATCTTTTAATACAGACATCGTTTCAATAGTACTTGGATCAATACGCTCCAAAGAACGTCCGGGTACTCCATCAACAACTACTAACGGATCAGCTTTTCCAAAGGTATTAACCCCACGAACAGTAATAGTAGCACCATCATATCCTGGTTCTGAAGTGTTGGAAACAGCGACCACGCCCGGTAAACGTCCGGCTAATCCTTGTGATACATTCGTCACTGGAGTTTTTGCCAGCTTCTCACCACCTACACTCGTTACAGAGCCGGATAATGTAGCTTTCTTTTGGGCCCCATACCCCACAATCACCACCTCATCTAATAATTCAGTATCTTCCTTCAAAAATATATCCAGATATGTTTTTCCATTTATCGGAACTTCCTGAACTAAATATCCCACATAAGAAATACGCAATACAACTCCTTTAGGAACAGAAAGCGTAAAGTTACCATCCAAATCAGTTACAGTACCATTTGAAGTACCTATTTCCAAAATAGAAACCCCCATAAGAGGTTCTTTTAATTTAGAGTCCATCACCCTACCTTTTACAGTCTGGTTTTGCGCCCAAGCTGTATTGGATATACTCAATACCAAAAACAGCAATAAAACAAAACGAAATGTTTTCATACTATTATATTTAGAATTAAACAAAGGTTATTATTATTTACTTGTACGAATGGATACAGTAGCCGGAACCAATCCGGGAGAAGTCACTTTCAACATTATCTTACCTTCTTTCCGTGTACTTTTTACTACCACTATAGCACGCCCTTTCCATGCTTTCCGCTGATAACCGATATAGCTATCCGTGTCTTTCAAATCAGCATTTCCCACAGCCACTATAGTACCTGCCCCTTTCACTTCAAAAGTTAATTGATTATCAGCATTCGGCTCCAGAATGCCTTCCTTATCTAATATTTCTACTGTGATAAAACTCAAATCCTGACCATTTGCCTTTATTTTTGTACGATCGGCCGTTAATTGAATTTTCACAGGTTTTCCGGCAGTCTGTAAGATCGTTTTCTCTATTTCTATCTCGGATTCCACACCTACCGCCTTCAATATTCCTGGCTCGTATGAAACAGGAAAGACTGCTTTGAATTGCTGTTCCTTCCCTGTGAATTTCTCGCCTATCAGCTTATCATTCAAATACAGACGTACTTTGGGATATCGGGAATAAATCTCCACCTCTATTTCTTTTCCTTCATGTCCCGGCCAATTCCAGCTTTCCCAAGTAGGCCAGACAGACCATAAGGTTTCCTTCACCTTACCATAATAATTATCCGGCTCTTTTACAGCCAAGTAAAGTTTCTTATCAGGATTATACAACAAGTCACGATAATGTGATATAGGTTTCCTCCAACCTGTCAAATCAATATCTCCACAATAGGCCCCATGCCAAGGATAATGGTTACGTTGATAGTGTTCACCTTCCGACTCACCTGCATAATAAAATCGCCCGATACCCGATTCACCTAAATAATCAATAGCCGTCCAAACAAAATCACCAATAATATAATCATGACCATTTACCAACGACCAATTGGCAAAAGCATCTCGTGGATAAGATTCGGTTTGCATAATGACACGGGAAGGTACACGCTGATGATCAACCGGCGCTCGATGCAGCAAATAATTATAGCCCACTATTTCATGTACGGCAGCCAATGGATCATATATTTCCCAGTCATTATCCCAAGCAGCTAAAGCAGAAGTTACCGGACGACTGGGATCAAACTTATGTACATAGTCGGCCAACTTCCGAGCTGTAGTGACCACTTCCAATTTTTTACGCTCAATTACTTCATTGCCAATACTCCAACAAAAAATAGAAGGATGATTGCGGTCACGAAGAACCATGGATTCGATATCCCGTTGCCACCATTGATCAAAAAGAATAGAATAGTCATATTGATTCTTACTGTCACGCCAACCGTCAAAGGTTTCATCTATAACCAATAATCCGAGACGATCACAGGCATGGAGGAACTCTTCTGAAGGAATATTATGCGAAGTACGTACCGCATTAAATCCCGCAGCCTTCATTAATTCTACTTTCCGTTCTTCGGCACGATCATAAGCCGCTGCCCCCAGACAACCGTTGTCATGATGTAAACATCCACCATTTAAAATAATTCTCTTGCCATTCAAGAATAATCCTTGTTCAGCCGAATAAGTAACCGTCCGAATACCAAAAGATTCCGTTGTACTATCTATTACATCACTCGCTTCAGTCACTAGAAAGTGTGCATTATATAAATGAGGGGTCTCAGGACTCCACAAAGCAGGATACAACACAAAAATTTTTTGTGTTATTTCCTTTATTCCATTGGCAGGCAAATCCACTTTTATTTCTCCTTTTCCGGCTTCATCATTTCCTTTAGTCAACTTTGTTGTCAAGGTAATCTGTCTGTCAGAAGAAGTTTCATTTCTCAAAATAGTTTTTATTTGTACAACAGCTCTCTCCTCACTTACCTCAGGAGTAGTTATAGCTATCCCCCAATGCTCTATATGAACAGCATTCATCGCTGTCAGCCACACATGCCGATAGATACCTGTACCGGTGTACCAGCGACAATTTTTCTGCTGCGAATTATCCACTCGTACAGCAATAATATCTTATCATCATAACGTAGATAAGGAGTCAGATCATAATAAAAGGATGAATATCCATAAGGACGGATTCCTACGGATTTTCCATTAATAAAGACCTCTGAATTCATATAAACTCCTTCAAAGTAAATACCCACTTTCTTGCCTTTATGCTTAGAAGGTATTTCAAATGACTTACGATACCATCCCGTCCCTGCCGGAAAATAACCTCCATCATTCCCCATCGGATTTTCCGGATCAAGGGTTCCTTCTATACTCCAGTCATGAGGTAAATCAAGTATCCTCCAATCAGCATCATCGTATGTATTCAATGAAGCGTCAGGATAATCCCCCAACTTGAATTTCCAATCATAATCAAAAAGTTGTTTTCGATATTCACTTCCCGGATACGCATCTGCTCCGAAACAAACTCCCCATAACAGGAAAAGTGCGGTTAGTAATTTGATACTATCCCAACAGACTAATGGTAACTTCTTTTTCTTCATGCTTTATTATTTAAGAATCATGAAACAAAAGAAGCCATATCCTGGAAAAATAGGGTATTGAAACCCTTTACAGAAGGTATAAAATCCTTTCATGAAACTTTTCAATACCCTAATGACAGAAATTTATTCCCTCTTTCTTTTATCAGGCCTTGATATGTGACTGCTGATACTCGGTAGGCGTCACGCCAAATTCCTCTTTAAAACATTTCGTAAAATACTTAGGATTACTGAAACCTACAGCGTATGCCACTTCAGATATGGTCTGAGTACGCGCAAGCAACATCATACAGGCACGCTTCATCTTTATATTGCGTACAAAGTCCAAAGGTGTCAATCCGGTCATAGATTTTATTTTACGGTATAAAGTAGATTTGGACATGTTCATTTCTTCGGAAAGTTTTTCCAAATCAAATTCAGACTCTTCCAGATGTTGTTCTATGCTTTCAATTATAGACTGCAGAAACAACTTGTCGGCAGACGGATAAGCTAAAGTTTCCAAATTGACGTCTTCTTCTTTACGAAAAGCCGCCTGACGCATCTTAAACGATCTGATAAGATTATCCACACGGGCAAAAAGTACTTTCATTTCAAATGGCTTTGCAATATAACCATCCGCTCCGGCATCATAACTGGCTATCCGGTCATCAATGCCGTTCTTCGCAGTAAGTATGACCACCGGAATATGATTAAAACGCAAATCCGACTTAATACGAGTGCAAAGCTCCCAACCATTGATATCAGGCAACATCACATCACAAATAATCATATCCACTTCATGATTGCTTAATTTATCCCAAGCTTGCTGTCCGTCTGCCGCAGTCCATACACTATACTTTTCCTTAAACATCTCTTTCATGATATAGAGTAATTCTGCATTATCATCTATCAACAGAAGGGTAGATTTATCCGTAGCTCCATCGGATGAAACGTCATCTTCTGCTACAATTGCACATTCGGTGATATCCATTGCCACACCTTCCATCTCATCCACTATTTCATCATGCTTATACCCCGTTCTGTCAATGGGAAGTTCTACCGTAAAACAGGTTCCTTTACCTAATTCACTGTCTACTGTGATAGTTCCATGATGAAGATTCACCAGCTCTTTCGTCAAAGAAAGCCCGATACCGTTTGATTCTATTCCTACCTGTTTCTTACTACTATAAAAATGAGTAAAAATATGATTGATTTCTTTAGGTGAGATACCTATTCCCTCATCCTTTATTTTGATAACCAAGACCTTATTTCCTTCCTTATTTATAAGGTATACGTTTACTTTGATACATTTATATTCGGGAGTGTATTTTATGGCATTCGATAACAGGTTATATATTATTTTGTCTAATTTATCAAAATCCAGATAACCTTTGATTTCCAATGGTTCTATGTCAATCTCTAAAATTATGCCTTTCTTTTGAGCAAGAGGAAGAAAATTCGTCTTGCAAATATTCTGTATAAACTCACTGATATTTCCTTCGGACACATTCAGATTCATTTTTCCCACATCCATCTTTCTAAAGTCCAAAATCTGCTGTATTAACCGTTTCAGTTTGTCGGCATTGGATTTCAGTATTACAGACTGTTGTCGGATAGCAGGAACTTTTTGTTCCAAGTGGTCAGTAACACAAGAAATAACGGTCAGCGGAGTTAGTAATTCATGAGAGATGTTTGTAAAATAGTTCAATTTTGTCCGTGCCAACTCTTCTTTCAGCTTCACTTCATTTTTGATTTTGATACGTTGTGCATACGTATGAAAAGACAGATAGACAGCAAGTACAATCAAAACAAGGTAAACCATATATGCCAACCAAGTTTCATAAAAAGCCGGAGCCTGGACAATAGCCAATACAACTTTGCCTTCCGTCCATTTTCCTTGTCCATATTTCCATTTTAACCGGAATGAATGAGTACCTTTCTTCAACTGATTATAGAAAGCAGAATTCTTATCATTGGACAGATATACCCAATCCTTATCTACTCCATCCAATTTATAAGCCATCTCTACCTTGGAATTCAATGAATAGATAAGCGATGAAAAAAATATTTCTATATTTCTGGAGTTGGGGGCCAAAGAAACCCGGTTGATGGTATGAAGTGATTCATCTTCAGCAAAGAAGATACTTTTATTTTCAACTTTCACATCTGTAACGACAGGAGAAAACTGTATCTTATCCGCTGACGAGACACTACCAGACTGAATATGTATAAAACCACGATGCCCACCTACATACAGCCCTCCTTGCCTGTCCTTGCTTATCGCTCTGTATCTGAATACATCAACCCATATATTCCCATCCGAAGTGGCATAATTCATACATATTTTCTGATAAATATCATATTGGAGTACCTTTTTGTTAGTTATGATCCACACATTGTTTTCATCAGCAAGTAACCCCAACACAGAGCAATCATCTATCCGGTTATCCAAAGCCATATTTTCAAATGTCTCTTTGTCCGTATCCGATTTGAATATTCTCCCTAAAGAAGAAACTAACCATAAGCAACCCTTCCTGTCTATACAGACATGATTTACATTTTCCTGTCCTGAAAGAACAGGAATACAACCTTTTAATTCATAAGATATATTCCTGTCAATACAGCTTAACCTATACACCTTTTTATCAGTAGACATTCCCCATATGTTACCTTCTTCATCACTTGTCAAGGAAGACATTTCCGGAAAATCAGAACTTGCTGCAAGTAAAACAGAATTATCAGGACGTTTTACATAAAGCCCCGACTGGGTAAAAATCCATAAATTGCCTCTATTATCTTCAACCAAGTCCCTGATATTTCCCGGATTATGGATTTGTTTTTCCAAATCAATATCCTCTTCCAACTGTATCTTCATATCCTGATGGGTCATTCTCATTACCCGTGCACCGTATCTGGGACTGATCCATACTCCTTCCTTAAGCTTGGATTTCACAATTATACTTACTTCGCCCGGATTTGACAAGTTGTTATCACTATTATCTGCAAATAGATCTTGTGACAAATCATACAGGCAAAGCCCGTATCTATCCTGATTAACCCACATCACATCATTTTTATCCAAGCAAAGATTCAAGATATTCGCATCCCAACCCATGTGTTTTTTAAGTTGTGGCAAAGGATAATTATCAATCTTCGAATTATCAAAGAAAATTGTATATGCCATATCATAAGACCCCAGCCACAGATTCCCTTCTCTGTCTTTCATGATTTTAGTGTACATCATGTGTGTATCTACCAAATCATGTATATCCACAGATACCAATGTACCCTCTTCGGTATATTGCAAGGCGTAAAGTTCATTATAAGACAATAGCCACAAGTAGCCGAATGTATTATCTTGCGTCATACTATAAAAGATCGGTTCCGTTTCCCCACTTCTGGAATTGATAATATGATGTCTTTTATAACATTCTTCCCCTTCTTTCTTTGGAAAGAACTGCCATAGTCCTTCACCCCACGTACCAATCCAATAATTGCCCGATTGGTCTTGACACATAGTATAAGGTGCATTATTCTTGCCTAATGGAGGATAAGTAACAAAAGAATCTGCCTTTTCATCATATCTGAACAAGCCTCCTCCCGTAAGCGCCCACATATTTCCCTCTCTATCCTGATAAACAAAATTAATGGCATGCCTATTCTGTTGTGAGCCGAAAATATCATATTCCTTCACAATAGAAGCCGTAGAATTACATCTGTATATTGTATTACCGGCTCCTATCCAAATATTGTCTTCTTTATCTGCTGCCATATAATTAATCCCCTTATCCAACAATCTCGCATCCGGAAAAGGAGTTATTTTACAGGTTTGTTTATCATAAAGATTTAATCCTTTCCACGTACCGATCCACACATAGTGATCATTATCCATTATATTTGAAATTGAGTTATTAGTGAGCAAATTCAGGTTCTTATAATCAGCCCGGAAAGGCTGCAAACGAAAACCATCATACCGTGCCAGCCCATTAGTGGTTCCTATCCACAAATATCCTTCTTTATCCTGATAGATATCAAAAATCTCATTGGACGAAAGTTGATAGAAAAAAGGAAGCTGCTTAGATATCATATGCTGCGCACAAACAGAGTATTTACCTAAAAATAAAAGTAAGAAGAGGAAAAAGTACTTCATAGCTATTAGATGTATTGATGGAAACAAAGTTATGGAAATTAATTGTTTGGTAGATGATTTTAGCAAGGAATTCGTATTGAAACAGGAAAAATAATACACCTATACCTTAAATATCTAAATAATATACTTGTAAGTTCTATAATCTTATCCTCGAAAGATTATAAATCTTACAATCTTATCATCGTATATCTTACAACTGCTATTTGTATAAATAAATACAATAAATTTTGTAAGGTGTATACCTAATATATACTACTCCCAAAAATGTAAATAAAAACAAATATATATACATGATAAAAAAGTTTTTTATTTTCTGTTCTTTCCATATATCTCCCCGACTTTCATTATCTTTGCAACCACTTAATAACAAAGATATTAAATAACAAAAATAGATCATGGAATACAATTTCAGAGAGATTGAAAAGAAATGGCAACAAAGATGGGTAGAGAACCATACCTATCAAGTAACCGAAGACGAAAGCAAAAAGAAATTCTACGTATTAAACATGTTCCCCTATCCATCGGGAGCAGGCTTACACGTAGGACACCCGCTAGGATACATTGCTAGTGATATTTATGCCCGTTATAAACGTTTGCAAGGTTTCAACGTGCTGAACCCGATGGGATATGACGCATACGGACTTCCTGCAGAACAATATGCTATCCAGACCGGACAACACCCTGCCATCACCACTGTGAACAATATCAACCGCTACCGTGAACAGTTGGATAAAATCGGTTTCTCTTTTGATTGGGACCGTGAAGTACGTACTTGTGAGCCCGGTTATTACCATTGGACTCAATGGGCTTTCCAGCAGATGTTCAATAGCTATTATTGCAATGACAAACAGCAGGCACGTCCCATCAGCGAACTGGCGGAAGCATTTTCTAAATATGGCAACGAAGGATTAAACGCCGCTTGTAGCGAAGAACTACATTTCACCGCTGAAGAATGGAATGCCAAAAGCGAAAAAGAAAAACAGGAAATCCTGATGAACTACCGTATCGCTTATCTGGGCGAAACAATGGTGAACTGGTGTCCGCAATTGGGAACTGTTCTTGCCAATGATGAAGTAGTAGACGGAGTTTCAGAACGTGGAGGTTTCCCTGTGGTACAGAAAAAGATGCGTCAGTGGTGTTTACGTGTTTCAGCTTATGCACAGCGGCTGCTGAACGGGCTAGACACCGTGGACTGGACTGATTCACTGAAGGAAACACAACGTAACTGGATCGGACGCTCGGAAGGTACGGAAGTACAATTCAAAGTGAAAGACAGCGATATTGAATTCACCATCTTTACTACCCGTGCAGATACCATGTTCGGCGTAACCTTCATGGTATTGGCTCCGGAAAGTGAACTGGTTCCCCAACTTACCACCGAAGCACAGAAAGCAGAAGTAGAAGCCTATCTAGACCGTACCAAGAAACGTACAGAACGTGAACGTATCGCCGACCGCCGTGTGACCGGTGTATTTAGTGGCTCATACGCTGTCAATCCGTTTACCGGCGATGCTGTTCCCGTATGGATCAGCGATTATGTATTGGCAGGTTATGGTACAGGTGCTATCATGGCGGTTCCTGCTCACGACAGTCGTGACTACGCTTTTGCAAAGCATTTCAACCTGCCTATCGTTCCGTTGGTAGAAGGTTGTGATGTAAGTGAAGAAAGTTTCGATG
>OLGI01002374.1_pt1 | contig 13704 bp, 5 predicted proteins | sample 1605221 | NCBI WGS metagenome assembly OLGI01 (sample SAMEA3888915, study PRJEB22519) | human gut metagenome | biome: human gut; feature: human-associated habitat; material: faeces | place: Denmark | collected 2010 | reverse complement strand
GAACAGGCTGAAGTACAGGGCTTCCTGCCTATCTGGGGACTTTGGGGAAAAGAAACATATACCATGATTGGCAACCACGGTGTTTCAGTTATCGCCGAAGCTTACCGCAAAGGCTTCCGAGGCTTTGATGCCGAGCGTGCCTTCAATGCTATCAAAAATACCCAAACCGTATCTCATAAACTGAAATCCGATTGGGAAACTTATATGAAATACGGTTATTTCCCTACTGACTTGATTAAGACAGAATCAGTATCCTCTACGCTGGAATCGGTATATGATGATTACGCCGCAGCCGATATGGCCCAACGTATGGGTAAAGAGGAAGATGCCGCTTATTTTGCCAAACGTGCCGATTTTTATAAGAACCTGTTCGATACTGAAACGCAATTCATGCGTCCCCGCAATGCTGACGGGAGTTGGAAATCTCCTTTCAACCCTAGTCAGGTTGCCCACATGGAAAGTACCGGTGGAGACTATACCGAAGGTAATGCATGGCAGTACACTTGGCATGTGCAACATGATGTGCCGGGGCTTATTGAGTTATTCGGCGGAGAACAAGCATTCTTAAACAAATTGGATTCTTTATTCACCTTGAAACTGGAAACCACCCAGGCAGATGTTACCGGCTTGATCGGTCAATACGCACACGGCAATGAACCCAGCCATCACATTACTTATTTATATACGTTGGCAGGTCGCCCCGAACGTACCCAAGAACTGATCCGTGAAATCTTTGATACGCAATATCATCCCGAACCCGACGGACTCTGTGGCAATGATGACTGCGGACAGATGTCAGCATGGTATATGTTCTCTGCTATGGGGTTCTATCCAGTAGATCCGGTAAGTGGCAATTATGTATTCGGCGCCCCACAGATGCCTGAAATTGTATTGAACCTGGCCGATGGAAAGACTTTCACGATCATTGCCGAAGGATTATCAAAGGAACACAAGTATGTTGACAGTATTACACTGAACGGTGAACCTTATACAAAGAATTATATCTCGCATGAAGATATCCTAAAGGGCGGGACTTTGGTGTATAAGATGAAATAAGGAATCTACCTCATTACAGGAAGAGGGTATGACAGTCGGCTCCAGCTATACATACCCTCTTCCTGCTTTCTGTTCCTGATGCTTTTCAAAAGATCATAATGCTCCAGGTATTTATGCCCTTATCCATGAAACATGATCATTATCAGCATAACTTCTGTTTTAGATATCTTGTAATTGCCATATTAAATTGTTGCCATGAACCATGTCAAGTCAGAACATGATATAATGGGCAAAATAAAAATACAACTCTTATATTTGCTCAATCCAAACTTTATTGCGTTATTTGCGTTACATGTTTCATGTAACATAAAAACTGCAATGAAGAGTATTTCTACTAATCCATTTTTAATAACCGGTTACCAAGGGCCCGACTATTTCTGTGACCGCGAAAAAGAAACAGCTTCTTTAATGTCAGCATTAAAGAATGGCAGAAATATTACATTAATCAGTCCGCGCCGTATGGGAAAGACAGGACTAATAAAGAATGTATTTTACTATATTCAAAAAGAAAATAAATCTGCCGCCTGTTTTTATCTGGATATATTTTCAACCCAGAATCTTCAGGAGTTTGTATCTCTACTGGGACGAAGTGTGTTGGGGAAATTAGATACCTTATCACAGAGTACCTTAAAATCGCTATTCTCATTCTTTAAAAGTTGCCGTCCGGTCATCAGCGCCAATGAAATTACAGGAATGCCATCTGTAACACTCGACTTTATTCCGGAACGTTCAGAAGAAACCTTGAAAGAGATTTTCACCTACCTAAACCAATCGGGAGTAGAATGTTATATAGCCATTGACGAATTCCAGCAAATAATGGAATATCCGGAGAAAGGAGTGGAAGGCCTGTTGAGATCGTATATCCAGTTCACCCCGAATGTGCATTTTATCTTTTCGGGCAGCAAAAAGCATTTGATGGAGTCTATCTTCTTTTCCATCAAAAGACCTTTTTACCAATCTACGCAGAAACTTTTCCTGGCCCCTATTCCTTATACTCCTTACCGGGAGTTTGCCAAGAAACTGTTTGATGAAAGGAAAAAAACTTTGCAGGAAAATATCTTCCATGAAATTTATCAATCGGTAAAAGGACATACGTGGTATATGCAATATCTTTTAAACAGATTGTATTCATTGCCACAGCAGACTCCGACCATAGAGCTGTTGCATACACTCATCCAGGAAATCATACAGGAGGAAGAATATACTTATCAAACCTATTTCCAGTTTTTAACTTCCAATCAGATTCAGTTGCTGAAAGCTATAGCCAAAGAGGAAATTGTAAATGAGATTAACAGTGCCACATTCATAAAGAAATATGATTTAAAAGGAGCCAGCAGCATAAATGTAGCATTAAAGTCTTTAATTAATAAGGAGTTTGTCTTAAAAGAGCAGCAAGGATATATAGTATACGATCGTTTTTTGGCAATTTGGCTCAAAGGACTAGTATGATAATTAAAATCTCCATCACTATGAATACAAAAGGAATTCTTATTGCAATTCTGGCATTGGGAAGCATAACGTTGATAAATGCCCAACAACCTGCCGGCTATTTCTTCAAGGAATTTACTCCAGGAAAAGTTTTATTGAAAAACAAACAGTTTGCCAAAGGGAAATTTAACTATGACTGTATAAACAAGGAAATGCATTTTTTGAATGAATCGACAGACATGGTTATAGAGAATTTGGAAGATATTGATACAGTAGTCATTGATATACACCGCTTTATTCCGTTTGAGGGACATTTTATGGAAGTGATGACTGATCAGCATACCACTCTTTTTATAGACTGGAAAGTAAAGCCAAAAGATATCGGGAAGAAAGGAGCTATGGGAACAGTTACTCATGGCAGTGTTCAAGCAATTGATGTCAATACACGCTTCCAACGTGTTAACGGTGAACAGAATTTAGACCTTTCGGTCTATAAAATGGTAACGGAAAATGTTTATTACACTCAGATTAAAGGCAAGTTGAGAAGCTTTCGAAATATCCATTCACTTCTGAAATTGTATTCAAAAGATAAGCAACAACTTATCAAAGAGTTCATTGAAACAGAAAAGATTAAGATAGAAAACCCCAAAGATATACTAAAAGTCTTGAAACGGTTTCAATAAAAGAAGGTGTCCGAAAAGTGAAGTGCCCTCTAAAAGTTTTATGTCTAACTTTTGGAGGCTGTCCATTTCAGACACCTTCTTTTATTATATAACTAATACTTTATTTTCCTCCACTAGATTCATATCCTGGTGTCTGCTTCAATGCCGAATTATTAGTCAATGTATTCTTATCAATAGGCCAAAGCAAACGGGTTGCTTCTGCTGTAGTATGTTCCAATACATATTCATCACCTGCTAAGCGCAGATCATACCAACGTTTTCCTTCAACCATAAACTCACGCATACGTTCTTTTAGAACAGCTTCCATTGCACCGGCATTATCCGGTTTTACAGACTTATTATCCGCATAAAGTGCGGCATCATTATCATTGGGATATTGTACTTCCGGATGTGCATTAAAATAATCTTCACCATAGGCACGTTTACGTACTGCATTAATTTCTTCCACAGGGTCCTCTCCTAAAAAAGCCTTAGCTTGAGCTAACAACAACAAGCAATCTGCATACCGATAAACAGGATAATCATCCAATGGACTACGCGTATCAGCCCCATCAAGCAATGTACCCAAAAACTTGGCCGGATACAACCCATAAAGAGATAAAGTTCCATCTTCCTTTTTTTCATAAGCAGCCTGAAGTGTGCTTCGCTTACGGGTATCGTTATCATTAAAGCATTTAGTATACACATCCTTATTAACCGGGTAACGGATCGTACCATTCACTTTCACTTTATCACCCAATGAACTAATGGGATTACCATTCTCATCCATATATCCGAATAATATATTTTGCTGTGGAAACATATTATTATTATATGTTACATCCCCCCACATATTATATTCATCGCGTGCATTGCGAATCGCAAATATTATCTCTTTATTATTCTTGTTATCATAAGAAAATACTTCAGAGAAATCCTCCAACAAACCAAATTTATCGGTTTGATTTCTCACTTCCTGCAATGCATTTTTCGCTGTTGTATAATCTTCGTTACCACCTCCCATGTGTTTTCCTCTCCACATATATACTTCACCCTTCAACATCATGGTAGCTGCTTTAGACCAAAAATAACGCTGAGAATCATTTCTAAACCCATAATTATCCCCAAAAGCAGTTTCTGAAGCCTGTAAATCATCAACAATCAATTTCATTACGTCAGCAGCAGAAGAAGCTGGTCTTGCTAAATTTCCAAGATCCAAGCTCGACCCTTCCGAGAAATCGGTCCATATCACTACATCTCCATAAGATCGTAACAACTGAAAGTAAAGGAAAGCACGGATACCATAAACTTCGCCCAGATAATATTTCTTGGTACTTTCATTCATCGACATACCTTCCACCTTGTTTATCATCAGATTAGCCTGATTAATCACCTCATATAAATTTCCAAAATTAGAAACAACCGTATTCACATCGTTCAAACTGTTGTTCCACATACGTTCATTACCCTGGGTAGCACTACCAAATGTTGACTCTCCAAAATAATAATCCGCACGAGGTTCTCCAAAAAGAAAAATGCTATAACTACATTTCTCTCTAAACTTAGAATGTAACCCCACATTAAAAGCATCCACCTGTGCTTCTGTCTGCCAATATTTATTATCGGCAATACTACTTATTGGCTCCAAATCCAAAGAATTACACCCGGTAAAAGCTATGCCAACCATTAAATATGCTAATATTTTTTTCATAATGAGTCTTGTTGATTAAAATGAAACAGATAAACCAAATAATACAGTTCTTGGAGTAGGATAACGTCCATTATCAATACCACGACCATATTCTGTACTTACAGCCGGTTCCGGAGATGTACCTTCATAACCAGTTATATAAAACAAATTCTGACCTGTGACATAAACAGAAGCATCCGTCATGAAACATTTACTGATTAGTGATTTCGGTAATGTATAACTTAATGTAAGCTCTCGCAAACACAAATAATCCCCCTTTTCATAATAATGAGAATTGTTGTTATCAGCAGCAGTTAAACCATTATTAGAACGTGTGATATTCTTTTTGATATTCTGATCGCCAAAATAATATTTAGATAAATCTGTGTTCGGATTATCTTCTGTCCACATATCTTTCACATCAGTTATAATATTCCATGTGCCTTGATACTGGCCCAATGTACGAGCCTTTAAATCATTATACAATGTATGTCCTAATGCATAATCAAAACGTCCATACAACGACCAATTTTTATAGCTGAATGTAGTAGAGAATCCACCGGTTATATTAGGAAATATATTACCAACGACATAACGGTCATATGAATCTATCACATCATTTCCATCCATATCCTCCCAACAAACATCTCCTGGTTCAATAGGTTTCCAACCTTGTTTACCTGCATATTCTGCTGCCTTACCCGGACCATACAAATTTGCGACATTATCAATTCGATTGTTTGCATATTTTTTTACATCATCCCAATCTTTAAAAATATGATTTTGTTTATAGGCAATAAGCTCACCTAACTTTCCACCTTCCTGGCGGCCGCCAACCCATACTAACTCTCCTTTATTAGGATCCCATACCTGAGCACCACCTACACGGTTATTAACCTCCTTATTGTCAGGCAATTTTATAATTTTATTAGCTACAGTAGAAAGGTTTGCTGTCATATCCCAAGTGAATCCACCTTTATTTATGATATTAGCACGTACTTCCGCTTCAAAACCAGAATTACGAAGAGTACCCAAATTAGTAGCAATCTTATCAAATCCTGTATACCCTGGTAAAGCAAGATCGGTAAGCAAATCTTTTGTCTTGCGATTATAATAATCCAGAATAAAGCTCAAACGATTATTGAAGAAACCAATATCAAGTCCGGCTTCAAAGCTTTGGCTCTGTTCCCAACGTAACCCTGTATTAACCAATGCACTATTGTATATACCGGTTTCACCACCATAAGGTTTCGTTGTTGCATACTCACCATATACCGTATAATTACCTAAACCGTTCACATTACCATTCACACCATAACTAAGACGAGGTTTAAAGGTGGAAATCAAATCAGAAACGTTGGAATCCTTCCAAAACTGCTCTTCTGTAATATTCCATCCGGCAGAAACTCCAGGGAAAAATCCCCATCTATTATCCTTCAATTTAGAAATACCATCATAACGGAACACAACAGAAAGTAAGTATTTCATTTCATAGTTATAATTCAGACGTCCAAAACTAGAAAGTATTCGATAAGCACTCTTAGTAGTACTAGTTTCAGTGCGAGTTGCGCCTACATTTAAAGTAGGGATATCATCAGTAGGAGAATTTTGAGTTTTTGCCGCAAGCTTAAACTGATCATAAGTAAAATATTCACCCCCTAACATGACCTCCAAATTATGCTTATCAGCAAAAGTGTCGGTATAAGTCAATGTAGCATTATATTGCTGTTGAGTATAACGTTCCTGCTCCACAGAAGCCTCACGTGTTGTATTTGTATCTTTATTCTCCAATTGGTACGCTTTATTAAATTTTTCCACCATGTAATCATAACGATACAAAGAAGCGTTACCGTTTAACACTAATTTCTTTGGAAGAATATCCAATTTAAATCCTATATTATAAGTGCTTTTATTCGTTCCGTCAGAATACAGTAATTTATCTCTGAAATAAGCGGGATTACCATCGGAAATATTAGTATCAGCCGAATTAGGACTACCATCCTCATTCCAAGGATTCCAAGTAGGACGCATACCACGTGTACGATAAAAGAACTCATAAGTACCTGTCCATGACAATGTAGGCTGTGTAGACCAGGAATAAGTAGTTCCTGCATTTATTGTCAAAAATGGGAAGAGCTTATAGGAGCCGTTCAAGGAGCCATTAAAACGTTGATAACCAGTTCCAACGACCTGACCATCCTCATCATAATACCCTAAACTGGCAGCAAAAGTTCCTTTATCATTTCCACCATTGATACTGATATAATGATCTTGCATCAACGCAGGTGAATTAAAAATCTCATCATCCATAGCTCCATGATAATCTTTATAAACCAACTGTTTACCAGAGTAAGGATCAGTCATCGTCTGCCATCCTTGATTCACCAAATCCTCATTGCCTTCCAAATAACGTACATCATAGTTATTTTTAGTTGTACCACAACCATTCTGAGTATCAGGATTCCATCCATCACTATATCCTGCTACCGCTTGGTTAGCATTTTTAAATCCTAGTCGAGTATAATACAAATAATCACCAGCATTCAGATATTCATATCCTTTGCGGGCAAAGTTCATACCCATCTTGAATTTATAATTAACATCTACTTTTCCCTCTTTACCTTTTTTCGTTTCAATCAAGATAACACCCCCATTAGCACGAGCACCATAGATAGCGGTCGATGCAGCATCCTTCAAAACCTGGATAGATTCTATATCCGAGGAGTTAATATCTGCCATATTATTACGCACTATTCCATCAACAATAATTAATGCGGCACTATTATCCCCCGTAATTGTTGCTCCCCCACGCAAAGTTATATTAGGTGAGCTACCTGGCTGCCCTGTAGTATTGACAACACGTAATCCCGATACAGATCCTTGTAATGACTGTCCCACATTACTATAAGCCGCCTTCTTTAAGACCTGGTCATCCATTTTAGTAATAGCAGTAGTCAAAGCTGCACGTTTTTGAGAACCACCATAGCCGACAACAACAACTTCATCCAAAGTTTGAGTATCATCTTTCAAAATAACATTCAGCGGAGTTCCATTCCATTTCATTTCTTGAGTGATATAACCAACGAAAGAAATCTGAATAACATCTCCATTCTTTACATCATTTAAAGTGAAATTACCATCAAAATCTGTGATGGTACCATTGGTAGTTCCTTTTACTACCACAGATGCACCAATAACAGTTTCCCCTGTAGCATCTTTGACAACACCTGTACAAGTTCCACTCTGTTGTGTGATTTTCAAATCGGTAACGCCGGGACTGGCAACCGCGTATGCTGCTCCGGTAGAGGCACCCATTAGGAACAGCATCATGCTGACTGATTTTAGTCGTTTTAACATAGCTGTGATTCTTTAAATATTTATTAAAAATCAACCAGTTTAAGATATTATTCTTAAACCAAACCAAGATTGACGCTGCAAATATATAATATATTTGATATATTTAAGAACATAAACAAAAATATTTTATTATAACCTCCATTATTTAATAAAACATTAAATCATCACACATTATCATTCACCTTTATTTTATTTATATTCACTTGAAAATAGTTTATTTTATGCATTAATATAACAATAGATCACCGCATCACATATGCCCTCGACTATGAAGTTCTTTATTCATGATACTCTTCACTATAATGTTTCATCACACCTTCAGACAGATAAGCGATGCCTACCTTCAAAAGGTAAAATACACGCTTAAGAAATAAATGCCTTAAATAAAAGCAGGGAAGCCTAAAAAGACTTCCCTACAAAATAATATCAATATATATTCTTATTCGACCGAAACAGCCCCTGTACTAGCCTCATATTTCCATCCTGGATTTTGATAAACCGAAGATGAGGTGAAGTCATTGGGATCTGATGCAGTCTGACGGAATACAGCCACCCCAATGGGCTCTAAATAATGGGCAGGAGTAAAGAGGAATCCCTTTTGTTTTGCAATGGTATTATTTTCCAATATTTTTTCGTATGGAAGTATATACACACTTGATTCAGGAGAAGACATATTTCCTGTTGACGGATTTACTATACAAAGATCTTTTAATTGTTCCTCATATACACTACCCCAATAACGCATACCTTCCGTGCGATAAGGAGTCGTTTTAAACTGATCAAGTGCCCTCCAGCGTTTCAAATCATCCCATCGGAAAGCTTCAGCACAAAGTTCATTACGGCGCTCACGACGAATATTATACAAAGTCGGATCAATCATAGTTCCATGTGAATAAGCGGCAAAATCCCCTTTTGCTTCTTCCAGCATATTAGTTGCGGCAATTGTCTTATTATAATCCGGATCTACTTTTGCACGTGTACGTAACGCTCTCCAATATCCATCTGCCGTTCCGTCAACAGTTCCATTCTTCTCGTATGAAGCTTCCATATAGATAAGCATAGCTTCCGCACCACGGAAAACAATACCTCCAGAGGTACCGGCAGAATGGTCATTCGCCATATGAGTTGAATAATGTTTACCCTTCTTTACAATATAACCTGTTGTTGCTAAACTGCCCGCATCACCGAATATCAAACTGATTTGACAAATACTGGGTGTACCATCATCACCATAATAATTCACATCTCCCGGCTTTTTAGTGAATATACCAAGACGAGAGTCACGATTCTGTACCGTAGCAACTACACCTTCCTTCTCCCAATCGGGATTATACCCCGAACCACTGGCATAAACAGGCAAACCATTACGCATAAGGAATGAATTGACCATACCACGTGTCCAGCCTGATCCACCACCATTACGACAAAGTTCCATCTGCAAATTACTGGTTATCCCCAATGATTCATCAAATTTTTTCCACATTAGAATCTCCTTATACCCTTCCATATTCTCATCACAGAACATGGTATAATATGGATTGATAGAAACCAATGAAGCATTCATTCCTTCCGGAGTATCTGTATTCTCTGCTAAATTGCCTACCATTTGGTCTGCAACAAACTTCGAAGCAGCAATCGCTTCATCAAGGAAATAATTAATTTCCACATCAGCATCATAACCTTGCGCATCTTTACCCGGCCATCCGCTTCCTCCCGGTACAAAAGCTGTACCACGATGATATTTTTCCCAAGTAGCTTCATATAAAGCTACACGAGCATGAAGCAAATAAGCTACATTTTTAGAAATACGATTTTTACCACCCGGAGGATTATTCAACAACATGTCTTCCGCCTTTTTTAAATCTTCAATAATAAAACGAGCAACCTTATGACGCGGTTGGCGCTTGCTAGCTTCCACCAATTCACCTTGAATATCGGGAAGTGCCGTTGTGACAATAGGCAGATCACCAAATTTTGTAAAAAGTTGAAAATAGCTATATGCACGGTTCACGTACATTTCTCCAATGTAATGTTTCACATTATCTTGGTTACCAGTTATAGCTCCCTCCTCATATCTTGGTAATACTTGGTCAAAAAAGTAGTTGCATGAACGAATATCCTCCCATTTCCACTCGCCACGGTCGGCAGCAACTTTTTTCTCACCAGGAATCCAAAACGAATTACTTGTTCCGCTTGCCTGATTATCTGTATCATTATCTTTTCCAAAAAGATTAATGCCATACTTATCATCCACAGTAACAAACTTATAGTTATTTATGGCATAAGCTGCTAAATCCGCTTCTGCAGAAAAGAATTTTTCAGGAGTAACCTTATCCAATGGTTCTCTATCCAAGAAGTCATTACAACTTGTCAGGCTGCCCATCAGCAAAGCTCCGATAGTTAAATATTGAATATAATTTTTCATATAGATCTTATTTTATTAAAAGGTTGCACTTAATCCGAATGAAATAGTCTTTGACAATGGGTAAGTACATCCTTCCCAATTGCCTACACCTATTGTTTCAGGATCAAAAGTATCACACAGATTGGTTATAGTAAACAAATTCTCTGCAGACACAAAGAAACGTAAATTATTCACGTAGAATTTTTTAGTCAAATCTGCCGGTAAAGTATATCCCAACGTTACGTTTTTCAAACGACAATAAGCAGCATTTTGCATATAGCGACTTTGTGCTTTACGATTCTTGTCGCTTTCTAAAGGACGTGGATAATACCCGTCGACATTCGCTCCTAGCGGGCTCGTTGTATCAGCGGGACGGAAATAGTCTAAGTGAGGCTCAAAAAAATTGGTCTGCCAATACCCTACAGCTCCCCAAAACATCATACTTTCAGCACCCGATCCCGGCATATAGTCACGTTTCAATGTTCCTTGGAAGAACACTTTCAAGTCAAAGCCTTTATAAGCCGCATCCAAATTCAAGCCAAAGTTATATCGTGGTGTTTTATTACCCAGCAAAACTTTATCTCCATGATTGTCTGCTGTATTATCTTTTGCACTTATCACACCGTCACCATCCAAATCGGCATACATTATATCACCTGCTCCCCAGTTGGAACCCATAGAAGATTGGTCCACCTTCGCCAGATGCGCATCCATTTCCGCCTGAGTCTTAGCTATTCCTATTGTCTGATATCCCCAAAGATCTCCCAAATGTGCCCCATCATAATATGTTTGGCCTAAATCTTTTGACGGATTAGGATATTTATCAATTACAACCTGGTTGTCGGATAAAGCCAATGTGACACCATATCTGAAATCACGTATCTGATCACGCCAGCTTACTTGTAATTCCCAACCTTTCGAAGTCATATTCAGATTATTCACATTTGGAACGGCAATACCTAAGATTGTTGGTAATTCCTGTCCCGGCCCAACCATATCAATTGACTTACGCTGGAAATAATCAAAATTCAAATTAAAACGATTGTCCAGCATACCAAGATCAAAACCAATATTTAAAGTTTGGGTCTTTTCCCAACCTAACAATGCCGAAACGAGACTGGACTCGGCTGCAGTATTAGGTTTCAAGCCATTGACCAACCAACCGCCATTATTTTGTTTATAATCAATAATGCGATAAAAAGGATACCAATTATCTGTATTTTGATTACCAAGTTCACCCCATGAGCCACGAACTTTCAATGTATTGACAATATTAGTATACTTCTCAAAAAAGGCCTCACGTGCCACATTCCAGCCTAAAGAGAAAGAAGGGAACCAATTCCAACGTTGATCGCGTAAAAAACGTGAAGAACCGTCATAACGCAGATTCGCCTCAACCAGATAGCGACCTTTGTAATCATAATTGATACGACCAAAAAAACCGGCTGTTGCCCATTCCTGATAGCCACCACTGGCACGTGCATTATCCGTAGTTGTATTTAAAGTAGGAATGCCAGACATTATGTTATTTTGTTTTGCAGTAATATCACGTTGTTTAAACAACTCACTTTGAAAACCGACCATTGCTTTCATATTATGCCCGTTTTCTAACTCCAATGAATACTCTGTAAAGATATTCGGATTAAAGAAATTGCTTTTATATGCATATTCTGTTACTCCCGAAGTTGTGTTGGCAATAGCATATGGGTTCTTGTTTACATCATAAGCATAAACCGTTTGATAATCCGTATGCGAGAAATTATAATTACTACGATAATTTAATTCAATAGTGGTTTTCCAATTTTTAATTGGTTCAATAAGAAACTGGAGTTGTTGTGCCACAACGTCATTCTGAGTATTATAACGTCCCCCTTCAGTCAATTGGTAAATTTTAGACTCTGCGGTATAAAAACCGTTAGGATCTACAACAGGAATTACAGGCCAATAACGGCATACATCAAAATAAAATACATTTTCCTTATTCTCGCCGGCACTTGCAAAGGAAGGGGAACTATAATCAATACGATTAAAACGAACACTATACCCTACTTTCAACCATTTTGCCAAATCCGCATTGATTTTACCAGTAAATGAATAGCGTTGTCTGCCATCATCCCCATATTTCAATAATCCTCCTTCATCCAGATAATTGGCAGACATATAATACTGCATTACATCCGTACCACCATTTACACTAATTGAATGCTCCTGAGTAAAACTATCACCAAACAACTCATGCAACCAATCAGTATTAGCGGTTGGCATAACATCCTGACGATTTGGGTCATCAAATGCATTCCAACGTCCAGCATCCGTAGCCCACATATATTGTGTAGATTTACCATGCTGATAATCCAAAATTTGTTGCAATTTCTTCTCACTATACATTGGCGACTGTCCTCCATTGGTCAGCTGGTCGTTGATAGCTAATGCAAAACTGTATGAATCTGCCATATGAGGCATATTCAATGGAGAGTTAAATCGGAAATTATTATTATAATTAATAGATGGTTTTCCTGACTTACCTTTTTTAGTAGTAATCAAAATGACACCTCCCGGCGCACGTGAACCATAAATAGAAGACGCAGCAGCATCTTTCAAAACAGAAATATTCTCAATATCCTGTGGATTAATAGCATTAATATCCCCTTCCATTCCATCAATCAGCACCAAAGGAGATACTGATGAGCCTTTACCAATAGTTCCTGTACCACGAATATTGAATTCTTTGTTACCTTTCAATGAACCACCATCACTACTTGTTGAAATATTCATGCCAGGAACAACTCCTTGCAGAGCTTCAACCGTAGAACTAACAGGACGTGCCGCAATCTCTTTCGCTCCGACAGTAGATACAGCACCGGTCACATTCACTTTCTTCTGCGTTCCAAATGCAACGACTACCACTTCATCCAAAGTCTGGGTATCATCTTTTAAAATAACATTCAAAGGGGTACCATTCCAAAGAACCTCTTGAGTAATGTAACCGACAAAAGAGATCTGAATGATATCTCCTTTTTTTACATTTGACAAAGAAAAGTCACCGTCAAGTCCGGTAATAGTACCATTAGTCGTACCTTTCACTACTACAGATGCACCAATGACAG
>OLGI01002372.1_pt1 | contig 13721 bp, 18 predicted proteins | sample 1605221 | NCBI WGS metagenome assembly OLGI01 (sample SAMEA3888915, study PRJEB22519) | human gut metagenome | biome: human gut; feature: human-associated habitat; material: faeces | place: Denmark | collected 2010 | reverse complement strand
ATATCTGGAATGTAGTGTTTGCAGCAAGTATGGGCTATTCTTTCAGCCAATTACATTCTTATAGTTACTCTATTATCGCCCTACAAGAACTTAATCTTAATTATTACTATCCTCGTGTTTATTGGAACTGTGCTTGCTTGTCTGTTGAAGCATCTGGTACGGACGAAGAAAATACAGATTCAACAGATTATGGCGAAATGGCCAAGGCTATTTACAAAATGAAAAAGTATGGGGTAGGAGTTCATACCCCCTCTATCAACGACTCTAACATCGACTTCACTCCTCGTGAAAAAGACAGTGCTATTTTATTTGGATTGGGTGGTATAGCTGGTATTAACATTGATATTTCTCGCCAAATCCTTTCCAATCGCCCCTACACATCCTTTACCGACTTTTACAATAAAAACGCCTACAAAGGCTCACTTGTCACTAAATCCAAGTTCATCCAACTAATCAAGGCTGGGTGTTTTGATGAGTTTGAACCTGATAGACGTATTGTGATGAGACAATATTTCATCCTATCTACACCTAATGTCACATCTCTTGCTATGAATAACATAGGTCAAATCAAGGCTGCAAGAGTGCCTATCCCTAAATCTATCATTGGCTCATACAACTTTAGAAAGTATGTGTGTAGTAGACAGTTCCGGTTTGGCCCCCACCCTAAATTCAAGAGTAAGACTCTATACTGGCTCGATGATATGGCACAGCGTTACTTTAACGCTCGTTGCAAGAACAGCCTAACCGAAGGCGTAGATTATTGGTTTGATAACGATGCTGAAAATTGGGTTATTGTTGATAAGAGTCTTGAAAAGTTGCTTGCGCCATCTATTGAAACACTAAAAGATTATATCAATACACCTGAGTTCTTGGATAAGTTTAACAAGGCCAGAGCCAAACAGAGCATGATTGAGAATGTAGATGGATTAGATGTGAATAGGTGGTCTTTCCAATCTTGTGCATTTTACAGCCAAGAACATGAGCTTGCTAATGTTGACTTAGCTAAGTACAGTATTTCCCATTTTTCTGATTTACCTGAAGAGCCTCGGTTTGTTGAGCGTTCTTTTGGTAAGCGGTCTTGGAAACAATTTGAGCTTTCTGCTATTTGTGGGACAGTGATAGGGCGAACGGATAGTCACCATCTTGTTACTATCTTAACGCCTGATAATGAGGTAGTTAATGTTAAGATGAATGATGGGGCGTTTGCCCATTACAAAGCCCAATTAAGCACAATTAATCCAGATGGTACTAAAACGGTCATTGAAAAATCTTGGCTTGAGCGTGGCAGTTTATTGATTTGCTGCGGATACCGTAGAGGAACGGATGAATTTGTAACGAAAAAATATAAGGCCAGTATTTTCCCTTCCCAACTTATGAAAATAACTAGTATCAATGGCCCAGACATTGAAATTCAGACTGAACGATATTCCGAAGAAAATTAAATAAAGCCTTGACAACCTTCTTGCGACATGGTATACTTAAACCATCAAACAAGGAGGTTTGTTTTATGAAAGTTGATGATGTTCTCCGCTATGGCGCAATCCTCACGGACGATGAGCTTTTTGACCGTTGCGATGATATGGCGGCAGAAGTCCGCATTCGATTGCTTAGTTATGAAAGCGTTATCTATTATATCAAAATGATTAACGGCGAAGTTGAAGAATTTAAAAAAGTAGGTGTTGTGAGATGATTGCTGTACTTGTTATTTGTATAATTATTATTATTAGTGTTGGTGTAGCTACTATGATTGCAAGTATTATAAATGAAGAGATTATCAATTTTATTTTTGGACTTGTACTTTCAATTTTGGGCGTAATAGGTTTTTTAGGTTTTGAAGAGTTGGTTAATAACGATAATTCTCAATACATCCCCGCAGAACCCCTCGCCCATAACCAAACTCAAACCGTATTCACAACCGATGAAGGCACATACCTCGCAGATGGCCTTTATCCAGATGGCACATACCTATTGACTGTAGACAGTAAAGATGTACTTGTCGTATGGCAAGCAGTTGATGGCGAGGTTGGATAATGAGCATTAAAATTAAACTAAAGCCAATCAAGCGGATTTTCTTTAACCCGTCTAATGGTTATAAAGTCCTAAGTTGTGAGCCTATTGGTGATTACCCTAACCTAATGCTCAACCAATACAACAACTTTACTTTGGCTGGAACCAATCTTGGTATGGTCGATGTGGGTGATGAGTATGAGCTTGAAATTAGAGAGAACCAAAAAGCTAAATATCCAGCAAGCTATGTTTTGGTTGGTTTCACTGATATTGATGTTAGCGCTGAAGGCATTAAAATCACGCCTGAGCAAGAACTAAAAATCTTACGTCACATCTGTGATGGCAACCAACCCAAGTATGTGCATGAAGCCTACCCTGATTTTGTTCAGATGGTGCTTGATGGACGTGAAGAAGAAATTGACCATAAGAAAATTTACAATGTCGGCCCTGTTCGGTTTGAGGAGTATGTAAATAAAATCAAGGGTTGTTTTACCACTATTCAATTCTTACCCCTTACATCTGATTGGGGCATTGAAAATAATAGTGATGTTAGTAAGTTGACTAAAGTCTTTGCTACACCAGCAGAACTAAACCAAGCCCTTGAAAGTAGCCCTTATCATATCTTCTTCGATTTGCTCAACTATTCCTTTGACAAGTCTGATAGATATGTCTTAGACAAGCAGCCTGATTTGATTGATTCTAAGGAACGTTGTGAATTTGCTTGCTTGGCTATTCTGCAAGAAAATGAAGATGAGGGCGATACAAGAATCTACACAGACTTACTTGAGGAATTGGTTGAGGGAAAAGTGCCTGAGTGTGCTAAGTATGTAAAGGACGCTGTACGCAATAGTGAAAGAATCTATTATAATGCAGAACAAGAATATTCCAGTAACAAGGCTACCTATGAGGCCGAAGTCAACATTGCTGAAAACATCCTTGACCGCCTCGCCTTAGAGAAAAAGCAAGACTGCAACTTAGGTATGAATGTTGATGACTTTACAAGTGTAGATGGGTTTGAGTGTACAGATGAGCAAAAGCAAATCCTTACCTTGGCCAATGAACATATGGTTGCTATGTTGAGGGGTTATGGTGGTTCTGGTAAGAGTACGGTAATGAAGGCGCTGGTGTTGATGCTTGAAGCCAACCACAAAGATTATACCCAACTTGCTCCAACAGGCAAAGCAGCAAAACGCCTAAGAGAAACAACAGGCCGACCCGCAAGCACCATCCATATGGTATTGGCTCAAGACGCTCATATCGACTCTGATTTTGTCATTATTGATGAATGTAGTATGGTTGGTGTTCATTTGTTGTCTAAGCTGTTTGATATATGCGAGTCCAACACACGGTTTATCTTTGTATGCGATGAAGCACAGCTAGCCTCTATCTCTTGCGGCAATGTTGTACAAGACATCATTGATTCAGGTGTTGTGCCTACGGCCACATTAACCAAGATTTTCCGGTATGGCTCATCTGGTCTTGCTACGGTGGCTACAGATACCCGTGAGGGTAATCTTGGCCCAAGACAAAACAGCAATTATCCCGATTACCAGTTTATCTCTATTGGTGACAGCCCTATGGTGCAAATCCTTGATGCCTATGAATCTCTGCTTGACAAATATAGTAAAGATGATATAATGATACTGTCCCCATTCAATAAAAGCCCAGTTGGCACAGTAACAATCAACAAAGCCATTCAGTCCAGATACAATCCAAACCCTGATACTAGCGCCATTCGTAAGATAAGTGGTGGTGAGGAAATCATGTTCAAGGGGGGCGATAAGGTAATCAACACCCACAACGAATACCACTGTCCTTGCTTTAGGGTTGATGAAGATGGGTCTTTGGTTGAGAGTATGAGCGACATCATGGTTATGAATGGTGATATGGGCTATATTCGGTATATCAAAGAGACTGATACAGGCATTGTTATGGCTGTTGAGTTTGATACTGGTATGGCAAGGATTTATGGGCCTTATATGAACAACCTATTGCTTGGGTATGCTATTAGTATTCACAAGAGTCAGGGTAGTGAAGCTAAAGCCGTGATTGTGATTACAAGTCCTATGCACAAACGTATGTTAAGTAGCAATCTGTTGTATGTGGCCGATAGCCGTGCAAAAGAGCAATTGATTGAGATTGGCGATGTTGAGACAATTCAAGAGGGCCTTAAACGGCATGAACAAAAAGAGCGAGAGACTTGGCTCTGTGAGCTATTAAAGGAGGATTTAAATGAGAAAGACAATTTGTGATGTGTGTGGTAAAGAAATTACAGATATTAGAGAGTCTTGGAACGTAAGCATCTCGTCTAACGTTAGCACTCGTTTACTCAAATATGACCAGACAGACTATTCTTTGTGTCTCACAGATGTATGTGAAGATTGTGCTAATTCTATCTATCACCATATTAATGATTTACAAAAGGAGGATAAAAATGAAAAAGTATGTAATCGCTGAAACCGTGACCCATTACCACTCTATCGAAGTCGATGATGAAGTAGATATTTGTAATGTTATCGGAGAGGCTAAGACTCTACTGCACCAGGCCACTGGATTTGAGGCCATTGAAGAAGTGCTTAATGACTACCAGAACAAATATGGGTTTGATTACACAATCAAGCCTAATTATTGTGGCACTTGCTCAGAGGGTCTTGAGATTGTTGGCTGTGATGATGATAGCCCTGAACTTGATTAAAGTTCATGGAATGTTTACATTTATTTAATATTGGTGTAACATTTTTATGATATAATTATCATCTTAACTCAAAGAAAGGAGGATAATATGGTCACATTTTACTCAACTCATTGTCCCAAGTGCAATATTCTTGAAAAGAAACTTAAAGCAGCTAACATCGACTATACAGAAAACAATGACGTTGACGTTATGTTGTCTAAGGGTCTGCTAACGGCACCAGCACTTGAGGTTGATGGTGAAATTTATACATTTACTCAAGCGGTTGAGTGGTTAAAAAAACAGGAGGGTTAAAGTTTGGATATTACACTTAAACTAAGTAAAGACTTTGAACGTTGTCTTGAGGACTTAAAGAAAAAGTACGGAGAAGATTTTGAATACATCAACGGTTTGCACCCAAGTCAGCTTGATTTCTCCGAGTTTCTTGATAAGTTTGTTGCAGAAGATACTATGGCCGATGCAACTATTGACCCCAATGCCAATGCACGGCATAAGGACATTCGCTCTTTTATGACTGAAAAAGGTAAGTCTGAAGATAAGTTATTTGGCCTAAATAAAATTTTTACTGAAATCAAGAAACAGTGGGGTCTAAGAACAGCAAAACAGTGGCTTGAACAGGAGTTTAGTAAGGGCTTTTATCTAAACGATAGTGCAACGGCCAGTTATTTCCCATATTGTTGGGCAAATGATTTTACTCGTCTCGCCACTGAGGGGTTGTTTTTTATCAACGAGTACAATAACCAACCCCCTAAGCACCTTACTACTTATCTTGACGATGTTATTGAGTTTGTATCTTTCTTGTCAAATCGTCAGTCTGGTGCGGTAGGTATGCCTAATGTTCTAATTTGGGCTTATTATTTCTGGAAGCATGATATTGAGAATGGGTACTATTTGAAAGACCCTGATACCTATCTACGTCAGTGTTTCCAGAAACTAATCTATCGTCTGAACCAGCCCTTCCTACGTATTGACCAAGCCAGCTTTACCAATGTAAGTATTTTTGACCGGCCTTATCTTGAAAGCCTGTTTGGTGGCATGGAGTTCCCTGACGGCACTTTTGCCATTGACCAGATTGAAGAAATGCTTGAGTGCCAAAAGGTATTTATGGAGGTTGTAAGTGATATTCGAGAAGAACAGATGTTTACTTACCCTGTTCTAACCTATTCTCTGCTTTATAAAGATGGTAAGTTCGCAGATGAGGACTTCGCTCGATGGTGTAGCAATCATAATATCAAGTGGTCTGATAGCAACTTCTTCGTAAGTGATAATGTAGGCGTTTTGTCTAACTGTTGCCGTTTGCTCAGTGATACTAATAAGTTGGATGCTTTTATCAACTCTATTGGTGGCACAGCACTATCTGTTGGCTCTTGCCGGGTAAGCACTGTCAACCTTGTTCGTATTGCTTATGAAAGCAAGATGAACAAGAAGAAATACTTAGACATTCTACGAGATAGAGTGTTACTTGACTGCAAAGCACTAACCTCTATGCGCCATATCCTAAAGCGTAACATCGAGAAGGGCCTCCTACCTAACTATCAAGACGGTGCTGTTGAGCTTGACAAGCAGTTCTGTACTATTGGTGGTATTGGTATGTATGAGGTTATGGATTTGTTTGGCCTTATCAATACAGACGAGTTTGGTAACAAATCTTATAGCGATGAGGCTGTTGAGTTTGCCACTCAAATCCTCGACACTATGAATGATGTTAAAGACCATTTCGAGTGCGACTTTACCTTTAACATTGAGATGATTCCGGCTGAGAATTGCGCTGGTGTCATTTGCACCGCTGACAATCTGCTATATGAGCAGAATAAGTATTTCATCTACTCTAATCAATGGATTCCCCTCATGGAAAAGTGTACTATTCAAGAAAAATGCCGTTTAGGTCATCTGTTTGATGCTAAGTGTGGCGGTGGCTGTATTGCCCACATTGACATTGAGAACCGATTCCCTAATGAAGAAGCTGCTTGGGATATGCTGAATTATGTGGCTAAACAAGGCGTAATTTACTTTGCTTTTACCACTAAGATTAACGTTTGCGAAGATAAACACGCCTTTATTGGTACTAAAGAATGCCCTCAATGTGGTAAACCTGTAGCCGACCAGTATGCTCGTGTTGTAGGGTTCTATACCCCTGTTTCTGGTTATCAGCGCATCCGCAAGAACGAGTTTAACCAGCGCAAATGGTATGATGTTCTAAACAAGGACGGGATTATGTAATGGCAGACACCATAGCACTAAGAGATGTGGTAGTTGAAGATTTTTGTAATTATAAAGTACCTTCAATGTTCCTTATCTCATCTTATTGTGATTGGAAATGCTGTCATGAGGCCAATATTGATGAGTCCGTGTGTCAAAATCACGGACTTGTCTCCGGCCCCATTAAGCAAATTTCCTATGAAAGCCTGTATCAAGTATATATTAACAACGATATAACCAAAGCAATCGTTATTGGCGGTCTTGAACCCATGCTTCAGATTGATGAGGTAGTTGGTCTTATACATTATTTTAGAGAAAAATCATGTCAAGATACGTTCGTAATCTATACAGGGTATTATCCCCATGAGATACCTAAGCCCCTTTCTGAGCTTAAAAAACTACACAATATTACTATCAAATACGGGCGTTATGACCCCAACCTCAAGGCCAGATATGATGATGTGCTTGGAGTTATGTTGGCAAGTGAAAATCAATATGGGGAGGTTTTAAGTTGACTAAAATTAAACTAACCGATGACATTGAACTGCGGCGAGAAATTATTGCAAAGCTAAAAGAAAATGATGGTTATTGCCCATGTGCTCTGACTAAAACACAAGACACTGTATGTATGTGCAAAGACTTCCGTGAGAATGTCCAATCCGGCCCATGCCAGTGTGGGCTATATGTAAAGGAGACAATGTAATGATTAGTGAGATTACAAACATTGGCGTTTATCTTGGCCAATTTGGTAGCGAGACTCGACTATATAACCCGCCCCCTGAGTCTGACATTATTCCTCAAAAGGACGACTTTATCTTTTATGATGGTGAGGTTTACAAAGTAATGTACTGCATGATTGATGTAGATAATGGTGAATACTCTGTCTTTGTTCGCAGAGCAGTTGAGGAGGATTTTTGATGGTTGAGCTTAGAAAGTGGCCAACAGACGCAGATTGGGCTTGGTGTAAGGAATGTTGCCTTAATACAGTAGGTAAGACCTCTACCACCCTACCCACAGAGGAATGGAAGCGTAAGTTAATTGCAGCCGAACACAGCCCCCTAAGAGAACTATGGTTTGGTATTAAGATGACTATTCCTTATTGGGTTTCCGTTCATTTTGTTCGTCATCACATTGGATGTAACCACTATGTCCAGTCCCAACGCAATGACCGACAAAACAAGTATGACCGTAATAAGGCCCCACAAGACGAACTGGTAAGCCATGTCATGTCTATCAACGCCCAAGAGCTTGTGTTTATGGCTCATAAGCGTCTGTGCAACCAAGCCTCTCCTGAGACTCGTGCTGTAATGCGAGAAATCGTAGATAAAGTTATTGAAAAATGCCCCGAATTTAAGGACTTTCTTGTCCCGCTATGCGAGTATAGGGGTGGAGTCTGCACAGAGTTTTACCCCTGTGGATATAATAAAACAATCAAGGAGAAAAATAATGCTTAACGTTAAAATTTTTGCTTGACAGCACAAACAAAATGTGATATAATAGCCTAAAAGGGTCAGGGAAGGTAGCTAACTTTTCTGTTTAGAGGATAGAAGCCGTTTCCTTCTATCCTCACCTTAATTTATCTTTGAACGGAGAGATGATTTATGAGTGGTAGTATTTTATATCGTTGCGAATTTTGTGGGAAAGAATTTTATGGCTCACCCAGTAGGGCTAAAGCTAAACACATTTGTTGTTCTAAACAATGTCTTGGTAATTTTATTAAATCTCATCAAGAGCCTAATTGTATTTGCCCCATTTGTGGGAAATCGTTTCACCTAAAACCAAGCAAAAAAGCTAAAGATAAGACCCACTGTTGTTCTCAAGAATGTTTATCTATAATGAGACACAACAATATGCTTGGAAAGAATAACCATCAGTTTGGTTTAAAAGGAAAAGATAACCCGACTTGGAAAACAGATGAAAAAATTACTTATTATGGATACCGTAAAATTAGAAAATTAGACCATCCTTTCAAAGACTGTAATGGTTTTGTTTTTGAGCATAGATTAGTTGCAGAACAATATTTGCTAACTGAAGAAAACAGTGTTGTAATAGAAGGCAAAAAATATCTTAAACCTGAATATGACGTTCATCATAAAGACGAAAACAGATTAAATAATAATCCTTCTAACTTACAAGTTTTAACGAAAAAAGAACACAGAACGTTACATAACAAGAAAAACTCTCGCTGTAGAGATAATAAAGGACGTTTTATCAAAGGAGATAAAAACAATGCTTGAATTAAAGATTAAGCGTTTATCTGAAACAGCAACATTACCTAAGAAAGCCCATCCTACCGATGCTTGTTTTGACATTTATGCCGATGCTTTATCTTTTAGAAGTGACGGCGAGATTACTATTGACCCTCATGAAACAGTAAAAATTCCAACTGGCTTCGCAACAAACATCCCCCATGGTTATTGGGGTGCTGTTTTTGCACGTTCCGGTCTTGCAACAAAAGAAGGGTTAAGACCAGCTAATTGTGTTGCTGTGATTGATGAACCATATACTGGCCAATGGTTGATTCCACTTCATAATGATACCGATGAAACTAAAATTATCCATCATGGCGATAGAATTGCGCAATTCACTCTATTACCCTACTTCGATACAATCTTTACCGAAGTAGACGAACTTGACTCTACTGAACGTGGTAATGGAGGTTTTGGCCATACAGGTAAGTAAATGACTACAACTAACTAAACATCGAAAAAAATAGGGAACTTAGACAGAGTAAAATCCATCTAAGTTCCCTATAATTATATATTAGCCACCAGCGGCCTCGAGTGTAACTTCAACGGTCTGGTCTCCGTTGTTCACAATAGCCTGAGTCTTGGTAGTAAACCCAGTCTTACTCACAGTTAAAGTATAACTATCACCAAGGCCAGAGAGTAGGAAGGTATTGGTTGTACCAGTAATAGGAGCAACCTCAGCACTGTCAACGTCAGTTACCTTAATAGTAGCATCAGCGGGAGTTGCATTAACAGTCAGCACAAAGCCGTCTTGTAGGCTCACAACGCCCTTGTTTACCTTAAAGAAACGGCCATCAAGGCCAACACCACAATTACCCTTAATAGGGACGGGAGTGCCAACTTCCTCGCCTTCGCTGTTATGTAAGGTAATTACCTTATTGCTTACAGTGAACAGAGCGCCATCCCAACGTTGGCCACAAGTAGATACAGCCTTAGTTGCATCAACAGTTGTTGCATTTGCATCACAAATAATGCCCTTAATCACCTTGAAAGTTTTATCTAATTTAATACCGCCACAGAATTTAGCCATATTATTCACCTCTCCTTAATTTAACCCATAATTACAACACGATAGCTACCAGAGGCCAAAGTACCAGCAGAAGCAGTATCGTTGATAACAATAGTCACGCCATAGTTGGTCTGATTGATAGCCACATCAGCAATGACCTGATTGCCGTTAGAATCATACAGTTGCACAATCAAATCAGATGTGGTAAACTTATGAGTGGTAGCGGGGATAGACCAACTAAAAGCTCCACCAGCCGCAGTCAAGTCACCGTTAAAGGCCGAATACTTATGGAATTTTTCAGGGGCATCTTGCCAAGTAGGAGCGCCAGAACCATTAGAAACAAGAATCTGGTCTTTATCACCAGCAGTGGTAGGAGCATAGAAACTAGGAGTCTTGGTTGCAGTACCATTGAGAGTAATGGTGTTAGCGGTGGCCCCAGTATCAATTCCATTCAGCTTAGTGACCATAGCGCTGGTCATAGCACCATTAGCAGATGCAGAGGCCACAGCCATCTTAATACCGTCACTATCAACGCTTAGGCCGTTACCTGCTACCACCTTAGCAGATATTACATTAGCATCACTAATATCAATGCCATTGCCGGGAGTATAAACATCAACCAAATCCTCAACATTCAGATAGATATGGCTCGTAGTACCGCTACCAGAGGCACTATCATAAGTATTGATAGTAAAGTCAATATACTTAGTGCCAGTGGGTAAGCCAGAAGCATCACCAGCGCCAGTAGAGGTCTTGACCTCAGCAGACTTAACCAGATAGTCCTTGGGGATATTGATAACATCACCAATACCAACATTATCCTTCTGTAGCTGATAAGAAGCCAAATAGCCAGAAGTGGCCGTAGACAGCTTGGTAATAGTGTACTCAGGTACAGTCACTTCAGGAATCGTAACCATCAGGCCATCAGCGGATAGGCTTGCAGCATTGCCAGATGCAGTGCTTAGTTTAATGCCAACGGTAGGTTCAGTAGCAGTACCAGCAATCTCAATTCCCTTGTTTGCGGTAGCACCAACAGACTTAACCTTGGCCTTAGCTTCAGCCATAGCGTTGTCAGCCGCAGTTTGAGCAGCACCAGCAGCAGTGTTGGCCTCAGTAGCCAACGCACGAGCGCCATATACTGTTGCCTTAGCACTACTATCAGATGCAGTACCCAGCACCGCATCAGCAGCACCAGCTACATCAGCGCCAATAGCAGCCGGGGTAATACTTGCTTCAGTTACACCAGTAACGTGACCAGCCGCATCAACAGTGACAACAGCAGACTTATTATTAGCGCCATAAGTGCCAGCAGTTGCACCGCTTAGGCTATGGCCTAAAGTCACAGTCTTACCGCTACCATTTACATCTACCCACTTGTTACCAGTAGCAATAGTAAAGGTATCAGTCTTAGCGGTTGCCTTTAATGTAACGTCAGTACCCTGACCAGTGACCTCGCCAGAAGCTACACTCTGTGCTTTAACAGTAATATTAGACCATGCGTTCTGGTTGACCTCACCACCACCAGCTACAGCGTTCTTTACAGCCTCATCCAATGCGGCGATTGCCTGTTGCATGGACATACCAGCGGTTACATAACCACCAGAAACAGGAGAATAGCCGGTTAGGGTCAAGCCAGTAACATTGGTTGTAGTGACCTTACCAGTAGAATCAAGGCCAGTGATGACAACACCAGTAGAGGAGTCTTGGTTATAAACAACGCCGATAGGCCCCCAATTCTCGCCATCAAACCGATAGATGAATTTGTCAGAACTATTATAGTAAATCTGGCCTTCTTTCGGGTTTGCCGGGGCGGTTGCAAGAGGTTGGATTACTGCGTTCTGTAACTCATTCTTGGAAAGATTTAAATTCGCTAAGTATACCAAAATAACGCCCTCCTTTAATTAAAATATGCTTTACCGCTAAAAGGAGCGGCAAACGTAAGTCTTACATTATTTGTATCTATATAAACAACATCACCAACAACAATACTATTTCCACTGTCCACTACTACAACAGAGCAATATTTGTTAAGGCCATGATTAACCTCCCAAACTCGACTTGCTACTGCTTGCGTATACACATAATTCTTGTCATTGATGATATTAAGGTCTGTATTGGTTTTATTACCAATCAACTCTACCCCATTGATTTTGGGCTTATTTGCAAGGTCATTATAGTTAGTAGATGTTGCATTTACAACACCCATATTACCAGTTATATTCTTTTGGTCACTACTAAACCCAGCATTAAACCCATCACTGGTATTCACATTAACACTAAACGTACCCCCACTACTAATAGAGGGGTTGAGGTTAAAGCTCGTATTTACCAAGGTTCATCACCCCTCAGTGTTGCGCTGACAGGGATTGTCATAATAGAACTTGCTGGCTTTTGGCCACTTGTCATAGATACTAAAATCTGTATATTAGCTTGATTACCCTTAAAAGATAGGGTATCTTGCTGAGTAAGAGAACAAGACATATTCTCACCATCTATTGTAATATCGTCCCCACTCTTGTCTACCACAGTAGGGCCAGAGGTAAAAATAATATGAGTATTGGTCTTATCGACTAAACTCATATCCAAACACACGTTGAAGTTAAAGGTGGGTGTAGTCCCCTTATAAATCACGTCCAAATCTTTATCACAATTCATATTGCAAGTAAGTGGCATTGACTATCCACCTCCATTTTTTATTAGATTGTTCATGTTAGAAAAAGTCATATTCTTATTCTCACTTATAAATAGAGCGCCCCGTAAATGAGGGCGCTCGTAAAAAAGAATAATGAGGAACGATATAATGTTATCATTAAATCATCCTTTCTTTGTTTTTTAATTAGTTGGGTTTGCCATCCACATATTCCCTCTGACCCAGCTACTAAGGAGTATGTGGATGGAAAGACAAATAAATATGAAAATGGTTATTATGTTGGAACAGGGACAACAAAAGTATTTAATTTTAATAATAAGCCAATAGCAATTTTTATGTTTAATGCGTACAGTACTTATCTTTCTTTTGGATTTATAGGGTTATCTTCATTATTGGATATGAGTTCTATACAAATAGTTGGGGATATTTCGTGGTCAGATAATAAAATTACAATAAGTTCTAATGATATAAACTATTATAATAAAATAGATAATCCTTATTATTATTTAGCGCTGTTTGGATAACTTTTACTAAAAATAAATTTTATAGACGTTAAGAGTAATATTAAAAGATAGCAAAGCAAAAATATTGTATTCCATTCCTATTATAATAAATTAATGGATTGTCATATCCAGAACCAATTCGTACATTATTGTTTCCGAAAACGCAATAAATATCATAGACTCTTGATGAACCACCTGAAAAATATGCTAAAGTTGTCATTCCTCTTATTGAATATAGTCCAGCTTCTGACCCTTCATCCCTTGAAATAATTATCATTTTAGCGCTACCAGATAATTCTATTGTTCTTTCATTTAATCCGTTTCCTGTATATTGAATAATTTGATTATTTTCTCTTGCATCCACATACTCCTTAGTAGCTGGGTCAGAGTTGGAAGTAGGAGAGGGAAGATT
>OLGI01002358.1_pt1 | contig 13803 bp, 9 predicted proteins | sample 1605221 | NCBI WGS metagenome assembly OLGI01 (sample SAMEA3888915, study PRJEB22519) | human gut metagenome | biome: human gut; feature: human-associated habitat; material: faeces | place: Denmark | collected 2010 | reverse complement strand
ATTCTGTTCAATGTTACTAAAATTTTTGATAAAAAATCGGCAATATGGAAGGGTGAAAAAAGAACGACTAAGGTTTATAATAGAGATAGACATCCAGCAGCCAGAAGGTTTGAGTGCTGTGTCCCGATGGGCAGGGTGAGCTGCCCGGGAGGATCGGATGAAGTAAGGAGAAAATGATCATGAAGGAATTCCAGTACACCGTTAAGGATGCCTGCGGCATCCACGCACGTCCCGCCGGCCTGCTCGTCAAGGTGGCCAAGGGCTTTGCAAGCACCGCTACCCTCGAAAAGGCAGGCAAGACCTGCGACCTGCGCAAGCTGATGGCCCTGATGGGCATGGGCGTCAAGCAGGGCGACACCGTGACCATCAAGGTGGAGGGCGACGACGAGGCCGCCTGCGCCGAAGCGATCCAGAAATTCCTGAGCGAGAACGTCTGATCGCCCAGTGTGATGAGAAGCCCTTGCGGGGAATGCCTGCGGGGGCTTTTTGTTACGAAGATGAAAACGATGAAATAAGGAGAAAATGCAATGCAGGTAGGCACCGGTAAAAGCATCCTGAATGGCATTGCCATCGGAAAGCTGAAGATCTATAAGAAAAAAGATACCGTCATCTCTGCCGCCGAAGTGGCCGACAACGCCGCTGAAGTGGCCCGTTTTGAGGACGCCCGCGCCAAGGCCATCGACCAGCAGACCGCCCTCTACGAGAAGGCTCTGGCTGAGGCCGGCGAGGACATCGCCGAGGTGTTCAACATCCACGCCATGATGCTGGACGACGACGACTTCGTGGACGCCATCAAAGAGATCATCAACGGCCAGCACCGCTGCGCCGAGTACGCCGTCAAGACCGCCGGAGACAATCAGGCCGCCGTCTTTGCGGCCATGGACGACCCCTATTTGCAGGCCCGCAGCGCCGATGTCATCGACATCGCGCAGGCCATCCTCGATATTCTGCAGGGGGTGGACAACGCGACGCTGCAGGGCACCGAGCCGAGCATCCTCGTGGCAGAGGACCTCGCCCCCTCCGAGACTGTCCGGATGGACAAGAGCCTGTTGCTGGGCTTCATCACCCGGGAGGGCAGCTCCAACAGCCACACCGCCATCCTCGCCCGCAGCATGAACATCCCCGCCCTCATCCAGTGCAAGGACATTCAGGACGACTGGGACGGCAAGATGGCGGTCGTGGACGGCTACAATGCCTGCGTCTACGTTGACCCCACCCCCGACCTGCTCAAGAGCCTGAAAAAGCGCCAGCAGGAGGACCAGAAAAAGCAGGCCCTCTTACAGGAGCTGAAGGGCAAGCCCAACACCACCCTTGACGGCAGGACCATCAACGTCTTTGCCAACATCGGCGGCATGGGCGATGTGGGAGCAGTGCAGCAGAACGACGCCGGCGGCGTCGGCCTCTTCCGCACCGAGTTCGTCTACCTCAACTGCAAGGACTTCCCGACGGAGGACTACCAGTTCGAGGCCTATAAGCAGGTGCTGGAGAGCCTTGCGCCCCGCAAGGTGGTCGTCCGCACCTGCGACATCGGCGCGGACAAGACCGTGGATTACATGAAGCTGGACCACGAGGACAACCCCGCACTGGGCTACCGCGCCATCCGCATCTGCCTGACCCGGAAGGACTTCTTCAAGACCCAGCTGCGTGCGCTGCTGCGGGCTTCGGCCTACGGCAACATGAGCATCATGTTCCCCATGATCACCAGTCTGCGGGAGCTGCAGGACGCCAAGTCCGTGCTGGACGAGTGCCGCGCCGAGCTGCGTGCAGAGGGCAAAAAGTTCGACGAGAAGATGGAAGTGGGCACCATGATCGAGACGCCTGCCGCCGTCCTCATCGCGGACGAGCTGGCGGAGGAGTGCGACTTCTTCTCCATCGGCACCAACGACCTGACCCAGTACACCTGTGCGCTGGACCGTCAGAACGCAAAGCTGGAGCCGTTCTTCAACCCCCACCACCCCGCTGTCCTCCGGGCCATCAAGATGACCATCGACGCGGGCCACCGCCACGGCATCTGGGTGGGCATCTGCGGTGAGCTGGGCGCAGACACCGCCCTCACCGAGACCTTCCTGCGGATGGGCGTGGATGAGCTGTCCATGAACGCCAAGAGCGTGCTGCCCGTGCGCAAGATCATCCGCAGCATCGACCTGAGCAAGCCTTCGGATAAATAAGGCATTCCGCGCTGAACCCTCGGCCCCCGGCAGGGAACTTCCCCGCCGGGGGCTTTCTGCACCCGAAAAATTTGCAGAAATGCTTTAAAACCATGAAGTGCAGTGCTATACTGATAGCATTGGTACATCTGCTGAGAGGAAATATTTATGACACGACTGCTTATCCGCCTGTTCATCAGGCACCCGGAGGACACGAAGGACGCCGCCGTCCGCACGGCCTACGGCAATCTGGCCAGCCTTGTGGGCATGGCCTGCAATATTCTGCTCTGTCTGGGCAAGCTGACGGCGGGCACCCTTTTCGGCTCCATCGCCATCATGGCCGACGCGCTGAACAACCTTTCGGACGCTTCCTCCAACGTGGTGAGCCTTGTGGGCTTCCGGCTGGCAGCCAAAGGCCCGGACGAGAAGCACCCCTACGGCCACGCCCGGTATGAGTACCTCGCGGGCCTCGTGGTCTGCGTCACCATCCTCGCCATCGGGCTTTCGCTGCTGAAGGAATCGGTCCTGAAGGTGCTCCACCCCACGGCGGTGGTGTTCAGCTGGCTCAGCGTGGCGGTGCTGGCGGCGTCCATCGGCGTCAAGCTCTGGATGAGCCGTTTCAACAAGACCATCGGCCAGCGCATCGGCTCTGAGACCCTGATGGCCACCGCCGCCGACAGCCGGAACGACGTACTGACCACCAGCGCCGTCCTCCTGTCCACCGTCCTCTCCCGCCTGACGGGCTGGGACGTGCTGGATGGCCTCATGGGCGTGGCGGTGGCCGGGTTCATCCTCTGGTCGGGGTGGGGTCTGATGATGGATACCCTCAGCCCGCTTCTGGGCGAAAGCCCCTCGCCGGAGCTGGTGGAGCACATCGAGCGCACCGTCATGAGCTATCCCGGCGTGCTGGGCGTCCACGACCTGATGGTCCACGATTACGGCCCGGGGCATCAGTTCGCCTCGCTCCACATCGAGTTCCCGGCGGAGGCCGACCCCTTGGAGGCCCACGACATCATCGACAACATCGAGCGGGAATTTATGGAAAAAGACCGCCTGCAGGTCACCATCCACTACGACCCCATCGTGACATCGGACGCCGCCGTGGGCGTCCTGCGCAGCCGTCTGATGGAGAAAGCCCGCCAGATGGACCCGCGCCTGTCCGTCCACGACCTGCGCATCGTGCCGGGAGACAGCCACACCAATGTTCTCTTCGACCTTGTCTTCCCGGCGGGCTATACCGGCGATAAGGATGCCCGGCTGGCCGAGATGTGCAATTTCGTCAAGGAGCAGGACCCGAAATACTGCTGTGTCATAAAGGTGGAGCAGAGCTATGCGTCTGCCCCGCCCGAAGAGGAACAATAAGAAAAAGAGGGAAAGGATTATGCTGAACGAGACTTACCGCGCCATGCTGGGCCATAAGAGCGTCATCCGCGAGACTTTCATGTATGGCAAACAGCGCGCCGCCGAGATCGGCTATGAGAACGTGTTCGACTACTCGCTGGGCAACCCCAGCGTGCCCTGCCCGGACAAGTTCACCAAGACCATGCAGACCCTGCTGGCCGAGGAGGAGCCGGTGGCCCTCCACGGCTACTGCCCCAGTCAGGGAGACCCGGGCTTCCGCACCGCTGTGGCGGCCCATCTGGCCGGGACCTTCGGCCTGCCCTACGAGCAGAAGGATATTTTCCCCACCACGGGTGCGGCGGGGGCCATCGCCCACGCCATCCGCGCTGTGACCAAGCCCGGCGACGAGGTGCTGACCTTCGCGCCCTATTTCCCGGAGTACGGCCCCTATGTTGGGGGCACCGGCGCGGTCCTGAAGGTCGTGCCCCCGCAGGCCCCGGCGTTCCAGCCGAATCTTGACGCCTTTGAGGCGATGCTGAACGAGAACGTCACCTGCGTCCTCATCAACACCCCCAACAACCCCACCGGCGTGGTCTACTCTGCCGAGACGCTGACCCGGCTGGCTGACATCCTGACCGAGAAAAGCAGGGCCTTCGGCCACACGATCTTCCTCGTCAGCGATGAGCCTTACCGCGACATCGCGTTTGATGGCAGAAAGGTGCCTTACCCGGCGGCATTCTATCCCCACACCCTGACCTGCTTCTCCTTCTCCAAGAGCCTGAGCCTCCCCGGCGAGCGTCTGGGCTATGTGGCCGTCCGGCCCGGCTGCGAGGGCGAAGACGTGCTGGTGGATATGATGGCCCAGATCTCCCGCTTCACCGGCCACAACTGCCCGCCCAGCATCATCCAGCGCGCCGTGGCCCAGTGCCTCGACGTGACCAGCGACCTTTCCGTCTACGAGACGAACATGAACCTGCTCTACGACAAGCTCACAGAGCTGGGCTTCGAGGTGGAGCGCCCCGGCGGCACCTTCTACATCTTCCCGAAGGCGCTGGAAGAGGACGCCAATGCCTTCTGCCTCAAGGCCCGGGAGTTCGACCTGCTGCTGGTGCCCAGCGACACCTTCGGCGTCAAGGGCTATGTCCGCTTTGCCTACTGCATCGACACCGAGAAAGTGGAGCGCAGCCTGCCTGCGCTGGAAAAGCTGGCTGCGGCCTATAAGTGAGGAAATAAAATGCATCCGCTCCCCGAATATCCCCGTCCCAGCCTGCGCCGGGACAGCTATCTGAATCTGAACGGCCTGTGGGATTACGCCATCACCAGAAGCCCGGAGTTTCCGGCCCGGTGGGACGGCAGCATCCTCGTGCCCTATTCGCCCGAGGCAAGGGCCTCCGGTGTGAGCCGCATCTTGCAGCCCGGCCAGTGGCTCCACTATCACCGCGCCTTCACGCCCCCGGCGGGTGAGGGCGGGCGGGTCCTGCTCCATTTCGGGGCGGTGGACTATGCCTGCGCGGTAGAGGTCAACGGCCGTCTGGCCGGGGGACACCGGGGCGGCTACTGGCCCTTCACGCTGGACATCACCGACCTGCTCCGCCCGCAGGGACACAACACCCTCTGGGTAGCGGTCCAAGACCCCACCGGCGCGGGCACGCAGGCCAGAGGCAAGCAGACCCTCAAGCCCGGCGGGATGTTCTACCCGGCCCAGAGCGGCATCTGGCAGACCGTCTGGCTCGAGCGGGTGCCGGAAAACTATATCGAACGCCTCACCGTCACCCCGGACTATGACGCCCGGACCGTGACGGTCAGAGTCCATACCACAAAGCCCGGCGGCGCGGTAAATGTCTGGGCGGCTGTCCGGGCCGGAGGCGTGACCATCGCCGAGGACTGGGGCAGCGACGAGGCCGACCAAGACGGCGAAGTGACCCTGAATATCTCCGAGGAGCACTTCTTCCCGTGGAGTCCCGACAGCCCCTTTCTCTACGACCTGACCGTTGGTACGACGCAGGGCGAAGAGGAAGGGTTCGACACCGTACACAGCTACTTCGCTCTCCGCAAGTGGGAGTGCAGAGAGGACAGGCAGGGCGTGAAGCGCTTTTTCCTGAACGGAAAGCCTATCCTCCTCAACGGCCTGCTGGATCAGGGCTACTGGCCCGAGGGCCTTTACACTCCGCCCTCCGACGGGGCAGTGGAGCACGAGCTGCACACTGTGCGGGAGCTGGGCTTCAATCTGCTGCGCAAACACGCCAAGATCGAGCCGGAGCGGTGGTATTACCACTGCGATAAACTGGGCATCATCGTCTGGCAGGATATGGTGAACGGCGGCGGGGCCTACCCCATGTGGTACGTCACCTATCTGACGAACGCTTTGCAGCCTCTGCTGCGCTATGCCCCGGACGGGAAGCTGCTCTGGGGCCTGCTGGGCCGTGGCAGCGCACGCAGCCGGGAGGAGTACAGCCGGGAGCTGGCCGACACGGTGGCCGCGCTGGGCCAGCACCCCTCCATCGGATGCTGGGTGCCCTTCAATGAGGGCTGGGGGCAGTTCGACGCAGAGAAAGCGACGAAGGCCCTCCGCGCCCTTGACCCGACCCGTCTGGTGGATGAGGCCAGCGGCTGGTTCGACCGGGGCGGGGGAGATGTCCACTCCATCCACAACTACTTCTATCCGCTCCGCATCCGCCCGAAAGCGCGGACGGTGGCCCTCAGCGAGTACGGCGGAATCGCGTGGCCCATGCCCGGCCATGAGCCGCCCCGGAAGACCTACGGCTACGGCACAGTCAGAAGCCGGGCCGAGCTGACCGGGCGCTACCGTGACTTGCAGCTCAAGACCATTCTGCCCCAGCTGAGAAAGGGCCTCTCGGCGCTGGTATACACGCAGCTGACCGATGTGGAGGATGAGGTGAACGGCCTGTTCACCTACGACCGCCGGGCCATCAAGCCCGAGGCCGCTGCCATCCGGGCTGTCAATGAGGCGCTGGAAGCGGAATTTGAAAAGGTCGTATCCTGACAGCAAAAAAACTCCGAGAGCCGGAAGGCCCTCGGAGTTTTTTGCATCTTATTCCGGAAAAATTACTGGTCGCTCTGGGTGTTCTTGATCTTGGAGGCCGGAAGCTTCTTCATGGCGGCGGTGTCCAGCGCATGAGGCAGCGAAGCGCCGAAGGACTGGATGCTGTCCTGCAGCTCGCTGCTCTTCATGTCGGAGAGGGCCTGTGCGCGGAGAGCGTCCAGCGTGTCGGCCTCCAGCGGGTCGAGGCGGACGAGGAGCATCAGCGCATAGCCGGAGTACTGCACCGCAGCTGCCTCGCCGGGCTTCAGGGCACGGACGGCGTCGGCAGCGCCCTCCTCAGAGAAGGTGGAGTCGATGTCGGCAGCACCCAGCAGGGCGGTGGAGAGAGAAGCAGCGTCGGAGGACGGCGTGCTGTCCAGCACGGCGTAGATGTCGGGCAGAGCGGCAGAGACGGCAGCGCCGAAGGCGGAGGTCTGGGCTGCGGCGTCAGCGTGGACGGCGGCGTTGTAGCTCTCGGCGGCGGTCTGGGCCAGCTCCAGCATCTGGGTGCTCTGGTCGTCGTCGGCAAAGGCGAAGGTGCTGGTATTGTACAGCGGGATGACGGTGTAGCGGATGTAGACCATATCGTCCTCGAGGTGGCTGGTCAGCTCAGCGTCGGAGACGGGGGTCTCGCCGTCGGTGCCGTAGCAGAGGGTGAGCAGGTCGCTGCTCTTGATGAGGATGCGCTCGAACCGCTTGAGGGTGTCGAGGCCGATGCCGTTGGCCTTATAGAGGTCGCCGTTCTGCTCCATCAGCTGGGAGGCATAGCTGTCGGCCTGTGCCTCCTCGTCGGGGGTCAGCACGCCGCCCAGCGCGTCGAAGCGGGTCTCGATGGCGGCGTAGGACTCGAGGTTCTCGAGGGTCTTCTGGGCCACATAGTCGCTGACCACGGCGGTCTCGCCGGTGGCATCATCGACGGTGATGGTGGCTTTGAGGAAGCTGGACACCTTGGAGGCATCCTGCTCGTCGGAGGCGAGGTCGGCGGCGGTCTGGTAGGCGTCGAACTGGGCCAGCAGATAGAGGCCGGAGGGGATGTCCACATCGCCGATGGTGCCGACGGAATCCGGGGTGGAGAGGCTGCAGCCCACGAGGCCGACGGCCAGTGCGAGGGCGCAGACGAGCGCGATGAGTTTCTTTTTCATAAGTGTACTCCTGATAAAGTTTATTTTTTGCCGGAGGCTTCCTCCTGCGGGGCGGCAAGGATGTCCGCCATCGCCCGGAGGATGCTTTGCAGCAGTTCCAGCGGCTTTTCGTCGGGCTGAAGGACCACTGAGAGGTAGGGCTTGGTACCCGCGCCTGCCGTCACCCGGCCGTTGAAGGCGATGAGCAGGCCGCGTATCATGGCGACGTCCAGCGTCTCGACCTGTAAGAGCAGGGTGTCCTTCTTCTGGGTGACTTCGTAGACGCCCACGGCGGCGGCCTGGACCCGCACCAGCGAGACGCTGACGAGGTCGCTGACCGAGGGGGGCGGGTCGCCGTAGCGGTCGATCAGCTCGTCCAGCACGTCGGCGGCGTCCTCGGGGGTCTGGATGGCGGCGATGCGCTTGTAGGCCTCGATGCGGCCCGGGCCGTCGGCGATATACTTCTCGGGGATGAAGGCGTCTACCCGCAGGTCCACGAGGCACTCGCTCTTGTCCCGCTGGATGGGTTCGCCCTTGGCCCGGGCGATGGCCTGTCCCAGCATCTTGACATAGAGGTCGTAGCCCACGGCCTCCATGTGGCCGTGCTGGCTGTGGCCCAGCAGACTGCCTGCGCCGCGGATCTGGAGATCGCGCATGGCGATGCGGAAGCCGGAGCCGAAGGCTGTGAACTCCCGGATGGCGGAAAGCCGCTTCTGGGCGATGTCGGTGAGGGTCTTGTCCCGCCGGAAGGTGAAGTAGGCGTAGGCTTTCCGGCCAGAGCGGCCCACACGGCCTCTGATCTGGTACAGCTGGGCGAGGCCCATCCGGTCGGCATCCTCGATGATGAGGGTGTTGCAGTTGCGCACATCGATGCCCGTCTCGATGAGGGTGGTGCAGACAAGGATGTCAATCTCGCCGTTCAGCAGATGCTGCCAGACGGGGTTCAGCTCCTCCTCGGTCATCTTGCCGTGGGCGATGCCCACCCGTGCACCGGGCACCATCTGGCTGACATGGGCGGCTGTGGACTCGATGTTGTCCACACGGTTGTGGAGATAGTAGACCTGACCGCCCCGGGCCAGCTCCTTCTTCATGGCCTCGGCAAGGATGACGTCGTTATATTCCAGCACGAACGTCTCCACAGGCTGGCGCTCGATGGGAGGCTGCTCGATGGTGGAAAGGTCGCGGATGCCGCTCATGGCCATGTTCAGGGTGCGGGGGATGGGGGTGGCCGAGAGGGTCAGCATATCCACGCCGATGAAGTTCTCCTTCAGCTTCTCCTTATGCTTGACGCCGAAGCGCTGCTCCTCGTCGATGATGACAAGGCCGAGGTCGTGGAAGCGGACGTCCTTGGAGAGGAGACGGTGGGTGCCGACGACGATGTCCACGCTGCCGGACTGTAAGCCCCGCAGCGTCTCCTTCTGCTGCTTTGCGGTGCGGAAGCGGGAGAGCATCCCGACCTTCACCGGGAAAGCCTCCATGCGGGAGATGATGGTGTTGTAGTGCTGCCACGCCAGCAGGGTGGTGGGGGCGAGGATGGCGCATTGCTTGCCGCCCATGACGCACTTGAAGGCCGCCCGGAGGGCGACTTCGGTTTTGCCGACGCCGACGTCGCCGCAGAGCAGGCGGTCCATGGGCCAGCCTTTTTCCATGTCCTTTTTGATCTCGGCGGTGGCGTTGAGCTGGTCGTCCGTCTCGTCGTACTCGAAGCGGGATTCAAAGTCGCTCTGCCAGTCGCCGTCGGCGGGAAAGGCGTAGCCCACGGCCTGCCGTCGGCGGGCGTAAAGCTCGATCAGCTCCTGCGCCATCTCCTCGGTGGCCTTTTTCACCTTGGCGCGGGTGCGCTGCCACTCGGTGCCGCCCAGCTTGGCCAGCTTCACCTTTTCCTCGTCGCCGGGGGCGGTGTAGCGGCTCAGCAGGTCCAGCTGGGTGACGGGCACATAGAGCACGTCCGAGCCGGAATACTGGATCTTGAGGTAATCCTTTATCGCGCCCTGTACCTCAAGGCGCTGGATGCCCGCATACATACCGATGCCGTGGCTCTGGTGCACCACATAGTCGCCGGGCTTGATGTCCGACAGGCTGGAGAGGGCGTTCTTATTTTTCTTGCGCTTTTTGGCCTCGGCGGCCTCGTCGCCCAGACCGTGGCGCCGGGACGAGAGGACGGCGGCATGGGCAAAGGGGAAGGTGCAGCCTGCCGTGAGGTGGCCGGGCAGGACCTGCACCAGCCCCTTTGTGGGCCGGACGTCCCGGCTCATGCTGACGGCGTAGCCCTTGTCCGCGAGGTCCCGGGTGAGGGCCGCCGCGCCCTTGGGCGTACCGGCAAAGAGGACGACCGCGTACCCCTGTGCCACCAGCGGGTCGAGGTCCTCCCGCAGGGAGGCAAGGTCGCCGCCCCAGTTGGGGGCAGCAAAGGCCTCGGCGTTGATGAGGTCTTTGAGTTTGAACTCATTCATGCCCCGCAGGAAGTTCTCGCAGAGCAGAGTGCTTTGTTTCTGGGCTGCGATGGCGAGGTCGTCTATGGTCTGGTAGAGCACATCGAGGCCGGGGCAGAGGACGCCCTCTTCCAGCAGGCCGGTCAGCTCCTCGCTGCGGCGGAATTCGGTGGCCTTCTGGGCGTCCCGGATGCCGCCCACCTCGTCGAGGATGAAGATGGGGCTGCGGAGATGGTCAAGGAGGGTGGCGGGCGTCTCATACCGCAGGCCGTAGTATTTGTCCATGGCCTCGGGCATGACGCCGCTGTCCAGCTGGGCAAGGTCGGCCTCCATCGCCTTTTCAAGGGCGGTGCGGCGCTTGCCCCGGGCTTTTTTCTGGGCGGCGCGGAGGGCGTCCGCCGTGTCGGCCGTGCTGCCGAACAGCACCTCCCGGGCGGGGGAAAGATAAATTTTCTCGAGTGCGCCGTCCCGCCGCTGGGTCAGCAGGTCGAAGGAGGCCAGAGAGTCGATCTCATCGTCCCAGTATTCCACACGGGCGGGCTGGTGCATATCCGGGGCGTAGATGTCCACGATGTCGCCCCGGACGCTGAACTGGCCCGGGCCGTCCACCTGACTGCGCCGCACATACCCGGCGGCGAAGAGCCGCTCCACCAGCGCTTCCCGGTTGTAGACCATGCCGGGCTTGAGGGTGAGGGTGTTTTTCAGGAACTCATCCTGCGGCACCGTGTATTGGAGCAGGGCTTCGGCGGGGACGCAGACGGCCTGCAGTCGTCCGCCCGCCAGTGCGCCCAGCACCGACAGCCGCCGGTACTCGTACTCGCGGCCCGCGCCCTCCACGGGGCGGAGCATGAAGTCCCGGGGCGGGAATACCGCCGCCGAAAGGCCCAGCGTCTTGAGGTCGTCGGCGAAATGGGTGGCCTCGGCCTCGCCGGGGGTGACGATGCAGAGGACGCGGCCTGTGTCCTTCTGGAGGGAGGCGTAGAGCAGCGCCCGGCCCGCCGGAGGCAGGCCGAACAGTGCCGCCGGCCCTGGCGACGCAAGGCTGGCCGCGACCTTCTGGTATTCGGGGGTGCTTTTCAAGAGCGCTTCGTACATGGGAGACCTCCTTTCTGGTTAAAGCCTCTCCCTTTGGGAGAGGTGTCACCGCAGGTGACGGAGAGGGCAAGGACGGGACGATAGGGCCGCTGCATAGCGACAAGCAGGCTCTTTGTCAGAGAGAGGCTATCGCTGCGTTCGTGCCTCTTTGCCCGCGGCCTTGCCCTCTCAGGCGCTTCGCGCCAGCTCTCCCAAAGGGAGAGCCTTTGATTCACCCGTTATACTTGCTCTGCGCCAGACCGAGCTTGCCGTCCATGATGAGCTTGGCGGCGGCTTCGAGGTCGGGCAGGCGGTCGGCGAGGGCCTTGGCATCATCGGGCGGGAACTTGCCCAGCACCCAGTCGGCGAGGTCGTAGTCCGGGCGGGGCTTTGCGCCCACGCCGATGCGGATGCGGGGGAAGTTCTCGCCGCCGAGGCGGGCGATGATGCTCTTGAGGCCGTTGTGGCCGCCTGCCGAGCCGGAGGGCCGGATGCGCAGCTTGCCGGGGCTTTGGGTGATGTCGTCGCAGAGGACGATGACGTGGTCGGCGGGGATCTTGAAGAAGCCCGCCAGCGGGGCGATGGAGTCGCCCGAGAGATTCATATAGGTCAGGGGCTTGAGGAGCACGACCTTATGGCCGTCCACCTCGCCCTGCCCCCACAGACCCTGAAACTTGGTCTTGGAGACGGAAATACCCCATCTGCCCGCCAGATCGTCCAGCGCGGAAAAGCCTGCGTTGTGGCGGGTGCCGTCGTATTTTGGCTCCGGGTTGCCGAGGCCGGCAATGAGCCAGATGTCATTGGTATTCATACTGTATTCTGCCTTTTTGTGTCTGAGCTGTTTTTCGAACAGTATATTATTATAACATACGCGCGCGCAAAAAGATACACAAAAAGCGCAAAAAAGCCGCCGTGCGGGCGACACGGCGGCGTGGGGAGCGGGGGTCAGCCCTGCTCCTGTTCCAGTTTCTGCTTTTTTGCAATATACGCTTCCATCTTCGGCTCGGCCCAGCCGTCGAGGTTGGTCTGGCGCTCGCGGGCGATGCCAAGTGCCTGCGAGGGCACGTCTTTGGTGATGGTGCTGCCGGCGGCGGTGTAGGCTCCGTCGCCGATGGTGACGGGGGCCACGAGGTTGGTGTTGCAGCCGATGAAGCAGTAGTCGCCAATGGTCGTGCGGAACTTATCCTTGCCGTCGTAGTTGCAGGTGACGGTGCCGCAGCCGAAGTTGCAGTATTTGCCCACATCGCTGTCGCCGATGTAGGTCAGGTGGCTGACGGTATTGCCCCGGGCGAAGCTGGAGTTTTTCGTCTCGACGTAAGCGCCCAGATGCACGCCGTAGCCGGTGACGGTGTTGATGCGGATATGGGTGAAGGGGCCGATGTTGTTGTGGGGGCCGAGATGGCTGCTGTAGACCTGACTTGCGTTGACGGAGGTGCCCTCGTCCACGGTGCTGTCCTCGATGAGGGTGTTGGGGCCGATGACGCAGCCTGCGCCGATGACCGTCTGGCCCTTCAGGATGGTACCCGCGAGGATGACAGCGCCCGGGGCGATGACGACCTCGGGGCCGATCTCGACACTGCGGCTGCGGATGTCCACGCCGTTTGCGATGTGGCGCAGCAGCACCTCTTCACGCTGTGCCTCGGCGGCGTCGAGCTTGGCCTTTGCGGCGGCCAGTGCGGATGCATCGATATTCTGCATAAGGAAAAACCTCCTCCAACTCTGCCTTTCGCAGAAGCCAAACAGACTGCGACGGCCTCTGCGGAAGAGGGATTGTTGTATCCAAGATAAAAGAAATTCGAAAGGAAGAAAGACAAACAAAAGAGGCAATGAGTTTAATGGATAGAAAGTTGTATCCAACTGCCCAAAAGTGGCGTCAAAACTCGAAAATCCTCTTCAAATCTTTCCCATTTTATATTACCGAAAAAGAGAGTAAAATGCAAGAGTTTGCACAAAAAATATCAAACAAATTCGGTGATTTGCCCGATGGAATGGGCGCGAAATTCTGGTATAATAGTTTAGCATTCACAGAGAAATGTTTATCGTATGACAAGACAGAGCATCGATAAGACCGCCGGAGCATCGCGCCGGGGGCCATCATTTGGGAGGTAAACACGCATGAGCAAAAAGTATCTGTACTACTTCAGCGAAGGCAACGATGCCTTTGGCGGCGACAAGGTCACCATGAAGAACATTCTGGGCGGCAAGGGCGCTGGTCTGGCTGAGATGACTGCAGCCGGTATGCCGGTCCCGCAGGGCTTCACCATCACCACGGAAGCCTGCACCCAGTACTACGCAGACGGCCGTCAGATCAACGACGAGATCACCGCTGACATTTTCGAGCACGTCAAGGGCCTCGAGAAGATCACCGGCAAGACCTTCGGCGACAACGAGAACCCGCTGCTGGTCTCCGTCCGCTCCGGCGCACGTCAGTCCATGCCCGGCATGATGGACACCATCCTGAACCTCGGCCTGAACGACGAGGCAGTCGAGGGTCTGGCCAAGAAGACCAACAACGCCCGTTTCGCATACGACTGCTACCGCCGCTTCGTGCAGATGTTCGCCGACGTCGTCATGATGGTCCCGAAGAGCCTGTTCGAGGTCGAGATCGATAAGATGAAGGAAGCCAAGGGCGTCAAGAACGACGT
>OLGI01002356.1_pt1 | contig 13806 bp, 8 predicted proteins | sample 1605221 | NCBI WGS metagenome assembly OLGI01 (sample SAMEA3888915, study PRJEB22519) | human gut metagenome | biome: human gut; feature: human-associated habitat; material: faeces | place: Denmark | collected 2010 | reverse complement strand
CATCGCTTGAATCGATGAAGATTGTCTTGCCGTTCGACATTCTGAAATGTCCGATGTTATCGATGGCCATGGCGATGCGCTCAGGATAGGCTAGGGCAATCAGTCTGCCCACTTCCTCTGCATCCACCGGCTCATTATCTTCCTTCACCTTGAGCATCTTGCGGTATTCCTGGGCTATCTGGGCGATGCGAGCCCATCTGCCCAGACTGTTTTTCTGTCGCTGCGAACGGAGGATGGAGAGGCGCAGCGCCATGTCTGAATCCTCTGTGTCGCTCATCGGGTCTTTCTCTTCCAGTAGGGCGGCAACGTCGCAGACTAGAGCTTTGAGCGCAGAAGATTCTGTACTCATCATCATCTTGGCGATGCGCGGATGACAAGGCAATGTTGCCATCTTTCTGCCCAATGGGGTGATGCTGCCATTTGGTTCTATCGCTTCAAGAGAAAGAAGCAATTCCTTGGCATTAAGCAGATTACTGCTTGATGGTGGAGTAAGCCAGAGCAGCGACTGGGGATTGTTCTCGCCAAAGGCTGCAATGTCGAGTACCATCGATGTAAGGTCGGCTTCTTCTATTTCCGGTTGGCGCTGGTCTTCCATCAGATGATCCGAGGTCTGAGTCCACAACCGATAGCAGATTCCTTCAGCCACTCGTCCGGCTCGTCCTCTTCGCTGGGTAGCCATATCCTTACTGATGGTTACGGTTTCCAGGTGGCTCAATCCCGTACGGGCGTCGTAAACCAGTTTTCTGCAGAGTCCGGAATCCACCACGATTCTTACCCCTTCGATGGTAAGCGAGGTTTCTGCGATAGGCGTAGCGAGCACGATTTTCCTTTCTCCCTCACGGGATGGGGCGATGGCGAGGCGCTGCTTCTCGGGTGGGAGATTGCCGTAGAGCGGATAAACCTGCGGAACGGTAAGTCCTGCTGAAGCCCTGCTGAGGCTTGCATCCAATATCTCCTTGCATTTCAGAATCTCCGCCTGTCCTGGAAGGAAAGCTAGAATATCGCCCTCGTGCTTATCTGCAGCCTTGAGGATGGTAGCTGCCACCTCTTTATATATGTCGTATCGCGCAATGTCGGTCTCAGAATAAATGGTCTCTACTGGGAACATTCGGCCTTCGCTCTCTATCAATGGCGCCTGAAGAGCCTCGCAGATGGCAGTAGCATCGATGGTTGCCGACATGATGATGATCTTCAAATCTGGTCGGATGATTTCCTGGGCCTGTCGGGTGAGAGCTAGCGCCAGGTCGGAGTTGATGCTTCGCTCGTGAAACTCATCGAAGATGATGGCGCTCACTCCTTCGAGCGTGGCATCGTGGATGAGCATTCGGGTGAGGATTCCTTCGGTGAGCACCTCGATGCGGGTTTCTGAGGAAACCTTGTTCTCGAAGCGTACCCGGTAACCTATGGTCTTGCCTACGGGTTCGCCCAGGATGCTTGCCATCCGCTCTGCTATCTGCCGGGCGGCAAGTCGGCGCGGTTCCAGCATCAGAATCTTTCCTTGTGGGGTGGCTTCGAGGAGAGTGAGTGGAAGTACGGTGGACTTTCCGGCTCCCGGCGGAGCGGTAACAACAAGGTTTGCCGACTCCTTCAGGGTGCTGTTGATGGCGTCGGCTATCTGGAAGGCTGGCAGATGATCTGTCTGCTGTTTGATTCTATCGTAATTCATACTGCAAAGATACAAATATTTGTATTGATACTGCAAAGATACGCATTATTTTTGTGATACACAAATTTTCAGACCATCTTCTCTTTCAGCTGGTACCATTTTACGAAAGCGAAGTAGCCGGCTAGGATGGCAACATAGAGAATGGCTAGCTGGAGCAGGGAAAGATGCACATGCTCGATGCTTGCCCCCGGCAACATACTCGTCAGACGGAAGGCGGTGTTGATGAATTGGGTGATGGAGGTGAGAACGTTCATCACCAGCTGCATCAATCCTTCTGTGGGTGAGGATAGGAAAGAGATGTAGGTAAGGGGTGAAAGGATGAAAAGCAGGACGCAGAGATAGAGAATGAGGGTGGCTGCCGGGATGGCGATGAAACTGGTAATCAGAGAGTAGCAGGAGATGCGACCGAAATAGAAGACGATGAGGGGCAGGGTGCCAATCTGGGCAGCCAGGGAAACACAGAAAAGACCCCATATTGCGCGGATGGTGTTGCTGTGAGATGAGAGGAGAGCGAAGAAGAGGGGATAGAACAGAAGAATGGAACCCACGGCAAGAAAGGACATCTGGAAACCGATGTCGAAGATGTTGAACGGGTTGACCAGCACCATGATGATGTAGGCCAATGCCAGCGTATTGAGCGTTGGGTCGGGGCGCAAGGAGAGCAATACCATACTGTAGATGCTGAGCATGGTGGCTGCCCTGACGGCACTGGCTGGGAATCCGATAAAAATAACGTATGCCCAGACGATGGTGGTGGATAGGATGATGGTTAGCTTAGACCGGCGCTTGCCGCCTAGCAGCAGGATGATGAGCTGGAAGATGATGCCGATATGCAAACCGCTTACTGCCAATATGTGGCTTGTTCCGGATATGGAATAGGCTTCCTTGGTTTCCTGGCTGAGTGCCGACTTGTCGCCCATTGCCATGGCTGCGATGACTGCGAAATCCTGTTCTCCGATATGCAGGGTGTGGAGTCGTTGTTCCGTCTGCAGCCTGAAGTCTTGGGCTTTCAGGATGGTGCGTTCAAAGGAGGAGAGTGATTGGTAGGCTTTTATCTGAACGGGAGCATTGAGCTGATTGATGTGATGGGCGGTAATGCAACCGCCGAGGCAGAAGATGCAAAGATAGAGGTTGAGGCATTGATAGTGGATGAGCTTGTCGGTGGTGCGGCTCGACGGGTTGTGCCGGCGGATGAGTTGGGTCATCATATAGCAGCAGGCTGCGAAGCTCCAGGGGAGGATGGAGAAGGTGAGCCATTGGCGCATGCTGAGGTAATCATAGCTATATTTAGCCGTGATGATACCTACCGTCAGTACGAGGCTGAAGGACATGAGTGGGGTGAAATGTTGCTTTTTGATTCTGTCCATAGTTACCGATTTTGCTGGAAAGCCGATGGAATGAGATGGCTGATTCCATGGTTTATGTAAAAGCCCGATAAAAGGTTGGTGATAGTCCAACGCTCTTATCGGGCTTATCCTATTGTATATAGTGTTTATCCTATATATATAATAATGTGTAAACCTACAGCAGATACTGCAGATGAGTCAGCTAATCTTTATTTGCCGAATCCGAAGATACGCTTGATGAATTTCTTCACCGAATTCTCGTTCTTCTGTGGGTTTACCACAGGAGCATACTTGCGGTTGCTGGAACCCTCGGTGTTCTGCTGCTGGGAAGTGCCCTGCTTCTTCTGGGCTACGCCTCTGCCACGGCCATTGCTGCCTGGACGGACATTGTTCTCTGCACCTGGACGCTGGTTGCCATTAGGCTGCTGGTTGCCATTCTCATCATTGCGGCGCTTGTTGTTGCGGCGCTTGTTGTTACGGCTCTGCTGCTCGCCATTCTGTGGAGCAGCCTGCTTGTTGTTCTGTGGCTTGGCTCCCTTAGGGGCATTCTGCTGCTTGGCATCATTAGGAGTATTCTGCTGCTCGCCATTCTCGCCGTTGTTGCGAGGAGTCTTCTCCTGTCGGTCGTTTGGTTTGTTTGGCTTGCGTTTGTGTGAAGTCTGGTCACGGTCTTTCTGGCGACGGTTCTTGGCGCTTGTCTTGGTCTTACCTTCGCTGTTGGCATTGTTGCCTTCGTTTCCATTTTTGCCATTCTCACCATTGTTCTTATTCTCGGCGTTCTTCTTGTTGCGGTTTTCTCCGTTCTTGCCACGACCCTTTCCGCCTTGCTTTCCGCCCTTTCCACCACGGCCGTTGTTCTTCTTAGGCTTGTTGAGCTTGATGTATTCTGGACCTTCGCCGCAACCTTCAGGCAATGGCATCTTCTCTACCACTTTTTCCAGGAACTTCTCAATCTGCTGGAACCAGTACTGGTCTTCCTCGTTTACGAAGGTGATGGCTCTACCGTCACGGTTGGCACGGGCTGTACGACCGATGCGGTGAACATAATCCTCTGTATCGTGAGGAACATCGTAGTTGATAACCATCTCGATGTCATCGATGTCGATTCCACGAGCCACGATATCGGTAGCCACGAGTACATCATATTGTCCGCTCTTAAACTTGAACATCACGTCGTCGCGCTCTGCCTGCTCCAGGTCGGAGTGCATCGCACCGCAGTTGATGCCTATCTGCTGAAGGGCTGCAGCCAACTGCTTCACCTTCATCTTGCTGCCGCTGAACACGATGACACGCTTCATGTCGCCAGCCTTGAAGATGTCCTTGATGATGGTCATCTTCTGGGTTTCATAGCATACGTAAGCCTCCTGCTTGATCTTCTCGGCTGGTTTGCTTACGGCGAGCTTAATCTCTACAGGGTCCTTGAGCAAGGTCTTAGCCAGTTCCTCAATCTTCTCTGGCATGGTGGCAGAGAACATGATGGTCTGGCAGGTCTTAGGCAACTTGCTTGCGATGGTGTTGATGTCCTCAGAGAAACCCATGTCGAGCATGCGGTCGGCCTCATCAAGGATGAAGAAGCTCACCTTGCTCAAATCCACGTTACCCAGAGAAATGTGGGTGATAAGGCGGCCAGGGGTAGCGATAACTACATCGGCACCCATGCGGAGGCTCTTCAATTCCTGGTCGTAGCGGTTGCCGTCGTTGCCGCCATATACTGCCACGCTGCTCACATCTTGCAGATAGTAGCCGAAGCCCTGCATTGCCTGGTCTATCTGCTGAGCCAACTCGCGGGTTGGTGACATGATGACGCAGTTGATGGCATCTTTTGGATAACCGCCATCGTCGAGCTTGCTCAAAACTGGGAGCAGGTAGGCTGCAGTCTTACCGGTACCGGTCTGTGCAACGCCTAATACGTCGTGACCTTCCAATATCTCTGGTATACATTTTTCCTGTACGGGGGTGCAAGTGTCGAATCGCATGTCGTATAATGCGTCGAGCACGTTGTCGTTTAAATCTAATTCGTCGAAATACATTTCTATAATTTTTTTAATTTATAGTTTATAGCTTATAGCAGCAGTGCCCCTATAAACTATAAACTCTTAATTCTTAATTGATAATTACCTCGGAGCCTTGCGGTAGCAGAAGTAAGCCACGAAGGCAAAGATGATGTTTGGCATCCATGCCGCCAATGCCGGAGGAAAGTTTGCCTGAATGGCGAAGGTGGCTGAAACGGTCTGCAGCATGATGTAGCCGAAACTCAGTGCCAGACCGATGCCCAGTGCCATTCCCATTCCTCTCTTTCGCTTGCGGGATGAGAGCGAAACACCGATGATGGTGAGGATGAAGGAAGCAAACGAGGAGGCGATGCGCTTGTAGTACTCCACCTGATACTGTACCACATTGCCTGAACCACGGTTGATCTGCTTGGAGATATAATCCTTCAGTTCCGGACTGGTGAAGGTTTCCTGCTGTCCCTTGGAGTAAACCAGATCGGTAGGCTCCATCATGATGAGCGTATCCTTCTGTGCTCCACTCGTGATGTGTTCCTTCATACCCTTCAGCTGGCGCACCTTCCAGCTGCTCAGCTTCCAGTGGTACTTGCTGTCGGAGATGGTATCATACTGAATCTCCATTGCCGTGAGGTGACTCACCAGTTTTTTGTCCTGAAACTTGTCCAGGCAGAAGCCATAGCCTCTCTTCACGTTGTTGTCGTAGTGCTGGATGTAGGCGATGACACCTTTATCTACCTGCAGCTGCACATTCTCGGCAGAGGTGTTCTTCTTCTTGTTCTTATACATGTTCTCGAAGTTCTGTCGAACCACGGTGCCATGTGGGATGACGTAGGCGGAGAGCGCATAGCTCAGGGCTGAAAGCATCACGCAGGTGATGAGATAAGGACGCAGAAGTCGCTTGAATGAAACGCCCGATGCCATGATGGCAATGATTTCAGAGTTGCCTGCCAGCTTCGAGGTGAAGAGGATGACTGCCACGAACACGAACAACGCACTGAAGAGGTTGGCGAAGTAGGGAACGAAGTTGGCGTAATAGTCGAAGATGATGGCCCGGGTCGGCGCATGATACTCCGTAAACTTCGCCAGGTTCTCGTTGAAGTCGAACACGATGGCAATGGTAATAATCAAGGCTATCGAGAAGAAGTAGTAACCTACGAACTTCTTGATGATATACCAGTCCAGTCGCTTGATGTATCTCAGTGGGTTGAGATACCTGAGCACCTTGAGGAAACGCAGTTTGTGCCCTATCCATCCCAGCACCTTGGCGATGCGGTGGAGGATGGGAACCAGCCAACCGAAGCGATGGGCAATGGCTCTGCCCATCTTCAGTCGTCTGCGATGTTTTCTGATGTATTTAAAATCTTTCATCATTTAAAGTAAAATATGTATAGGAGCATCCCATAAAGCTCAATGCTCAAAGCTCAAAGTCCAAAACTAGATTCGTCTGCCCAGCTGGTCGATGATGGAGCGTTTCCACTCCACAAAGTCGCCCTGCTCTATGTGATGGCGGGCATCGGTGACGAGTCGCAGGTAGAACGAGAGGTTGTGGATGCTGGCTATCTGCATTGCCAGGAGTTCCTGTGCCTTGAACAGGTGGTGCAGGTAGGCCTTGGTGGTCATGCGGTCGATGTCGCATCCGTCTGGGTCCACCGGACTGAAGTCCATCTCCCATTTCTTGTTGCGCATGTTCATCGTACCATTATAGGTGAAGAGCATCGCATTGCGGCCGTTGCGGGTTGGCATGACGCAGTCGAACATATCCACACCACGCTCGATGGCTTCCAGGATATTCTGAGGAGTACCCACACCCATCAGGTAGCGAGGCTTGTCCTTTGGCAGAATCTCGTTCACCACCTCAATCATCTCATACATCACCTCGGTAGGTTCTCCCACGGCAAGACCGCCGATGGCATTTCCGTCTGCGCCCTTGTCGGCGATGAACTTGGCTGCCTCGCGGCGCAATTCAGGGAAGGTGCAGCCCTGGACGATAGGGAAGAGACTCTGCTGGTAGCCGTAGAGCGGTTCTGTCTCGTTGAAGCGCTTGAAGCAGCGGTCCAGCCAGCGCTGGGTGAGCTCCAGACTCTTTTTGGCGTACTGGAAATCGCTCTGTCCAGGAGGACACTCATCGAATGCCATCATGATGTCGGCACCGATGATGCGCTCGGTATCCATTACGTTCTCGGGGGTGAAGAAGTGCTTGCTGCCGTCGATGTGTGAGCGGAACTCGCATCCCTCTTCTCTGAGCTTGCGGATGCCAGTGAGCGAGAATACCTGGAATCCGCCGCTGTCGGTGAGGATAGGGCGGTCCCAGCCGTTAAACTTATGCAGTCCTCCTGCCGCCTTGATGACGTCGAGTCCCGGACGCAGGTAGAGGTGGTAGGTGTTGCCCAGGATAATCTGGGCTTTCACCTGCTGGCGCAACTCCTCGAAGTGGACGCCCTTCACGCTTCCCACGGTGCCTACTGGCATGAAGATAGGTGTCTTAATCTGTCCGTGGTCGGTGGTGATGATGCCAGTACGTGCATCGCTGGCCTTATCTGTTACTTGTAGTTCAAATTTCATTTTCTTTATTTTTCTTCTTTTTTGTCGTTATCTGGAATGGTGAAGTTGATAGGGTGCTCCACTTTCTCGTCGGTGAGTGCGAACTCCCATACATCTGCCACGTCTTCTACATAGTGGAAGCTTACGCCCTTGAGATACTTTTCCGGAATGTCGAGAATGTCCTTCTCGTTATCCTTGCAAATCACGATGTCGGTGATGCCGGCACGCTTGGCTGCCAGAATCTTCTCCTTGATGCCACCCACTGGGAGCACTTTGCCTCGAAGGGTTATCTCGCCCGTCATGGCGGTGTTCTTGCGCACCTTGCGCTGGGTGATGGCCGAGGCGATGCTGGTGGCGATGGTGATTCCTGCCGATGGACCGTCTTTAGGCGTGGCACCTTCCGGCACATGGATGTGGAGGTTCCAGTTTTCAAAGATGCGATAGTCTACGCCGAGCAGGTCGATATGCGCCTTAATGTACTCCAGGGCGATGACGGCAGACTCCTTCATCACGTCGCCGAGATTTCCGGTCAGGGTCAGCTTGCCTTGCCTGCCCTTGCTCAGGGAGGTCTCGATGAAGAGGATTTCTCCGCCCACGGAAGTCCATGCCAGTCCGGTTACTACTCCCGCATAACTGTTGCCCTGGTAGATGTCACGGTTGAAGGGTGCCGTGCCAAGAATATCTTTCAGTTCGGCTGGGGTGATGGCAGGCTTTTCCAGTTCCTTGGATGATGCGAGCTTGTAGGCCATCTTGCGCAGTCCCTTGTTAATCTGTTTCTTCAACTGGCGCACGCCGCTTTCTCGGGTGTAGTGCTCGATGATGTTCTCGATGGCAGCCTTGCTGAAGGTCACCTTCGGGGTGAACGTGTCGAGCCCCGTATTCTCCAACTCCTTCGGAATCAGGTGGCGCTTGGCTATTTCTATCTTCTCTTCGGTGATGTAGCCGCCTACTTCTATCAGCTCCATGCGGTCGAGCAATGGGCGCGGGATGGAACTGATGTCATTGGCAGTGGCGATGAAGAGAACCTTCGAGAGGTCGTAATCCACATCCAGATAGTTGTCGTGGAAGGCTACATTCTGCTCTGGGTCGAGTACTTCGAGCAGTGCCGATGCCGGGTCGCCATGATAGTTGCTGTTCGATATCTTGTCTATCTCGTCGAGAATGAACACCGGGTTGCTGCTTCCTGCCTTCTGGATGTTCTTGATGATTCTTCCAGGCATTGCTCCGATGTAGGTGCGGCGGTGACCGCGGATTTCCGACTCATCGTGCAAACCGCCTAGTGACATGCGTACATACTTGCGGTTCATGGCCTTGGCTATGCTTCTTCCCAAACTGGTCTTTCCTACTCCTGGAGGACCATAGAGGCAGAGGATAGGACTCTGCGTTCCGTTTTTCAAGCTTCTAACTGCCAGGTATTCCAGGATGCGCTCCTTCACCTTCTCCATGCCGTAGTGGTCCTGGTTGAGAATCTTCTTGGCGTGGGTCAGGCTCAGGTTGTCTATGGTGTATTCGTTCCAAGGCAAATCTACCAGCGTCTGCAGATAGTTGATCTGAATAGGATAGTCGGGGCTTTGCGGATAGATGTTGTCAAGCTTGGCCATCTCCTTCTTGAAAACCGCCTGGGTTGCTCCGTTCCATACTTTGTGCTGGGCCTTTTCGAGCAGTTCCTTCTTCTCCGGACTTCCTTCCCCTTCTCCCAGTTCAGTCTTGATTTGCTTAATCTGCTGTTTCAGGAAGTATTCCTTCTGCTGTTCTTCCATCTCGTATTGAGTCTTTCTCCTGATTTCTGATTGCAGGTAGAGCAGTTTCAGCTCCTTTTGCAAAGCCTTCATTGCTACTATAATACGGTCGGGGAGGAACTCTTCCTCCAGCATCTTGATTCTGTCTTCTACAGAAAAAGACAAGGAGTTGCAGAGAAAGTTGCACTTGACGAAGATGTTGGAAATCTCATTGATGGCATAGACCGCCTCGTCTGGGATGTTTTCGTTATTCTTGATGAATTTGATTGACTCCTCGAAGAAGGTCTTGGTCAGGGTCTTGAACATCGGCTCCTTGGCCAATTTCTCTGAAGGCCAGAGTTCCGGTTGGCTCTCCACGTCTGCCATGTGGTAGGGGTGGGATTCTACGATGCTTTTCAGCTTGCATCTTCCCAGACCCTGTACGATGACGGTCTTCTGGTGCTCCTCGTTGGGCATGTTGATGACTTTCACCAGTTTTGCGAAAGTTCCCTGTTCGTAGAGATCTTCTGCTGCAGGATCTTCGGTGTCTTCTTGCTTCTGACAGAAGATACAGAATATTGTTTCTGGATTCTGCTCCAGCATGTTTACCAGTTCCTGACTCTTTTTTCTGCCCACCACTATAGGGGTCAGCACAGCTGGGAAAACTACCAGGTCGCGTGTGCAGAGGGTAGGATAGATGCCTGCTTCTCTTTGTTTAATCAGCACGGATGCATCACCTTCGAAGTCGGCAATCATCTGGATTCGTGTATTTGAATTATCGTTCATATTTGTTAAATAAACACTTTTTGGGGGTGTAAATTTGATGAATATACTTTTTTAGTTTGCAAAGTTAGTGATTTTTGGTGAAAAACCCATCTGTTTTTCCAAAAAACTCCTCTTTATTATATTTTATTTTTAATAGAGGAGGGTAAATGTAATAAAATGCTTAAATTTGCGTTATGATTTTAAGTAAAAAAGTTAGGATAAATGGCAGGATTTAAGTTTAAGCAATTTGAAATTCACCAAGACCGTTGTGCCATGAAGGTGGGTACGGATGGTGTGTTGCTGGGGGCATGGGCTCCTGGCGGCAAGCGTATATTGGATATTGGTTCGGGCACAGGACTCATCTCGCTGATGATGGCGCAGCGCTGCCAGGAGGCTCAGGTGATAGGTGTTGACCTGGATGCTGAGGCTTGTGATGAGGCTCGTGAGAATGTGGCGGCTAGTCCCTTCGCCGACAGGGTGAGCATAGCGTGCTGCCGCTTACAGGATTATGAATCGGCGGAGAAGTTTGATGCCATCGTAAGTAATCCTCCCTTCTTCTTGAATAGTCTGAAAAATCCAGACAGTAAAAGGTCGATGGCCCGCCATGCTGACAGCTTGCCGTTTAGGGATCTTTTCCTAGGGGTAAAACGCTTGCTTTCTGAAGAGGGCGTGTTCTCGGTAATAGTACCATCTGAAGTGCTGGATGCCTTTACGTCAGAAGCCTATCTGCTAGGCTTTTGCCTTGTTCGCCAATGTGGGGTTAAAACGGTGGGACGGAAGCAGCCTAAGCGCTTTATGCTGACCTTTGCCAGACATAGAACGGTGGAGATGGAAAATGCGATTGAGGTAATGATGGATTCTGACGGGAACCGATCGGAATGGTATGCGAAAATTACTGAGGAATTCTATGTAAGCTAATCTTGAATATGAAGATATTGGCTTAATATCAAAGATAATATTTTTATATAAAGACAGGAGTTGGAGGTTAGAAGTTGCAGGAAGTATAGTCATGCCTGCAAAATCTTCTAATTTCCAACTCCTGTCATTTTAAAGGTTCAGTTTGCGTTGCACCAGTTTACTGATGGCTTCAACTCGCTTGCTCTGTCGCTGGATATCCTTCTGGATGTCGTCGCGAACCACATTGATGTCGTTGAAGAAATCTGCAAAGGCCGATTGGATCATGTTGGGCTTGCGGACACTTTTGTCGGCGAATGGATTGATGATCATCTTGATGCCTTTCTCTTCCAGATGCACGTCGATATCGGCACCAGTCATCACCGGGTCACCGTCGTAATGGATAACACCCGGCTTGCTGCGTGAAATGTGGAGCTTCTTACAGCGGAACGACTTAATCTTCGAGTTCTTGTCGAGCGTCTTGTTGAACATGTCGAAACTAACCTGCGAAGCCTCCAGAACATCGAATGGCTCCATGATGACAACGTCCATCAGTCCGTCGCTCATGGATGCCTGTGGAGCTATGTAGGCATTGTTGCCATATTGTGAGGCATTGGCGCAGGAAATGAGAAAGGCCTTGTATTGCTTGGTGCCTGTCTCGTCTTCCAGCGTATAGGTCTCCGGCTCATATTTCAGACCCTCTCTGAGAATGTTCTCTGCATAACTGATTGGTCCTCGCTTTCCGCTCTCGGCAAATTTCATGCTGACGAAGGCGTCGAATCCCATTCCGCAGGTGCAGAAGAAAGGGTAGTCGTTGATGACTCCATAGTCAAGGTCGCGTATCTGGCAAGCATTGATTACCTCGATGCTCTTCTTCAAGTTCATAGGCAAGAGCAGGTGGCGCGCCAGTCCGTTGCCGGAACCGCAAGGCAGGATGCCCAGGGCGGTGTCTGAATGGACGATGGAACGGGCTACTTCGTTGACGGTGCCGTCGCCACCCACTGCCACCACGATTTCGGCATGGTTGTCTCTGGCTTCGGCGGCAATCTCAGATGCGTGCCCGGCCCTTTCGGTTAACCTTATCTCGTACTCGAACAGCTCCTTGTCCAAAGTAGAATCTATCAAACTGGGAACAGCCGCTTTGCTGCTGGTTCCAGAAATCGGGTTCATGATGAAAACTATCTTTTTTTTCATATCTTAGTCAAGAAAACGTAATTTTTAAAGTGCAAAAGTAATAAAAATCCCTAAAATAGCAAGAAATATCCATTAAAAAAACTCTAAAAGTAAACTTTCTTAGGAAAAAAGCGGTTATATTAGTCTTTTTTTGTATCTTTGCACCCTGAAACTTAGAATAAATATAAAAAGAAAATAAAGTACACCTATTTATAATGGGACAATTACAAGAAAGATACAAGAATTATCGTGTTCCTCAGAAGTATATGGCTGCCGGTGTGTATCCATACTTCCGCGAGATCACAAGTAAGCAGATGACTGAAGTTACCGACATCAACGGACACCATATCCTGATGTTCGGCTCAAATGCTTATCAGGGTTTGACAAACGACCAGCGTGTAATCGACGCAGCTAAGGCTGCTCTCGACAAGTATGGCTCAGGCTGTGCGGGTAGTCGTTTCCTCAATGGTACCCTCGATTTACATGTACAGCTCGAGAAGGAGCTTGCAGAGTTTATGGGTAAGGACGAGACATTGTGCTTCTCTACTGGTTTCTCTGTGAACCAGGGTGTGTTGGCATGTGTTGTGGGTCGCGGTGATTATATCATCTGCGACGACCGTGACCACGCCAGTATCGTAGATGGCCGCCGTCTCTCATTTGCTACCCAGCTTCACTACAAGCACAACGACATGGAAGATTTGGAGCGCGTGCTCTCTAAGCTTCCTGAGGATGCTGTCAAGCTCATCGTGGTTGATGGCGTGTTCTCTATGGAGGGTGACTTGGCCAACTTGCCTGAGATTGTAAAGCTCAAGCATAAGTACAACTGCTCTATCATGGTGGATGAGGCTCATGGTCTCGGCGTATTCGGTAAGCAGGGACGTGGTGTCTGCGACCACTTCGGCTTGACAGATGAGGTAGACCTTATCATGGGTACATTCTCTAAGAGTTTGGCTTCTATCGGTGGTTTCATCGCATCAGACAAGGATACTATCAACTTCCTCCGTCATAACTGCCGTACTTACATCTTCAGTGCATCCAATACTCCAGCTGCTACAGCTGCTGCTCTTGAGGCACTCCACATCATTCAGGAAGAGCCTGAGCGTTTCGAGAATCTGTGGGATGTAACCAACTATGCCTTGAAGCGTTTCCGCGAAGAAGGTTTTGAGATTGGTGAGACCGAGAGTCCTATCATACCTCTCTATGTTCGCGATGCTGAGAAGACATTCGTTGTTACTAAGTTGGCTTACGATGCGGGTGTATTCATCAATCCGGTTATTCCTCCAGCATGTGCTCCACAGGATACATTGGTACGTTTTGCCCTCATGGCAACTCATACCAAGGACCAGGTAGAGAAGGCTGTTCAGATTTTGAAGAAGATTTTCGTAGAGGAAGGAATCATCAAGGCGTAATGGCAATAAGGATGGTGATGGCTGATTTTTCAGAATCGCTATATATAATAAGGTGTAAAGGGCAGCTTTTTAGGAAGTTGCCCTTTATTTTTTTGCAAAAAACAAGAAAATGAATATTTTTTTGAAAAAAGTTGCCCAAAAATTTGGTGGAATCAGAAAAATGTTGTACCTTTGCACCCGCAATTCAGAAATGATGCTTACGCTAACAAAGATAAGTTGCAGTGAGAATGAAAGCGGGGTGTAGCGCAGCCCGGTAGCGCTCCTGTTTTGGGAACAGGTGGTCGC
>OLGI01002355.1_pt1 | contig 13813 bp, 20 predicted proteins | sample 1605221 | NCBI WGS metagenome assembly OLGI01 (sample SAMEA3888915, study PRJEB22519) | human gut metagenome | biome: human gut; feature: human-associated habitat; material: faeces | place: Denmark | collected 2010 | reverse complement strand
GTGGGGACCATTACAAGCGGAATATTTATATCCAATCAAAGTCTTGATGCCATCACAAAAACAGGTAATTACCGTGGAGCCAATATCTCTGAGTTGGTTCCGTATATTACTCCCAGCTCATGGTGTGGCATAAAAGCTTATGTGCAAAGTGATAATGCAGCATTTTTTAATATTATCACAAGTGACAACATTGTCATTAATGCTTATCGCGACGGTGACGGAACCTATAAGATCTATCCCCTCGCCCTAAAGTCGGATTTGTTGAAATTTAAAACGTTTCAAATTTCTATCAAAACAAATACCGTAAAAGACGGAGAATCACAAATGTATCATGGGAATGTTAATATCTCAGACGATGAAAACTGTCCCCCAAATACATTATGTATAATCCCATATGGCGCAAGATTAGAAACCGACGCAAGTCGTGCGGGAATAATTTCTTATCGAGCAGCAGACACGTTTTGCGCTGTATCACACCCGACGATAAGTAACAAAAATTTTATTGTTACTGTATTGGCTATTTACAAATCATGATTATAAATACAGAATGGAAGTTTGTATCCATTGAGTTGTCCCTGCGCTAATACTGACATTTAATCCATCAACCCAACTATATGATAACTCAAAATTACCGGCAATCTTAAAGGTTTTACCCGTGTTAGATGCTGTGTTTCCGGCACAAAATAGATATACAAAGTAACCATCGGGATTGCCGACGCCCATGCTATGCCCGACAATCAACAGGTTTTGGTTATTGATCATTTTTAAACTTACGGATTCGTTGGTTAAGTATTTCGCAAAATATTCTGGCTTTGAATCTAAAGCCGACTTTCGGACAAGCACTTCCCAGTCGCTCCACGTTCCATTGTTTTGGATACGTGTAAAAATTGCTTTTTCAGATGCTCTGGTTACTCTTTGAAATGTCCAACCGGTATTGTTATCAAAGGCTTGCACTTCGATGATCCAGTTAGAATCTGTTGTGCCATCAGGAGTGTTTTGTGTGAGTTTTCCGAAATAATAGCCGCTTACAAGTAGATTGTTGAAATCTATTTCTGACGTCGGTCTGTAAAATCTATTACCCACCTCACTATACAATTGAGTGTACAGGTCTTTCAGCACCTTCCCCTGCGCCGCCGATAATGGCAATCCAGCGTTGTCCGTCACGCAGTTATTGACAATATGGCCAATTAAGCAAGCCCCTTTAAATGCAGCCTTGATATTTGATAAGAGTGTCCCCAGCTTTCCTTTCGATTTGATCTGATCGATTGCATCCGTTGCTGACGGAACTGCGGTTGATCCAGTATAGTCTTCAAATGTCGGCGTATCCAGATTTTTCAGTGCTTCATCTGCCAGATCCCAGTTTTTATTCTGATCCGCCACGTCATAGAAATCACTTTCATCTGGCTTTTTAAATCCATAATTTGTTGTGTTAGTTGCCATTCGGTAAATCTCCTTTCGTAATCTGATCATGAGTCAGCTGCCCAAGTTCGATATGCTGATAAGTCCCCATCTCCATGATTCTGGTCTTCAAGTGTCCATTTCGAATCTTATAATGAGTAAATGCAGCAAGCTGTTCATGCGTGAAGGTTCCAACAGCTCCATAGGTGTTGAAAATATACTCATACAATATCCTGATATGGCATGGAATCGCTTCTTCGATACTCTCTTTGATGTCTTTAATGTTCCCAGGAATTCCCGATGTTCCCGTAAACCGAACCGTTGCTCTGTATTTCGGGTTATCCTCTTTTATCTCTACCGCTGCATTGGTATAACTTTCTGCGATATTCCGGATCAGTGCCACCAATGTGGTCGCGGCCCCTGCCGCTTTTGCTGAAATTTTTTCTCTCCGGTAACGATCTGATTTTCCTGCATCAGGGATAATTCCGAATATTCTCTCATGTCTTGAGAGCAATCCTTTTCCCGTAGCACTTGTCCAATATATCTCCTTTAAGGTATTTGCAAGGCCATCTTCCAAGTTATCCGACTCCTGCGATAGATTTCCCTGAATCTCCTGCATCGTTTTGTTATCATCGTAATAATCTGGTAAGACCTCAATCAGCCGCAATTGTATGCACCTCCTCCAGACTTACCGTACCCATCGCAGGAATTTCTTTCTCTTCTACTATGATATTGCCGGTGGAATTATTAAGCCTTAAATCATCGTAATCCTGGACTCCTTCAATATTGAGAAGAAGACTTCCGATTTTCGCATAGCTGACACGATACTCCACAAAAACCAACGATTTCAAATACTCCGTGAACTGGCTCTTGAACATAGCAAGCACATCATCCAACGTTTTTGTTCCATCCAGAATCACATTCGCTGACACATTGACAGACCTCATTGTCGGACTTGAGACCGTGACCGTTGCTCCGATCGGACGAACCGTTTCTATATAATCTCGCACGGCAGGCTCCAACGAAGGGTTTCTCGCCTTGTCTACATCTACAATCAGTACTGTTAATGTCCCATCTCCAGAATCAAGAGGAAATACTTTCGCATCTCCGACGCCAGGGACTTCAAGAGCCCACTGTCTGTAATGATGTTTATTTCCCGATGTCGCTGGATTCCGTACCTTCTCATAGAAACGTTCTCTCAGCGCTTCATCTGCCTCTTCATCGGCTCCATCAGTAATAATGTCCATCAGTTCTGCGGTCACATTCGAAACTGCTGAGAGCGGCTCCAAAGAGCCCGAATATGTATTTCCGATCTTCCCTGCTGTCTCGCATTCTGCCTCATAGACATTTTCATCTATCCGACCGATTATCCGATATGCCACATCACTGATCATCCATCTTGTCCCGATTGCAACATCTCCGGATGTTACGATTTTCCGAACTGCCGGGCTTGCAACTTTTCTATTCACTCCATATCCGCTAACGGCACGGTCCAGATACTCTCCGACCGCTGTGTCCGGGAAAACAAGGTCAACAAAGTTACTCAGCTGAAAATACTGATCTGCCAGAAAATACGCCGCCGGGGCAAGGGCATCATAAATCACACTGCCCTCTCGTTTGTCCACATCGTTAGAGACACGATTGAGCATACCTTGAAGGATATTTTCATACGTCTTATCTTCAAACATTCACCTCAACTCCTTCCCGTAACTGACCAAATATGCTCGACACATCAAAAGAACATACGCAGGTGATTCCCTTAAACTCAAACAAAAAGCCAGACACATCGCTGATCCTGTCGTCCTGCAGCAGTGTCTCCCGGATCATCCGCTGCATCTCAGCCCGAATATACTCCTGATCCTGTCCGATCAGGTCCCGCCAGTTCACTCCATAATTGAAGCTGTAGATCGGATATTCAAACTGCTGCGTCGAGAGTCGTTTCCGGATTGCCTGCCCCAGTGCCTCCAGATCATTTACCATTCCACGAATACAGGTGCCTGAGTCGTTGTAGCTCCGATTTGAAAATGTCTGTTTCTGAATTCTGGTATCTGATGTCAAAGCCATTACTTCAGCGCCTCCTCTTTTATTTCCTCCTTGAAGGCCAGACGCCGTTCAATGATCTCCAATACGTAAAATTCCTCCCAACCGGTTCCCGCAATCATGCGGACCTTATCTCCTGTCCTCAGCTGCGCTTTCATGTTTCCAGAAAGCTGTGCCGCTGGGATCTTGAACTTCTCATTCACCCGAACCCCGGATCCGTCATAGGTACCCACAATTATCGCGGGCAGTTTCTGATTGTTCAGAAATGCGCTCATCACTTTCTTCAATTCTTCCGTCAGCATCATTGGGCAATCACCTCCAGTTCCATTGTGTGCGTCGGCAAATATTTGTGTGTTACTTCTTTTACGATCACACGCCGGTCCAGTTCGATATCTGCAATGCTGCCATAAATACTGCATCCAGCTCTCACAGAATGATCCCCGATACAGGACAGCTTTATCGTTTCTTTCTCATGGTTATATAGCTGTAGAAGCTTCTTCGCCTTCTCCTGAAGCTTTCCCGCGTCAGCGCTCTTATCCGAAACATGCTCATAATACTGTAGGTTTCCATATCGATTTACTGAATCCTGATCTGCAGCCTGGGTGGTCTGCGCCTTTCCGTTCTTCTCATCCATCCAGGAGATCTTCACCACATTGTAAAATTCATCATCGATGGACTTCTCCCAGCTGTATCCATATGCTAGGGAATCATCACCAAGTACCAAAGGGAGCTGAAGGTCCCGGAGGTTATCCAACCGGATTTTTCCGTAAACGTCCGCCAAACGATACCATTCTCCCTGCGGATTATCCGCAGTTTTTGTATTAAGAAGGGGATCTCCGATCAGTTCATAGATCACATCAATCCATGTGTCTTGGGACTTTACTTTATCCTTTGGAACTTTGTATGAAATTCCTGTCGGCATATCCCCGGCCGTTAGATTCAGATATCTGCACATCGACTGAGTAACAGATACCACATTGTCCTGTCCGCCTTTTAATGGAATGATATCTTTAGACTTTCCGCGTCGTAACTGATCATACGCCTTTACTTTCACCCGCCGGTCTTCACCCATACTGACACGGAATACTTCTCCGAAAAAGATGCCATCCTTCTCACTGGTATTAGTGAGTCGGACGACATCTCCATTTTTGATCATCAGTTCTCCGTCATACAAGTATGTAAATTCCAGGACGGAAGCGCCAGAATTCAATTTGTCCTGCCAGCTAAGCTCCGAGCACATTTCTGATATTTCATAGATCACACCATTATTTTCCACGCATAGCTGCATAACGTCCTCCTCATGATGGAATCGTGAATACCTGCCCCGGATAAATCAAATTTGGATTTTTGATCTTATCCGCGTTCGCACTTACGATTTTCGAATACTGTGCCCCATTCCCATAGAACTGTTTTGCAATCTTCCAGAGGGAATCTCCTTTCTGCACAGTATATGTCTTTCCTTCCTCCACTGCCGGGTTCGTTGGCTGCGGTGTCTCTGGCTGGGCCACCGTCGCTACCGGTGTCACAACCGCGCGGTATTTCTTTGACGGTTTCCGATACTGAAGGAACGAGAGGGCAAGATATTTATCCCCCTCTTCTCCCGATTTTTCCAAAATTTCACAGGATTCCACCAGCACCATCACCGACTCATCATCCGTCATGCCATTGGAATAAATGAGCCGGACCGGCGTTTTCTCTTTTTGTGCCTTCGTGAGCATTCGAATGTACCAGTCCGGATCCGCGCGGCTGCCCGGTTCCATATAGTGCATCTCATGGTGCGGAAGTTCACATTCGAAGTTATACTCATTCAATGCCTGGTAAGTTGGAACGCTTACCTGTCCGCTGCCGAGCACCTGGTATTTCTCAATATTCAGCTTCTGTTTCTTCTTGATTTCTTCCGGGTTCACCGGAAGCTTATACCGTTTACTCTTGTATTTGATGTACACGCTGTAGCTCATCAGTATAATCCCTCCGGTGCTGTTTCCAGTTCATCTCTAAGAATCTGAGCGATTGCCGGTCCGATCTGCTCGTAATCCGTTTCCTTGTGAATATCCCCGGTAAATGTGATTGCGATGTTCGGCGCCAGTGTATTCTGGGCGATTCTCGCAACATAGTCACGTTCTGCAAGTTCCTTCAGATAGCTAATATCCTCATCTTCCAACGACGCCTTGATGCTGCCATTCTTTTCAGTTCCCTTTACGACAGCCGGATCCCCGACGGTTCCGATCGAAGATCCGACACCGCCATTAAAGAAATCGGTTGCTTTACCGGCTGCGTTGGATCCCCAGTCATAACCTTTCTTAAAAGAATCACTGTACGAAATCCGATTCATCTGATACTTACTTGTATCGACACGATCAAAGCTAATCTGTCCTTCCGATTTGATTGCTCCTTTGAATTTATCAACAGCACTGGACCATCCACTTACAATACCAGATAAATTAGATCCAAATACTGCATCAATGGCCTTAGCCACGGATTGCATGGTTCCCACCACAAATTTGGCAAGATCAGTGATCAGGTTCACAATTGCAAGGACCGGATTATTTAAGAAATTGGCAAAAAACTCAGCAAACGAGATGCATGCGTTCACCACGTTAAATACAATTCCTGTGAATAGATTCCAGGTTCCAATGAAGACATTTCCAATCACTGCCCCTGCTGTAAACACTGCTCCAACAATAATTCCCGTTGCACTGACCGAAGCACCAGTAATTTTATTAAACGCTGCCACACCGGCGTACAGGACTGCAATCAAGCCTATGACTCCTATCATCATGAGCCCCGCTGGATTCATCGTGCACAATGCATTCCACACCGCTGTCGCCGCATTCAGCACCCACTGGGCTGCCGCAGCTCCATAGGTAAATGTTGCGTATACCGCAAGCGCTGCCCCTAATCCTAAAAGCAGCGGCCCGATGATCGACATGTTATTCGCCAGCCAACCGACTACCGTCAAGAACGGAGCTGATCCTTTCTGGATCATGTTCATGGCGCTTGTCCAGACCTGTGCCCAGGTCATCGGCATAGAATTAAACTTCCGGTCAATCTCATCCATCGCCGCAAGCTGGGCATTTTTTACCATCTCTGCCGACAGCATGCCTTTCTCGGCATACTTCTTGATGGATCCTTCCGCCCATCCCATGTATTTTTCGATATTTCTGGCAATGCTCGGCGCTGCTTCCAGGACGGAATTCAGCTCATCGCCACGGAGTGCGCCGGATCCCATCGCCTGGGTTAACTGGACCATGGCTCCTGCCGCAGCTCCGGCTTCTGTTCCACCGATTACAAACTGCTTATTGATCGACTCAACGAAGGCAATCAGCTCATCCTGGTTTTTAAAGGCGCTGCTGGCATTTAAGCCCAGGCTGGCAATTCCGTTCGCTGTGCTCTCAAAAGATGCCCTGGAACGTTGCGCGGAGGCGTAGACCTTATTCTGGAAACTCGGGTCGATAACATTCCCGGAATCATCCGTATTCACAAGGTTCAGCCTGGTATTTGCATTTGCATATGCATCAGAAGCAGAACCAAGCATTTTTCCAACATCGACAGCAGTTTTTACAGCGAAGACACCCGCCAGAGCTTTGGCAACTCGATCAGCAGTTTTCTTTGTCCGCTCCATCTCATCGCCAAGCCCTTTCATCTTCGTCTTGGTCTTGTCGGCACCCGCGCCTGCTCCGCTTAATCCTACCCCAGCCTTTGTTCCTGATTTTCCTACCCTATCAAGTCCTGTACTGACTTTATCGGCCGCCGTACTCGCCTTTTCAATCGATGCTGCCGCCCGGTCGGAGGCCTGCATGATTTTCGAGATTCGCGATGAATATCGATCCTGCAACTCAAACACTGCTCTCAGTACTCCCATGTGATTCCTCCTTCCCTAATGCTTATTCGCAGCTCTCTTCTCCGCCTCAATTCGAAGTTCAATACTTGCTAATACAATTGCTTTCTCCCTAATCGGCATCGTTGCCAGTGTTTCAGGGAGAATATGCAGTTTCTGCAGGGCATAATGAGCCAGACAAAATTCCAGATCATTATGCCTTATGCGTTTTTTGCTTCATCCTTCAAATCGTCGAAATTCTCCAGACCAGATAGCGTCTGAACCTCATCGATCAGGCGATCATATTCATTTGTGTAAAGCATCTTTTTGAGAAGAGACACCTCTCCGATTACGCCATAAGTTTTCTGAAGCTCGGCATTCTTCAGATCCGGGAACACCACTGCGGCCGTTGTTGTCTCCGCTACATACTTCACACGGTCAAATGTCTGGTTCCCTTTCTTATCCGTCTTGATGCAGCCTCTCTGGATCGCATCACAGATATCCTGTGTCAGCGGTCTGATCACAAAAGGAAGAGGATCCCCTCCTTTTGTTTTAAAACGGCTGGATACGATAATCTCTTTATCCGGAGTTATTTCCGGATGTAAAAAGCCATATAAATCCATTTCTTTCATATCTGCCATAGTCTTCTCTCCTTATCTAAAATTCTCCGGTAACTGGAACGCCTCAAGGCAGTCACAGTCATCGAATGTAAAATCAGAATCAAATGTGATCGGGTCCTCGCTATCGTCTTCCAGGTATGCGACCGGGACTGTCTTTAAGATCACATGGAACAGCGTTACTGTTTGCCGACCCACCGTGGACTGCGGATCTTCATTCAGGAACTGCAGGGTGGATGCCGGGTAAACGCCGTTCTTTTTGTATCCGAGAAACTCTTTTAATGCATCCGAATTCATGAAGTAAAAGGTGCCGGATCCCTCTCCGGTTGCTCCAACAACTTTATGCTGCTTCATACGGTGCCCGAGAAGCTTTTTCTCTGCAACAGTCAGTGTGACATGCGCATCGATCTTCGAAATCTCAAACATTTCACGGTTCTGTCCGCTGCGGGTGATAAAGCCTTTTCCTTCAGATCCACCGAGGGTATCACTGAGCTGTGTATAATTTGCCATCTGTCTCCCTCCTTACGTCAGATTTACTGTGATGTAGGCAATCTCCATGCTGCCAACAAGCTGAACTGCAACGGTTACTACCACAGCGTTGATCGCCGTTCCGGCTTCTACTGTGATGTCATCTGCACTGAAATTCTGAATCGCACCACGGCGTTCCAGATCAGCGAAATACTCAACCAGGGCGCTCTTGAAAATAGATCGTCCTTCCTCGTTATTGTTGTACTTACCTTTGATGTTGGAATCCCAGACCGTTCCGATGTCCTCCCGGATTCCACACGCAGTACGTACAGACCGGTTCTGCTTCATGATGTCACCGAGGGTCTGTGTCGTGCTTGTCAGCGAGTTTACATCTGCCACGACCGTGACATTCTGGGACTTGTCCACAGTAAGGATCAGCTTTCCTGCCTTGATCGCCGTCTCCATCTCCGTCTTTGTCATTCTTGGTGTTACATCGATCGCGCCGACAAACTTTCTTGCGGTATTGGATTCCGTGATCTTTGCCCCGGCCGTTACACCGCCGATCCATGCACCTGTTTCTGCTGCAGTCAGTGTGGATCCATCTGAAAGCGTTACTCCCTGTACGTTGTTAATCACATACTGGCTGTCTGCAACATAATTGGTCAAAACCGCCGTAATGTTCTTACCTTCCTCTTCCTGCATTGCCTTAACCCAGTTTGCGATCGTCTGCTGAGCGGTTGATGCAGATGTTGTGGACTTCAAATACGGATACACGATCACGTTTGCGTCTTCCGTCTTTAACTTTGCAAGCATCGCTTCCACATGATCATCCGTATGATTTGGCGGAAGCTTATATAAAAGCACCGCCTTGGCTCCCAGAAGTGCCAGATTTGCCAGTTTCTTATCTGCAGCAGTAGCGTTCTCCGGATAATTTGCCTCCGTCGCTGTGATGCGATAGATAGCACCATCATCTCCCACGGACAGTTCCTGTGCCAGCGCCACAGTTCCCCGGTCTCCGGCCGTGATGCTCAACGGTGTATTGGTAACAAGGTTGATGTACGCTGCCGGAATGACCTTATTCTGGCTTTCCCATATTCCTGCCATCTTTTTCCTCCGTTTCTATATTTGTGTTCATTTCTTCCATCTTCGGGATCTCTTTCTTCTCGTATTCGGTGTAGGTCACATCGAACAACAGATGAAGAACATCATCCACGATAGATGCATTTTTGTTCCTGACATAAAAAAAGATGCCATCGGCGCTTACCACATCAAAACGCCGGAGCATCTTCTGTTTTACTTTTTCACATTCTTTTCTGCGGTTTTCGCTTTCATCACCAGGGAAATACTGAACATCAAAGTTCTGTTTGATCCGCTGTCTTTCTGACAGACGCCGGTTTGCCGTCGTTTCCGTAATCTCTACCAGGATACACGGAAATTCCATATTCTGTGGAATGTTATCCCGGTAAATCTTCTTAAGCTCCGGCACAGATGAGCGGCATTCCGCGGCAATCGCTTTATATAGACTCTCAACCATCGTGTTCCCTCCTGACCCGTTCGATCTCTGCTTTGAAAAGTCCCATCAGCCGCCTGTCGATATAGGAAATACCTTTCTCCAGCATATGGTTTCCCGGAACAAATCCTGTTGTCTTTCCCGATCGGCTTACAACTCTGTGCCCATAGTTTACAAACTCAGAATAGTCCGCCACATTGACCAGAACTTTCTTTACCCCAGAAGGACCTTTTACCGCAGGAGCCGACCGCCAGGACTTTCTCAAATGTCCGGTTCGTACTGGTGTATTCTTTTTGATGTCCCGTACCCCTTCGTTCACTGCCTGGTTTAAGAGCTTGATATCGATTTCCGAGAGATCACCCATCTCTGCTTCCAGATCTTTCCGAAACACATCCAGCGCCGCCTTATTTCTTCGATAATTGGAACTGCTCACGCCTTCTCATCCCTCTCTACCCGGCACTGGTACTGGAAACTATAAGGATGTGCTTCTCCAACCCGAAGTTTTACCTTCTGTCCGTTGTACAGCGTGACCACCACTTTGTCACCTTCCCGGATATCTGTTTCCAGTCCGCAGAAGAGCTGATTAGCCGCCTGCAGGAAAGGCACCGGGCTTCCTGCGGCTCCCTGGTTTGAAATGCTGTACCGGCACTTTACGCTTGATGCCACCAGGCTCTCGCCGGACGCGTCGAAACCGGCGTCATCCTTTTTGTCCTGATACCGATACACATCCATAACCGAATCATACATCACTTCATAAGGGTTAAACATATCCTCTCAACCTCCTGTAACGCCGCAGTACCGCTTTATCAGCATCTGACAAACCGTATATGCCCTCACGGCTGTTACTGCCACCCATGGCGTAGGTAATGCTTCCATCGCCCTCTTTAATGCTGGCAATGTCCTGCTGATAACCAGTTCCTTTCACTGCTTCATAATCCATCGCATCTTTCACCTTCTTGCGAATAAAAGGTTCCAAACGTTCCGGAAGTTTCTCCTGGTCCAGATTGCAGTAATCGCAGACTTCGAGGATGACATCGGAGATGCTAAGATCCCGTGTGTCATCCTTGATTTTCAGATTACTCTTCACTTCCTCTAACATCTCCGAAAATGTCATAACGCCTCCTATCCCAGTTTGTGCTTGAATGCCACGATACGGATCTGCTTCGGCTCATAGACCGGTTTCCAGTTTTTCGGGTTTGCCACCTCAGTTCTGGACGGACCCTCGGTCTTTGCCACCTCAGCATTCTGCCATGCGATTCCTCTCGGATGCAGGATCATGGTCTTACGGTTGATCAGATAATCGACACCGGAACCCTTGCGCTTTGCACGATCGGTCTCAGTCGGTACGAATCCAACAGGATGACCATTTCCAAGTGCTACAGCCCCGTTACCGAAGAGATACGTCGTGTAAGTACCGTCAGATACCGGACAGCCATCATCGACAATAACGCGTTTTCCCTGATACAGACCGAATGCAACGTCATTGGACGGCTGCACGGTCTCGATCAGATTCTGTTTTTTCAGATATGCTTCTGTTGCAGAGTGCATGCAAACACCGGTCAACTGCGCCTTCGCATCACCTAACTTCTGTTCCGCATCAATAAACGCAGCTCCGGACCAGTTCGCCTTCGTTCCGCTTAATCCGGAAATGTCCAGGATGTTGCTTTCAAGCCTGGTCTCTGCCGGCGGAGTTCCGGATCCGCCGGCCGGCACAGTTCCAAATACACCACTGAGGATGGCAATTAACTCCTTCTGCATGTCACGTTCCCAGAAGCGTGCCACAAGAGTACCAATTGCCTTCATCGGATCTGCTCCGGCCAGTGCTGCGGATAAATCTGTCGCGGACCACATCTTTGCACGACGGAGAATTGCTGCCACATCCTTGTTTGATGTGATCTTGTTATCTTCAAGATCTGTTCCCTCGATCACCTGCTCAGATTCTCCTGTCAGATCCTCGAAAAACGGCATGTTAACGGTCGGCGCCGCCTGGGATGCCAAATCGTCGAACTCCGAGTTATTTGCAATGATGCCACTCTGCACCAGTGCAGACAACTCCATTGTCTGGTTAAGCACGTACGGGTTAAAAAGTTCCGGGACAATTACGTCCTGTAAGGTTGTTCCTGCCATTTAAAATTCCTCTCTTTCTTAAAGTTTTACTCCGGCCGCAGCTGCCAGCTGTCTGGCCTGCTCCGGATTCTGTTTGAACAGGCGTCCCTGTTCTGTAAGGTTATAGGTTTCCTTTGCAAACGGATTATTTCCTGGCGGATTTCCGCCTCCCGCCGGATTATAGCCACCAGTTCCGCCGGCATTCTTAAACAGGTGCGGAGAAGCTTCTCTCATCGGTTTGAGAACGTCATCCAATCCGATGACCTTACCGTCCTGGTCAAATGTGAATTTATCCAGACCGCCCTGCTTGTAAATGATGTAATCCGCATCTACAGCACCAGCTTCCTTCAGCTTATCCTTTAAGGCGTATTCCTTTTTGGTATTCGCCGCTGCTGTTTTAAGTCCTGCCACTTCAGCTTCATAGTCCTTGACCTTTTTCTGCAGATCTGCGTTGTCCGCATTATTTTTCTTAAGGTCCTTGATCGTATCATTGGCTGTTCCCAGTTCTTTCACCTTATCATTGTAGTCCTGCTTCGGTACTGCATGCTTCGGGAACTCCCCATTGATTTCCTTCATAGTGGCATCAACGTCCAGCTTCCCGTCGGTGATCACTGCCTTCTCTAAAATTGTCTTTAACCATTCCATCGTGCTTACCTCCATAGATTTTTATTCCCGCTCTCCGGGTATTGGGATCGGCCGGTTATACTCCCGGCAGAGTAGCGCCCAGTTTTATGCCTTATGGCAGGGCATAAAAATAACATGCCTTTTAAGCATGTCTAAACCTCTACTGTTGATTCTGCAAAACCAATGACTGTACCCTTTCTGATCGCTCCTTTGGTTCCATCTTCAAAGACAAACTCAATAAAGTCCTGATCTTTTACAAAATCCTCTCTCATAATGATTTCCATTGCTGCATAGCTGAGCTTTACGCCGTAGAAGGATGCTCCGGTACAAAAAATATCAATCATACCGTCCCTTCTCTTTCCCGCATAATGAGCAGCGCATCACATATCCGCCATACGGACCAGAATCCCGGCTCCAATGCTTGCGGTAGTGATGGCTGCAACGGTGCTGTCTGATCCATCTGATCCACTTGAAAAATCCTATTGTAATCACCTCCCTGTTTGTTGCGACGTCGCAACACCTGAAAATGGGTATAAAAATACCACCAGCCTATTGACCGGTGGTTGATTTCATTATCTTCCAATGCGTTGTTTTCCCTGACCTGGCGGAGTTTTGTAAACCTCTTCTATAAGACCATGTTCAATGTCTCCACCAACGTATCCTTTTCCATACAGCATATTCAAATGTTCCAACACTTCTTTGTCCCTAACAAGACTTCGGAATTTTTCTCTCTGAGGTTCATACTCTTCATATGTTTTGATTTGCAGAAGTTCCTCTTTCAAACTCATTTTATTATCCTTTCAAATACAACATTAATCCTTTCCATAAAATCTATCACTTCTCTTTTTTATGAACTCTGTCCATTCATCCCTCTGCTCCTGTGGAACACGCTGCCAATATGATTCGCGAATAAAGAAACAATCACTTGTGGACTCTGGAATAAATGTTTTTTCTATCGGTGGCTCAACAGCATGACATAATTTCGGAACTTTATCTTTTAAATGACATTGTCCACAAATAAACTGCAACTTAGGATTATCCCAGGAGTACTCACTCATTTGATATCACCTCACACTGCAAATAATGTTTACTCTGACTTCTTTTTTATCCTCGAATAATATCTTTCGCTTCTCTCCCGTATATCTTCCTTAAATCCCTCTTTCTGTTCCTCCGGTATTCGCTGCCAATATGATTCGCGAATAAAGAAACAATCACTTGTGGACTCTGGAATAA
>OLGI01002353.1_pt1 | contig 13829 bp, 11 predicted proteins | sample 1605221 | NCBI WGS metagenome assembly OLGI01 (sample SAMEA3888915, study PRJEB22519) | human gut metagenome | biome: human gut; feature: human-associated habitat; material: faeces | place: Denmark | collected 2010 | reverse complement strand
TCTGTAAGCTTCCTGCCTGATAAGACCATGTTTGAAGTGACAGAGTATGATTTCAAGACTCTGCAGACCAGACTGCGCGAGATGGCATTTTTGACAAAGGGACTGAAGATCACGCTGACAGATGAGCGTGAGGATCCGGTGCGTTCCAAAATCTATCATTATGAGGGCGGTATTCAGGAATTTGTTCAGTATCTGAATAAGAGCACCACTCCACTGTATGACGATATTATTTATTGTGAAGGGATAAGAGATGGTGTGCAGGTGGAGGTTGCATTCCAGCATAATGATTCTTATTCTGAGAATTGTTATAGTTTTGTAAATAACATCAATACCCATGAAGGCGGTACCCATCTGGCCGGCTTTAAAAATGCAATTACTAAGACATTTAATGATTATGCAAGAAAGAATAAACTGCTCAAAGACAGTGAGAACAATCTGTCCGGTGATGATATCCGTGAGGGATTGACTGCTATCATCAGTGTCAAGATCAGTGAGCCACAGTTCGGTGGTCAGACAAAACACAGTCTTGGAAACACAGAAGCAAGAGCTGCAGTAGATGGAGTGGTCAGTGAACGTCTGACAGTTTACCTGGAGCAGAATCCACAGGTAGCTAAGCTGATTCTTGAAAAATCCATTCTGGCACAGCGTGCAAGAGAAGCAGCAAGAAAAGCAAGAGAACTGACCAGAAGAAAATCTGCTCTGGATGGATTTGCACTGCCTGGAAAACTGGCAGACTGTTCAGACAAAGATCCGTCAAAATGTGAGATCTACATCGTAGAGGGAGATTCTGCAGGCGGTTCTGCAAAGACGGCGCGTAACCGTATGACGCAGGCAATCCTTCCACTTCGTGGTAAGATTCTCAATGTAGAAAAAGCAAGACTGGATCGTATTTACGGAAATGAAGAGATCAAATCTATGATCACTGCATTTGGTACTGGTATTCATGAAGATTTTGATATCAGTAAACTTCGGTATCACAAGATCATTATCATGACCGATGCCGATGTGGATGGTGCCCATATCAGTACATTACTGTTGACATTCCTGTATCGTTTTATGCCGGAACTGATCAAACAGGGATATGTATACCTGGCGCAGCCACCTCTGTACAAAGTAGAGAAAAATAAAAAAGTATGGTATGCATACAGTGACGAAGAATTGAATAACATCCTTACCGAGATCGGCCGTGATCAGAATAATAAGATCCAGCGTTATAAAGGTCTTGGAGAGATGGATGCGGAGCAGTTGTGGGAGACCACTATGGATCCGGAAAAACGAATTCTTCTGAAAGTAACCATGAACGAAGAAGAATCTTCAGAGATCGACCTGACATTCACCACATTGATGGGCGATAAGGTAGAACCGCGTAAGGAGTTCATCGAAGCGAACGCAAAATATGTGAAGAATCTGGATATTTAACGGATATGGGGAGTAAATGATGGAAGATAATATTTTTGATAAGATTCATGAAGTAGACTTAAAGGAGACCATGGAGACCTCCTATATCGATTATGCCATGAGTGTTATTATTGCAAGAGCGTTGCCAGATGTTCGTGACGGTTTAAAGCCCGTACAAAGAAGAACGCTGTATGATATGCATGAATTGGGAATCCGCTATGATAAGCCGTTTCGAAAATCGGCAAGAATTGTCGGTGATACGATGGGTAAATATCATCCACATGGAGATAGTTCTATTTATGAATCTCTTGTGGTAATGTCACAGGATTTTAAAAAGGGTCTTCCTTTGGTAGAGGGACATGGTAATTTTGGCTCTATCGAAGGAGATGGCGCCGCTGCAATGCGTTATACGGAAGCGCGATTGCACAAGGTAACGCAGGAATGTTATCTTGCAGACCTGGACAAAGATGTAGTAGATTTTATTCCAAACTTTGATGAGACGGAAAAAGAACCGGAAGTACTTCCTGTAAAAGTACCTAATTTATTGATTAACGGTGCGGAAGGTATTGCGGTTGGAATGGCAACCAGTATCCCACCACATAATTTTGGCGAAGTGATTGACGGTGTTATCGCGTATATGAAGAATCCGGATATCAATACACAGCAAATGATGGAATACGTCAAAGGTCCGGATTTTCCAACGGGAGGCATTGTTGTTAACAAAGATGATTTACACGCAATTTATGCGACTGGAACCGGTAAAATCAAAGTGCGTGGTAAAGTGGAGATAGAAAAAGTCAAAGGCGGTAAGGAACGACTGATCATTACAGAAATCCCATATACCATGATTGGTGCAAATATCGGCAAATTTTTAAATGACGTATGTGGTCTGGTGGAAACAAAGAAAACGACGGATATTGTTGATATTTCAAACCAATCTTCCAAGGAAGGCATTCGCATTGTGATTGATTTGAAAAAGGGAGCAAATGCGGAAAATCTTTGCAATCTTCTTTACAAAAAAACGCGTTTGGAAGATACCTTTGGTGTGAATATGCTTGCGGTTGCAGATGGCAGACCGGAAACGATGGGAATTGTACCAATCATTCGTCATCATGTGAATTTTCAATATGAATTAGCAACCAGAAAGTACACAACACTTTTGGCAAAAGAACGCCAGAAGAAGGAAATCCAGGAAGGATTGATCAAAGCTTGTGATGTCATCGACCTGATTATTGAGATTTTGCGTGGTAGTAAAGATATGAAAATGGCAAAGGCATGTCTGGTAGAAGGCGTTACGGAAGGAATTCGTTTTAAGTCACAACAGGCAAAAAAAGATGCCGCTAAATTAAAATTTACAGAGCGTCAGGCAACAGCAATCTTAGAGATGCGTTTGTATAAACTGATTGGTCTTGAAATACAGGCTTTGATGAATGATTACGAAAAGACCATGAAAAATATCCAGGAATATTCGGATATTTTAGAAAATCGAGGTTCTATGGCAAAAGTCATTATGAAGGAATTGCAGGCATTCAAAAAAGAATATGCCAGAGAACGTCGTACCGTGATTGATAATGTAGCAGAGGCTGTTGTTGTGGAAAAACCGATAGAAGAGGTGGATGTCGCCGTAATGATTGACCGTTTTTCCTATGGGCGTGTTGTGGATATGGCAACATATGAACGAAATAAAGAAGCAGCGGAGGCAGAGAGCAGAGAAATTATTTTCTGTAAAAATACGGATAAACTGGCTCTTTTTACAAACAAAGGGCAGATGCATTTGATCAAAGTGCTGGATTTACCATTCGGAAAATTCCGCGATAAAGGACAACCACTTGATAATGTAAGTAATTTTGATACAACGAAAGAAGAAATTCTTTTGATTGCATCTCTTACGCATCTGAGAGATAAGAAGGTGGTATTTGCCACAAAGACATCGATGTTAAAAGTGGTAGATGGAAAAGAATTTGATGTTGCAAAACGTACGACAGCAGCCACGAAACTGGCAGAGGAAGATGAACTTCTTCTGGTGGGGATTTTGCAGGAACAGGATACCCTTGTGATGCAGAGCCAAAAAGAAATGTTCTTACGCATTGATGCTGCAACGATTCCGGAAAAAAAGAAGGGCGCCATTGGTGTCCGAGGTATGCGCTTAGCAGGTACCGATCTGTTACAGGCAGTATTTCTGATGCATGCAGGCGATAGTGAAACCGTGAAGGTAAAAGACAAAGATGTAGTGTTAAATCGATTGCATATAGGCAATCGTGATACGAAAGGTGTCAAAAAATAATGATTTTGGATGAACAGACATCTGCTTTTTTGAAAGAAATAGCCAAAAGAGGCAGTGTTTTGGGGCTGGATGCCATGAAGACATTGATGCAATATCTGGGCAATCCACAGGACAAATTACAGATTATACATGTGGCAGGAACCAACGGAAAAGGTTCCTGCTGCTGTATGCTGCAAAAGATTTTGTGTAAACAGGGATATGCTGTTGGTTTATATACATCTCCCGCTGTCTTTTGTGAGGAAGAACGTTTTCGTATTAACGACAATTTTATAACAGAGGATGCATATAACCGTTATATGCATCGGATGGAAGATGCATGGAATGAAGTGGTGCAAAAGACAGGGCAGCGACCAACGATTTTTGAGGTGGAAACGGCGCTTACATATTTATATTTTTATGAATCCGGGTGCGACTATGTTATTATGGAAGTTGGTATGGGGGGAGCGACCGATGCAACAAACGTAATGAAACAGAGTCTGTGTAGTGTTATTGCTTCTATTGGCATGGATCATATGCAGTTTTTAGGAGAGAATGTGGCAAAGATTGCTCATATCAAGGCAGGCATCATCAAACCACATGGTGTATGTGTTTGTACATGGCAGGAAACTGCAGTGGCAGATGCATTGCAGCAAGTAGCAGATAAGCAGAAGGCAGATCTTATTTTTTGTGATCAAAATGAAGTGCTTTTGCATGAAAGACAGCCACTTTGTTATGATTACAAAGAATTTACGGATATCACGGTTTCTTTACAGGGAACCTTTCAATTGCAAAATAGTGTGTTGGTTTTAGAGACAGTACGCGCCTTACGAAAATTAGGTGTGCGTATTGATGATAGCTCTGTGAGTGAGGGAATCCGGGAAGCCAGTTGGCCAGGGCGGATGGAATGCATATGCAAAAAACCATGCATCTATATCGATGGTGCACACAACTGGCCAGCTGTGAAACAATTGCAAAAGACATTAGATGCCAATTTTACAAATAAAACAATAACCTATATAATAGGAGTACTTGCGGATAAAGAGTATCAAAAGATGTTGCCGTTACTCTTGCCGATGGCAAATCATATTTATACAGTAACACCGAAAAATGAACGCGCCTTATCGGCACAAAAGCTTGCTAAGACGATACAGGCACAAGGGTATGACGCAAAAGCATGCGACTCCGTAGAATGTGCAGTAAAATTAGCTGTGGATGCGGCAGATGATGTGATTTTGGCATTTGGTTCACTTTCGTATCTGGGTGAATGCAAGCGTGTGGTAACATCGGTGATAAAGGAGGAAGAGATGTTTGATCATGAAAAAATAAAACAGGGTGTACGCATGATTTTAGAGGGAGTTGGAGAGAATCCAAACAGGGAAGGTCTCGTTGAAACACCAGATCGTGTTGCACGTATGTATGAAGAAATTTTCAGTGGTTTATATATGGATGCTGCAGAACCATTGGCAAAACGTTTTCATGTGGCCGGTAATGAAATGGTACTGGAAAAGGATATCGTATTCTATAGTACCTGCGAACATCATTTGATGCCATTTTTTGGGAAAGCCCATGTGGCTTATATTCCCAAAGGTGAAGTTGTGGGACTGAGTAAGATTGCGAGAACCGTCGAAGTTTTTGCCAAAAGACCACAGTTGCAGGAGCAATTGACCGCGCAAATTGCAGATGCAATCAACGAACAGCTACATCCAATGGGTGTGATGGTTATGGTGGAAGCAGAACATACCTGTATGACCATGCGTGGTGTCAAAAAACCTGGCAGTAAGACGGTCAGTTATGTAACACGAGGCATTTTTGCAGAGGATACAGCTTTGCAGGATCGCTTTTTTCAATTAGTAAAATAAAGAGTTTGGATTGATCATATGGACACAGTGACAAGGCTGATACAACATCCGCTATACAAAGAAAAATACGATGCTTTACAGGCATATGAAAAAGAACGCTTGTATTGTCGCCATGATATGCGTCATTTTATGCGCGTGGCACAAATTGCGGATCAGATTGCGAGAGAAAATGGACTTTCGTTTTCTGCGGAAGAGATTACGTTGGTAGCGTTGTTACATGATATAGGACGTATAATGCAATACCAAAATAACATCTCCCACGCAGAGGCATCAGCATCATTTGCAAGGGAGATTTTGTTGTCTCTTGGATATGATGACAAAAAAACAGAAGAAATCAGAAAGGCAATCATAGCGCATAGTAATCGAATGGATGCGAAGAAGCGCTTTGCAAGGCGGGGAGAACTGCAATCCTTAGAAGACCTATTGTCGTTTGCGGACCAGTTTTCGCGGGAATGTTTTTCCTGTGAAGTAAAAGACAGTTGTAAGTGGAAAACGGAAGAAAAGATAGATTACGTATATTTTGATATAGAAACCAAGCAGGAAAGAAAAAAAGGGGGAGAGCAATGATTATTGGAAAGCAGGACTTCAAGACACAGGGGCATACGTATGTGATGGGGATATTGAATGTGACGCCAGATTCCTTTTCGGATGGAGGGCAGTTTGATTCGATAGACGCAGCACTAAAGCATACGCAGCAGATGGTAGATGCAGGGGCAGATATCATTGATGTCGGAGGAGAATCTACACGACCGGGGCATGAAAAGATTACTGATCAGGAGGAAATGGAACGCGTTGTCCCAGTGATAGAGCGCATCAAAAAAGAATTTTCTATTCCCGTTTCTCTGGATACGTACAAGTCAGCTGTGGCAAAAGCGGGGATTGCTGCGGGAGCAGATCTTTTAAATGATATCTGGGGGTTACAATATGATGATGCTTTGGGACAGATTGTCGCAGAAAGTGATGTAGCATATTGTCTGATGCATAATCGCAAGCAGGTGACAGAAGCAATGGATGCAGATATGTTTATAGAGCAGATGAAAGAGGATGTGGAACGTGCCCTTGCAGCAGGCATTAAGAAAGAACGTATGATTGTAGATCCTGGCGTTGGCTTTGCAAAGACACAGGAACAAAATCTTATGACAATTGCAAATCTGGATCGCCTGAAAGCATTGGGCTATCCCGTGTTGCTTGGAACATCCAGAAAATCAGTGATTGGTTATGTTTTAGATGTGCCGGTAGAAAAGCGTCTGGCAGGTACACTTGCAACAACGGCAGCGGCTGTCAATCAGGGCTGTATGTTTGTTCGCGTGCATGATGTAAAGGAAAATGTAGAATTGATTCAGATGATGGAACGCATCCGGGAAAGTAGGTAAAAATGGAACAGATTTTAGTACAGGGACTCCAGGTTTTTGGGTATCATGGTGTATATGAACAGGAAAAAGAAGAAGGACAGACATTTCTTGTCAATTGTGTGATGGATACATCATTCGCAAGTGCAATTCATTCGGATGACGTAGGAGAAACCGTAGATTATGGTACCGTATGTCTGTTTATCAAAAAATATTTTGAAGAAAAAGCATACGATCTTCTGGAAAAAGTGGCAGATGAACTTGCAACATCCATTATGTATGCTTTTCCAGGAATCGAAAAAATACAAATACAGATAACAAAGCCGAATGCGCCAATTCCTATGGAATTTAAAAGTGTTGGTGTGCGCGTAGAAAAAAAATGGCATAAGGTAGCACTTGCCATTGGAAGCAATATGGGAGATAAGGAAAAGCATCTGACGGATGCGATGGAAACGCTGATTGCAAATCCAGATATTCGAAACGTGATTGTTTCGGATTATATAGAGACAGAACCATACGGATATGTGGAGCAGGATAAATTCTTAAATGGAGCGGTAACGTTAGAAACATTATTGTCAGCAGAAGATTTGCTTATCTTTTTACATGAAATTGAGGCAAAAGCAGAACGAAAACGCGAAATCCACTGGGGACCACGTACGTTGGATCTGGATATTTTGTTGTATGATGATGTATGTATGCACACGAAAGAATTGACGATTCCGCATATTGATATGTGTAATCGCATGTTTGTGTTAGAACCATTGATGCAGATTGCACCGGGACTTGTACATCCGGTTCGAAGACGTACGATTTACGATTTGTATCACATTTTAAAGGAAAAAGAAAATGCATAAAATTCGAGGAAACCGTATCTGGCAGATTGTATATCCGATTCTTGTGTACTATCTTTGCTATAATTTATTTTTTTCCATATTGTGCCTGTGTTTTGGAATACGTTTGAGTCATTTGTTTTTGCTCGGAGTGGCAAGTCTTTTGACCATTCCGTTTTGTTATCAGATTTATCGGAAAGCACCTGTTGTAAAAGCACAGAAGCTTTTAGATAAACATACCTTGGGAAAAGAATGTTTATATATACTTGCAATTGTGCTATGGGGTCTTTTTTTGAATTATCTGATTACGCATACACCACTGGTTGCACTGTCCAAAGGATATGCACAGGCAAACAGTACACTTTATGCAGGAAGTTTATGGATTAAGATTTTTTCCAATTGTATCTGTATTCCGATATTAGAAGAACTCGTTTATCGTGGAATTGTCTGTGGACAGTTACAATTATGGTATGATAAAAAAATTGCTGTGTTTATTTCTGCATTTTGTTTTGGTATCATGCACTTTAATGTGGTACAATTTTTATATGGATTTCTTGTAGGTCTTGTGATTGCAGCAGTATATGCAAAAACACGCAAATTATGGGTGGTAATGGTTGCTCATGGCGTTACGAATTTCGCTGTTGTTATGTTAGCAGGCTTAGGATAAGACATTTTAGAACAGACATAAGGAGGATCTATTTATGGACGACAACAAGATTACACTTACGATTGGTAAGCAAAAGAACATTGCATTGATTGCGCATGATGGAAAAAAGGCAGAAATCATTGCATGGTGTGAAGAGCATAAGGAAATACTGAAAAAACATTTTCTTTGTGGCACAGGGACAACGGCCCGCATGATTACAGACCGTACCGGACTGCCAGTACGTGGTTATAATAGTGGTCCGCTTGGTGGTGACCAGCAGATTGGAGCAAAAGTAGTAGAAGGGCAGATTGATTTGATTATTTTCTTTTCGGATCCTTTGACAGCGCAGCCACATGATCCGGATGTGAAAGCACTTCTTCGTATCGCTCAGGTTTACGATATTCCAATCGCAAATAACAAAGCAACCGCAGATTTTATCATTACATCAGGTTATATTGATCAGGAGTATAATCACGATGTGATCAATTTTAAGAAAAATATTTCAGAGAGAGCAGAAACACTCTAAAAATGTGGAGGAACAGATGAGCAAACAGGAGAATCCTAATGTAGTGGGAAATATTGCAATTGTATTCATGTCGCTTTTATTGATTGCCATTGGATGTATTATGCTTTTTACCGATGCGGTGCGCATGGTTTATTTCTGCTATGGAGCAGGCGCATGTTTATTGGTCTGGGGCATCTGGATGATCAGTCGTTACTTTTTGCATAAGGAGTTTCAGAGAACGACTAATTATGGCTTTTCTGTAGGAACACTTGTTGTTATATTAGGAGCTGTCGATTTGATTCGTGCACAGGAGATTGCCGATTCGATTCCTAATTATCTTGGTATTCTGGTACTGATTGAAGGGGTCGTCATGTTACAGAATACGGTGCAATTAAAGAATTTAAAAGGAAATCTTTGGGCGGTAAGTCTGATTTTTTCTTTGTGTTCTGTGGCGGGTTCTGTTGTCATATTGTTGAATTTGGGGAATATGATAACAAAGTATGTAACAGTTTTTTATCTGATGCTTGTGATAGTAGGTGCATTTGCACTGTTATCACTTTGTTTTGTGGGCATTCGTACCAAACGTTACCATAAAGAGACACAACGGGAACTGGAGCGTAATATGGAAGAATCTGCGCAATGGTTTGCAGCAAAAGAAAAAGCACCTTTGGATCAGGCAGAAACGGATACAGTGACAGAGTCAATTGAGGAGAATATAGTGGAAGAGTCTTCCCAAAAAGAAGATGATGACGAACAGGTCTCTTCTCTTGTTGAGGAAGAAGTGTAAGGTTTCCCGGAAAGGAGCATACACATGGCAAATATATCAGATTATTTAGACTGGCGTGGCGATATTACGTTAGAGAAGGATCCATTTAATGAAGTGGATAATCTGGTGCTGGCACAACTGGCATACACAGATTTCGATGGGATTGTACCTGGAGTTGGGCAGGGAATGGAAAGTATCACGATACAGGAAGCACATGATACCTTTTTTTCTATCTATTCTGAGAAAGAAATCATGGCAAGAGCTTCTACGACAAAGGTTGCTCCATTTCTGATGCATAAGATGGTGAAATCAGAGCGTTTTAAAAATATACGTCTGATGAACTACATTAACGAAATTGATGAAGAAAACCAGACACAGTTTTCAGCGGTTTCGTTCTTACTAGATGATCATACAATATATGTTGCGTATCGCGGCACGGATAATACCATTGTTGGGTGGAAGGAAGACTTTAATATGTCCTTTTTATACCAGACGCCCGGACAGATCCGTGCAGCACAATATCTTAACGATTGTTATGGAATGACGGAATATCCATTGATTGTTGGTGGACATTCGAAAGGTGGTAATTTTGCGGTATATGCATCTGCTTTTTGTAAGTGCAGCGTACAAGATCGTATTGTGCGTGTATATTCCAATGATGGTCCTGGTTTTTTACCAGAAATCACATCACAGGAGCCCTACCGTCGAATTACAGAACGTGTGATCAGTACCATACCGGAGTCATCCATTGTTGGTATGCTATTAGAAAATGATTTACATCATCGTGTAGTAAAAAGTTCCCAGACAGGCGCAATGCAGCACGATGCGATGTCATGGAAAGTGCTTGGAAACCACTTTGTATTTGCTGATAATCTATCAGAATCAAGTGTTATGCTTGACCGTACGTTGAAAAACTGGGTTTATGGATTAGAGGCAGATGAGCGGGAAGAATTTGTTGACATTTTATTTGGTACGCTACAATCAACAGGAGCATCTACGTTGGATGAATTGACCGCCAATAAATTTGCAATGATGTGTAATATATCAAAATCTCTTTCTTCCTTACCGCAAGAAAAACAGATGGTTTTAAAAGATGTGATTCGTCGATTTGCTTATTCAAGTGGAGAGACATTGGCAGATAATATGCAGGAAAAACTCATGCATAATCCGCTGTCGGTGCGTTTTAAACGAGGCACAAAAAATAATAGCATAAGAAAAAACGAGTAAACGAGAGAATACGTGAGAAAATGATAGGATTCTTGGAATGATGGGATGTGACATAAGTTGCAACTTGTTTCCTAGAATCCTATTATATGAAATGTGGTTAGCACTCATGCTAGAAGAGTGCTAACAGATGATGAGATAAAAATAAGGAGGCATATAGAAATGAAATTAGTACCATTAACAGATCGTGTTGTTTTAAAACAGTGCGAAGCAGAAGAAACAACAAAGTCAGGAATTATTCTTGCAAGTGCAGCACAGGAAAAACCTATGGAGGCGGAAGTTATTGCTGTAGGTCCTGGTGGAATGGTAGATGGTAAAGAAGTTGTTATGCAGGTAAAGGTTGGCCAAAAGGTAATCTATTCTAAATATGCTGGAACAGAGGTAAAATTAGAAGGCGAAGATTATATCATTGTTCGTCAGAACGATATTTTGGCAGTTGTAGAAGCATAAAAATAGATTATAGGGAAAGAAGGAAATAAATTATGGCTAAAGAAATCAAATATGGCGCAGAAGCCAGAAAAGCATTAGAAGCAGGTGTTGATAAATTAGCAGACACCGTAAGAGTAACCATTGGACCAAAAGGACGCAACGTCGTATTAGATAAGTCTTATGGTGCTCCATTGATTACAAACGATGGTGTGACAATTGCAAAAGAAATTGAATTAGAAGATTCTTTTGAAAATATGGGAGCTCAGCTTGTAAAAGAAGTTGCAACAAAGACAAATGATGTTGCCGGTGATGGTACTACAACAGCAACTGTTTTAGCACAGGCAATGATTAAAGAAGGCATGAAGAACTTAGCAGCAGGAGCAAATCCAATTGTTCTTCGTAAGGGAATGAAAAAAGCAACAGATGTAGCTATTGACGCTATCGTTTCTATGTCAGAAAAAGTAAGAGGTAAAGAACAGATCGCTAAGGTTGCAGCAATTTCTGCAGGTGATGAAAGCGTTGGTAACATGGTAGCAGATGCCATGGAAAAAGTCTCTAACGATGGCGTTATTACAATTGAAGAATCTAAGACAATGCAGACAGAACTTGACCTTGTAGAAGGTATGCAGTTTGATCGTGGCTATATTTCAGCTTATATGGCAACTGATATGGATAAGATGGAAGCTGTATTGGATGATCCATATATCTTGATTACAGATAAGAAAATCAGTAATATTCAGGAGATCCTTCCACTCTTAGAGCAGATTGTACAGTCTGGATCACGTCTTTTGATTATCGCAGAGGATGTAGAAGGAGAAGCGCTCACTACATTGATTCTGAATAAATTAAGAGGAACCTTTAATGTTGTTGCTGTAAAGGCTCCAGGTTATGGTGATCGTAGAAAAGAAATGTTACAGGACATCGCTATTTTGACAGGTGGTCAGGTGATTTCAGAAGAAGTGGGTCTTGAATTAAAGGATGCTACTATGGATCAGCTTGGTCGTGCAAAATCTGTTAAGGTTCAGAAAGAAACAACCGTTATTGTTGATGGCGAAGGTGATAAGGAAGCAATTGCAGCCAGAGTAGCACAGATTCGTGGACAGATTGAAGAGACAACATCAGAATTTGACAAAGAGAAATTACAGGAGCGTCTTGCTAAACTTGCCGGTGGTGTTGCTGTAATCCGTGTAGGTGCTGCTACAGAAACAGAAATGAAGGAAAGCAAGCTTCGTATGGAAGATGCATTAAATGCTACAAGAGCAGCAGTAGAAGAAGGTATCATCGCAGGTGGTGGATCTGCTTACATTCATGCTTCTAAGGAAGTAGCAAAATTGGTAGATTCTCTGGATGGCGACGAAAAGACAGGTGCTAAGGTTGTATTAAAGGCATTGGAAGCTCCATTGTTCCATATTTCTGCAAATGCAGGATTGGAAGGCAGCGTTATCATCAATAAAGTAAGAGAGGCAGATCCTGGATTTGGATTTGATGCTTATAACGAAACATATGTGAACATGGTAGAGGCAGGAATCCTTGATCCTGTTAAAGTAACACGTAGTGCATTACAGAACGCATGCTCTGTAGCTTCTACATTGCTTACAACAGAATCTGTTGTTGCTGATATCAAAGAGCCGGCACCAGAAATGCCAGCAAATCCTGGAATGGGAATGATGTAAGATAAAAAAGAACGGCGATTTTGCCGTTCTTTTTTTTCGCATTATTATGCGCAAAAGGTGTAAAAACGCATTTGCCACCGCTTATAAAGTATGGTATTATAAATTACGTGTGTAAAGACATGTAAACTTGAAAAATAACGAAATGAGGATGTTATGGGTAAAGTAGCGATTTTAACAGACAGCAATAGCGGTATCACCCAGGAAGAAGCAAAGAAGCTTGGTATTTATGTATTTCCAACACCGGTATACATTAATGATGAAGTTTTTTACGAAGGCGTGGATTTAACAACAGAGCAATTTTTTGCCAGACAGGCAGAAGGTGCTGAAATTAAGACGTCTATGCCGGTTGTGGGCGATGTGATTGACAAATGGGAAAGTTTGTTAGAGGAATATGATGAAGTTGTATATATTCCCCTTTCCAGTGGACTGAGTAGTTCCTGCGATACAGCCATTATGTTGGCAGAGGATTATGATGGTAAAGTTCAGGTTGTGAACAACCAGCGTATTTCTGTAACAATGAAGTTATCGGTTTTTGATGCTAAGACACTTGCAGATGCAGGAAAGAGTGCAACAGAAATCAAAGAAATCTTAGAAGCTATGAAATTTGAATCCACCATTTATATTATGGTAGATACACTGGAATATCTGAAAAAAGGCGGCCGCATTTCCGCCGCCACCGCATTTCTCGGCAGCGCCATGGCGATCAAACCGGTCGTCGCCGTATCGGAAGGCGAAATCGTCATGCTCGGCAAGGCGCGTGGCTCCAAAAACGGAAATAATTTTCTCATGAAGGAAATAGAAAAGGCAGACGGAATCGATTTTACCCGCCCCTTCTGCCTCGGTTACACCGGACTCAGCGATGAGATGCTGCAAAAATATATCAAAGA
>OLGI01002350.1_pt1 | contig 13843 bp, 13 predicted proteins | sample 1605221 | NCBI WGS metagenome assembly OLGI01 (sample SAMEA3888915, study PRJEB22519) | human gut metagenome | biome: human gut; feature: human-associated habitat; material: faeces | place: Denmark | collected 2010 | reverse complement strand
CGCTTGCAGCGATACAAGCGGTACCGATTGCAGTGATAGCATGGTACCGATTACACCGCTACGCTTGGTACCGATACAGCGCTATCGTCATTTTGTCAACATTAGCACAACGAAGTACCTTTTCGTAGTACTTGAATATAGGGTTGACCTCAAAATACTCATCATGAATAAAGAAGAGGTCCTCCTTGCTCAGACCCAATCTAAGCTTCTCTTCTACTTCTTCTCCAAATTCCTCCATCAATTTTTCTGCAGATTCTTCGTCGTTCAATTTATTTGCTTTCATAAGTCATTTGTTTTTATGTTAATATTTTGTTTGTTAATTCTATATTTTCAGACATAAAAAAGTCCCGTCTCCAACAAGTGAAAACTCGTCAGAGGCGGGACCTTTATTTATCTTTTGAACGCAAAGGTATAACAAAAATCTTAAATCTCCAAATGTTTTTAAGTAAAATATCGCCAAATCTACATTTTAAATGAATACTAGTAAAAACATTTATGCCATAAATCAGCAACCAGTAACGAACATATATTCAACAATATTATGATTTAATATTTTAATACTGACTTAATATTTCTAGTATATCTTTTGCTTCTTTTTCTTTTATATATATGTATATATATGATATTTCCCCTTCTTAATATGTCACAAAAATGTTTCGCACGTCCGCCACCAAGAGATTGACCGTCTTTAATAATCCCCACAGTCCAATCACCATCGCAATATTGGACAATAGGCTTCTTATCTCTTTGAAAGTTCAACGACCAGCTAAATATAGGTTCAGCACTAGTATCATAACAACAGTTATCCCATACAGCAAATCTTATATTAGCCCTACGATTTTGCTTTCTTGTTTCAATCAATATTTTGAACATTTCATCGATTCCATCCTTATTCATCTTTTTTTTCTCAATGAACCCCATTGATTTGCCCATTCTGTGCGTTTTAGGGCTCACATCCCATAATTCCGCAACCAAACATCCCTGTTTTTTGAAATGTTCAATTGCCATTTTATGCAAATATGTAGCTAACCCCATTCTTAAAAAATTTGGATGAACACATACTATTCTAAAAATTATAATTATAGAATCTTCAGCTGGCGGGCTAAAAGTCAAGAAAGCAATAGCATCGCCTTTATACCTAAGTACAAAAACAGATTTTTCTTCAAAAGCATCATATATAAAACCATTTATATTACGATAAAGGCTATACCCATCAAGCTCATTTTCAAAAGCTTCTTTCATCCAATTGGAAATATAATCATAGTCATCCATTGTCGGCTTTTTGTCCAATTGGAAGTCACTTAAAGGTATTCTTTTAATTTGCTCTTTCATATTTATATTATTTATCAACATTAATTAGTCAATCGATTTTATTGCAGGATGTTCCGGATAAGAACCTTCTGTCTCTACATTAATACTAACATAGCCTATTCTTCATTGCAAGCATATTTTGTCCCTTCAGAGAAAACTCCTGGCAACATGGTGGCAACAAATCGAAGTTTCGCATCATCCGAGATGAAGGTCTTCTCTTCGCAGAGACTGTCTATAATCTCCACACCTTTCAGCATAAGCCCTTTCTCCTCCTCGCTGAAGACATAAACATCATTTTCGGCGATTGGCAGGCCAGACTTGAATGTGTACATCTTGCCACAAATATCACATTCTTTCTCCTTAAACTTTTGATATTCCACATCAGAAAACTCTCTAAAGTCTTCTTCTTTAGGGATAAAACCTAATCGGAATATCCCCTGTATGGCTTGACCGCCACCAAACACTAAATCAAAAAAATCCATATTTCTTATTTTAAAGATCTTGCACTATTTTTTTCATTTCACCCATGCTTAAGTTTAGAGTACTTGCCACAATATCTTCTGAAACACCGGCTTGTAGAAGTTTTTTAGCAGATACCATTCTCTCCTCATTAGCTCTTTTTAATTGTTCTTCTGCTTCCTTTCTCTGCTCTTCTGCTTCCTTTCTCTGCTCTTCTGCTTCCTTTAACTGACTAGAGGTAACCATAAGCTTCTCCTTAGCATCATCATTAGCCTTTGTCAGGCGCTCCAACCTGCCAGCAAGCGTTTTTTCTACGCTCACAGCATCCCAGAAATCATCATAGCCAAGAAGTTCTTCCTCGGTATAAGCAGACTCTTCTATCTCTGATACAGCCTTGGCTATCTCTGGATTAGCCAGCAGTTCTGCAGGAATTTCCTTCGTATTCTCATCTATTTCCGTCAGATATCGAAGCCACAAAACCTGCATCTTCTTCTCTGTAAATGTATGAGGTGTAAACTTCGGCAACTCTACAAATACCAAATGCAAACCATCAATCACCTTTTCGGTATGCTCCTCATGGACCAGATGATAATAGTGGTAATAATCATCAAGCTCAGGTTCGAATACCTCATTGACTAGGTTGAGAGAATAAACTGGTTTTAGAAGAGAATAATCTTCTCCTCTGTTCAGTTGCTTCACGTATGCCTTTGAAGCATTGAAGAGGACTCGCTGTTTAAACTCCACTGACCAAACCATCTGCATCTCAACAATAAACTGACGTCCCTGAGCATCCTCGCATCTCACATCCACGATACTATATTTTCGTGTAGGAGTCTGGGGAACCATCTCTGGAGTAAGATAGGTCACAGAAGTGATTTCTTCTTCCTCGCTCTTGAAAGGAAGAAGGGCGTTAAGCAAACTTTTCACCAACTCGGGGTGTTCGCCAAACACTTTCTTAAAGGTCAAATCGGCCTTAGGATCCAAATATTTCATAAGCCTTTCTATTTTTCTGCAAATATACGCCAATATTCTGAAATCTGCAAGCATTTTAATGGATTTTTTGATTGTCTCTTCTGTTTTTTATAAAAGAGACAATTCTACAATCAGAGAACTAGCGAACTCTTCTTTTGCGTTATCAGCCCTTCGTAATATCTATCAAGCTTATCATAACTTACAAATTTCACCCTATCCGAGATAGGCTTGAAATAGTCATGGCTCAACCTGGCTATAAACTCATGATGACGCCTGGCATCTGCCACGATATACATGCGGGCATTAAAACTCTGGAGGTCAGAAAACTTACAGAGAGAATTCTGAATATCCGTAGAATGCTCCACCTCAAAGAAGCTATTGGGCATCATTACCTCGCTGCCCAAAGAATTAGGCTGAAACCACATAACGTCTATCGTGCTACTCCTATTCACGAATTCCTGATAGGAGAATGGCGGAACCCTATCCAATGTGGAGATTTCCCCCAATTTCACATTGATGCATTCCCGATTCTTATCCTGCGCCGGAACGTAGGTGGCGAGTTTCTTCATATTGCCGATATATAACAGAAGTCCCTGATAATAAGAATGATTGAATTCCTGCGCCTGCTCTGAATCTGAATTAGTTGCATCTTGTGCCACGATACCTCTATCTGCCAAGAGACTTCTATATTCCTCCAAAGCCCATAATCCTGGACGAATGCGAAAGATTTCCTTGCGGTCTTGTACAATACGACGTATGGATGCAAATGGAGTCTTGGTATTCCATGTGCAATCCTCTATCTTGAACACCTCCTGATTCAGCTGACCGAATGTAGCACACCCACCCAACCTCTTCAAGGTCTCTATTACAGCTTCGTATTGTTTCATATCTCGCTAAGTTTTATTTCTTTCAAAACCAAAAATTAAAATCACCTTGCAAATTTACATCAATATTCAGAAAGGACAAAATAATATGTGAAAAACTTTCTGTTCTTATTCATTTTAATCCATTTTTCATTTCATCCAACCTAATTGATCTTTTTTGATCACGAAAGTTAAAGAATGATCTAATCATTTATTTATCAGATATTTGCATTACCTTTGCACCCGAAATGATGAACAAAAAGGCGATATATCATAGGACTGATGATTTCACACTCCTCCAAGGAGACTGTATCAGGCTGATGGGCGAATTTGATTTCAAGTTCGACATGATCTTCGCCGATCCTCCTTACTTTCTCTCTAACGGCGGAATCAGCGTGCAGAGCGGAAAAGTGGTGTGCGTAGACAAAGGAGAATGGGATAAGGGCGGGTCGCCGGAACATATCGACCAATTCAACAAGGAGTGGATTTCGGCTTGCCGGGAACATCTGAAGGAGGATGGTACCATCTGGGTATCGGGAACCTATCACAATATCTTCTCCGTGGCAAACAAGCTGACGCAACTGGGATTCAAAATCCTGAATGTCATTACGTGGGCTAAGACGAATCCACCACCTAATATCTCGTGCCGATACTTCACCTACTCCACCGAGTTCGTTATCTGGGCAAGAAAGGAGAAGAAGGTGCCGCATTATTACAACTACCAGTTGATGAAAAAACTGAATGATGACAAGCAGATGACGGATGTATGGCGCCTGCCTGCCATCGCAAGATGGGAGAAATCGCAGGGCAAGCATCCTACCCAGAAGCCGCTCGCTCTCCTTGCTCGCATCATCCTGGCTTCCACCAAACCGGGAGCTTGGATTCTTGACCCATTCGCCGGCAGCAGTACCACCGGCATCGCTGCCAATCTGTTGGGACGTCGCTTCCTGGGCATCGACCAGGAAAAGCAGTATCTGGAACTGAGCAGGGCAAGAAGAGAGGAGCTGGAATCGCAGACGATTCTCCACGATTACCGGCATCGCATCAAGGATATCGAGGTAATGGAGAAAATGGAGCAGCAGGAAGGTATGCTTCCCGGCTTCGTTCTCGGGGAAGAAATGCCGGGTTACGACTTGCCATTCTGAGGGAGCGCATTTTCTTGACACAAGCATGTGCTTCCTCAAAAGTGGAGACAAGGAGGAAGAATGGGGCCTATACCCCAAGAAGTGACTCAATTACTCAGTTACTCAATTACTCAGTTTCTTTCTAGACCCCTACACCTGGAACTTGGTTACAAATTGAAAGTATATTTTTTATATTATATATTTATAAATATATAATATACTATCTATACAAGAAGAAATATACGGGCAGAATAAAACTGAGTAATTGAGTAACTGAGTAATTGAGTACGATTTTAGAGGGGTACGGATAGAAGATTCATAATGGCTTAAAAGTTTATTTAATAGTAGTTTAGGATGGATTTCTATGTTTTTCAAACAACAACTCGATATTTCTCTCTTCTTTATCTTACGAGTTAGGATTATTAACGCAGTTTCAAATTGAAAGCTGCTGAAAATCGGCCCTTATCACACCTTGAAATTTGGTGGTTCCAGAAAAAAGCCGTATCTTTGCACCGTCATTCAGAGATAAGGCGCCAATCGGATGAGTGACAAAAAACTGAATGAGTAACCATTAAAAAATGAATTATTAACCCTTTAAAAACTGATTGATTATGGGACAAGGAACTAGTAAGTATCGTAAGATTACACGTACCCCTCAGACGGGTGAGAACGCAGGTAAGAAGCTCTGGTATGCTACTGCCGTGAGCGACCGTGAGATGAGTTTCGAGGATTTCGTTACCCACATCTCCGAGCACAACTCTCCATACAGCCGAGGCACCATCCACGGTGTGCTGATGGATACGTTGGATTGCCTGAAGCATCTGATTCTGGACGGTAAGAGCGTTCGTTTCTCCGACCTCGGATTGTTCTCCATCGGTATGACTTCGCGTGGCGAGGTGAGCAAGGAGAAGGTGACGGCGGCTAGCGTGCAGGGCGTGCATCTGATTGTAAGAAACACAAAGAGCTGGAGCAACGCCGAGCTGAAGAAGCTCACCAAAATCGTGGCATACGATGATTATACCACCGGGACTGAGGACGGCGGCGGAACTGAAAATACGCCGGGTGGAGGCAATACTAGCCAGGGCGCTGGCGGCGAGACCAACAAGGACAACGGCGGAACATCGCAGGGCGGCGGTGGCACTAGCCAGGGCACTGGCGGCGGAACTGACAGCGGAACTGACGGCGGCGGCGACAACGTAAGTTTGTAAACACAGCCCCTCCGGGGGCTATGTTTTGCCACTAAAAAGAAATTAATCACTAATCATTAATCACTAAAAAAAACTGCTTATGAAGAAAGAAACCTGGAAAACAGTATTTCAGATAGTACTATCTATCTTAACCGCTATCGCCGCCTCTCTGGGCGTGACGAGCTGCATGTCGTAGAACATCACAAATACTAAAAAAAGAGGATGCGTCATAGACTAATGACGCACCCTCTTTTTTTATATCTATTACTTCTCCCCCTCTCGTTTTTATTCGCTGTCACCGAACAAAATCAAGCATTATTATTCGGTGGCATCGAATAAAAAATGCCATTTTATTTTGTAGTATCAAATAAAATTTGTACTTTTGCCGCAAAAAGTAAGTATATGGAAAAGGAATTGTTTCGAACGATAATAGCTGAGAACCAAGAATATATAGGTCGTATTCCTTTGGTACAGCGCCCTCTAGACCTAGAGGAGTATGGCAATTATGTGTTTGTAGGAGTAAGACAAGCAGGAAAATCCTATTTGCTATACCAGAGAATACAGCAATTGCTGGCAAATGGAGTTGAGATAGAAAATATTGTATATGTCAACTTTGACGATGAACGTTTGCAAGAAATGTCGGCAACAGACTTCGACCTTATATTGCAAGCCTATCATAGCATGTATGATAGCCAGCCCATCTTCTTCTTTGATGAGATACAGAATGTTGAAGGGTGGGCAAACTTTGCACGCCGTCTAGCCAACCAAAAATATCGTGTCTATATAACTGGCAGCAATGCCAAAATGCTGAGTCGTGACATAGAGACAGTATTGGGAGGAAGATATTTGGATATCAGCGTGTTTCCATATAGCTTTTCTGAATATCTAAAAGCAGTTGGAGTCTTGGTTACAAAGAATTGGCAATATGGACGAAAAGCAAATGAACTGCAACGCCATTTCCGAACCTACATTGATTGGGGTGGCTTTCCTGAACTTGTGCATTTTCAAGAAAAGAGAGTATGGCTAAACAGCTTGTATAATCGTATTTTCTTTAATGACTTGGTAGTTCGGCACAAGGTGAAGAACGAGGATGCCTTACGCCTTTGTGTAAGAAGATTGGCAGAAAGCGTGAAACAACCATGCTCCTTGAATCGTTTGAGCAATCTGATAAAAGCAACAGGAACTCCGTGTAGTCCATCAACGGTAATGGAATACGTTCGCTATCTACAAGAATCATGCTTGCTGATATCTATTGACAATTATGCTTCCAAATTCGTGGAGAAAGAAACTATAAAGAAACATTATTTTGTAGATAATGGGCTGCTGCATCTCTTCATCAACAATCCAAACACCTCATTACTGGAGAATCTTTGTACAATTACATTGTATAAAAAATACGGCAAGGGCTTATACTATTACAATAGAAATATTGAGGTTGATTTCTATGTGCCTGATGAGGGACTAGCCGTGCAGGCGAGCTATCAGATGAGCGACGAAGAAACCATAGAGCGAGAAGTGAAAGCATTAGTAACCTTGCATGGTTTGTATCCTCTGAAACGAGCCATGATAATTACCTATGAGGATGAAGGGGAGATTGTGCGTGATGGACTCAAGATAGAAATAAGACCTGCATGGAAATGGGTGTTGGAAGGTTAATATCTATTACTGCTCCCCTCTCGTTTTCTTATCCGCCACATACATTCCTATCAGAATGCAGGCGGCACCCGCCAGGAAATAGGGGGTAATCTGCTCGCCAAGCACCCATGAAGCGAAAATCATCGTCGTTATCGGGTTGAAATACACCCAGTTGGTGGCCTTTACCGTGCCCAGTTTCGAGATGCACCAGTTCCACGTGAGGAAGCAGATCATAGAGGCAAGGCAGCCCAGAAAGAGCAGATTGCCGAATACCTGGGGACGGGTGAATACCTCGAGCGGAGGAAAACCCGGAATGAAGATATAATAAGGCAAGATGGTGAGAACACCATAGAAAAACACCTTGCGGGTGATGAATGCAGGACTGTAATCGCCCGTGGTTGACTTCATCAGCAGCGAATAAATCGCCCAGCACATACACGCCGTAAACGCCAATGCATCGCCCACCGGAGAAAGATGAAGCACAAACCTGCCGTTCAATACCACGATGATCATACCCACAAATGCCAGAAGAGAACCCAGCAGCTGGACGATATGAATGCGGTTGGAATCCTTATAGACCAGACGAACCAGCAGGGTGGCAAAGAGCGGACACGAACAGACAATGAGCGAGGTATTGGTGGTGGTGGTAAAGTTCATCGCTTCATTCTCGCTGCAGAAATAGAGCGAACCGCCCGTAATGCCCAGCAGCGCCATCTTAGCCTCATCCTGCCAGGAATCGGCAAAGAGACGGCGATGATTGAACGCCAGCATCAGCACGTAGGCGATGCTGAAACGCAGGGTGAAAATCTGAGCAGGAGAAAGCCCGTTCAGCATCAGCACCTTGGTGGAAACGAAGGTGGTTCCCCAGATCGCCACCGTCAGGAAGGCTACCAGATGGTAGAATATATTGTTATTTTTCGTTTGCATATCTTAATTTTTCTTTTAATGGTGCAAAAGTAAGATTTTTCTGTGGATAAACCAAGACTTCTGCATTTTTTTTGTAACTTTGCAGCATGATTTTCCATCCATTCCATCATACTTCAGAAAATGTTCCTGCAAGGATGAACAATCCTTTGGATTACGAACCGCATCCGCTCTGCATCCAGGCGTGCAGGGAAGTGCAGGAGATGCTTGCCAGACGAGAAGACTGGCAGGAAGAGATTGCGCGCGGCAAAATGTTCGGCGTGCTCATCGTAGAAAATGTAAAAACAGATACCGATGTCCAAAAAAGGGGATACCCAGCTGCCGATAGCGAGGCTCCGAAATGGGGATACCTGGCAGCCTACAGCGGACAGATTGGCGGAAGAAGTGACTGGGAGGACTTCGTGCCTGCCGTATTCGACTATCTGCAGCCCGACGGCTACTTCAAGACCCACGAGGCGGAAATCTCACGTATCAACCAGAGCATCAGCCACCTGGAGGAGGATGAAAGGATGAAGGAAGCCAGAACCCTGATCCGGCAACTGCAGGAGGAGCGGAAGCGTACCATCGCCGCCTATCAGGAGAAGATGAAGGAAGCGAAGGCAAAGCGTGACAGCCGCAGAGAGGCAGGAAACCTATCAGAAGCGGAAGAGGCGGAGATGATCAGGGAAAGCCAGTTTATGAAGGCGGAACTGCGCCGACTGAAGAAATCGCTCTCGGAGAAGACAGCCCTGGAAACGGAATTTGAGGATTATCAGGAGAATATACTGAGGCTGAAGCAGCTGCGCAAGCAACTCTCTGATGCCCTGCAGCAATGGCTTTTCTCGCAGTTCAGAATGCTGAACCAGGAGGGAGAAAGCAAGGATCTGCTGGAGATTTTCAGAGATGAAGCCCTGAAGGAGTATCCGCAGGCGGCGATAGCTACGAGCAGGATTGCAGCCCTGAAGATGGTGCCGCCAGCCGGGAGCGGCGAGTGCTGCGAACCGAAACTGCAGCAATATGCCTACCAGCATGGTTACAAACCGCTGCAGATGGCTATGTTCTGGTGGGGAGAAAGCCCGAAGGAGGAAATCCGTCACCACCTGCAGTTCTATCCAGCCTGCAACGGCAAGTGCAAGCCGATACTGCATTGGATGCTGCCTGCTTCAACCTTCGAACCGGAAGCCATCAACCTATCAATATATGATAAGGTGGAAACACTTTATGAGGATAGAGAAATTGCGGTCATCCATAAGCCCGAAGGTTTGCTGTCTGTGCCGGGGAAAGATGCTGCCCAGCCATCGGTCTATGCGCTGATGCGAAGGAAATATCCCGAGGCTACAGGTCCGCTCATCGTTCACCGGCTGGACATGGCGACCAGCGGAGTGCTGCTGATTGCCAAGACCGAATTTGCCTATCATCGTCTGCAGCAAGCGTTCCTGAATCATCAGATACAGAAGAAGTACGTTGCCATCATTTCGGGAAAGGAGATTCCGGAAAAGGGAATCATCTCCCTTCCGCTGCTGCCCGATTATCTGAACCGCCCTCGCCAGATGGTGAATCACGAGCAGGGCAAGGAGGCCATTACGGAGTATGAAATCCTGGAGCGTATCGACGGCTCCCATCTCCGCATCGCCCTCTATCCCAAGACGGGCAGAACCCACCAGCTGCGCGTGCATTGTGCCCATCAGGAGGGTTTGAATGCTCCCATCCTGGGCGATCCGCTCTACGGCAACGAGAAGGCTGCCCGACTGCATCTACATGCCGAGGAGATTACCTTCGAACATCCCCTGACGGGTAAGAAAATAACGATAAAGAGAAAGGCTGATTTCTAAATGAAACCAGCCTTTTTTCTGTCTATTTTTATTCAAGTTTTTCAAGTTAAGCCCTTCAGACAAAGAACATGATGATGACCTGGGCGATGATGACTCGGATAAACATGCCGAGCGGATAAACCGTAGCATAGCTGATGCTAGGCGTATCGCCATCCAGGGTCTCGTTGGCGTAGGTAAGCGCCATCGGATTCGCCATACTGCCGCAGAGAATGCCGCAGATGCTGCCGAAATCGTACTTCTTGGTCTTCAGGATGATGAAGCCCACTATGATAACCGGAACCACCGTGATGAGGAAACCGATGCCTACCCACATCAAACCCTCGGGACGAACCACCGTCTCGAAGAACTGTCCACCAGCCGACAGACCCAGACAGCCCAGATACAGGGCAAGACCCAGCTCGCGGAGCATCAGTCCCGCACTACGCGTCATATAAGAGATGAACTGCACCCTAGGGCCCAGCGCACCAATCAGAATACCCATTACGATAGGACCACCGGCAATACCCAGACGTACGGGAGCCGTCATTCCCGGAATATTCAGCGGAATGGTTCCCACGGCGAGTCCCAGAATGATACCCAGGAAGATGGCGCCCAGGTTAGGCTCGTTGAGCGTCTTCACGGCATTGCCCAGAAACTGCTCCACATGGTCGATGCTCGTAGGGTCGCCCACCACCGTCAGGCGGTCGCCATACTGCAGACGGAGGTCGTCGGTAGCCAGCAGTCGGATATCACCACGCAGCACTCGGCTCACATTCACGCCATAGGTATTGCGCATCTGCAGGCTTCCCAGTCGCTTGCCGTTGAGTCCCGGACGGGTCATCACGATGATTCTGCTCTCCAGCTTGGCATCGATGGCGTTCCAGTCCACCTTATCATTATTCCACTCCTTATCCACCTTCTTTCCGAAGAGTATCTGCATGGCAGCTGCCTCATCCTTATTGGTAACCACGAGCACATTATCGTTGGTATGGAGCACGGTATCAGCCTCTGGAATGATGACCTGCTCGCCTCGCCATACACGGGAGATGATGAACTTGCGATGGGTCATCATCGAGATTTCGGCGATGGTACTGCCGTTGAGAGCCGGGTTTACGATGACGTACTGTCCGATGGATGTATGGTCATCCTCATCGGCACGTCGGATCTCCAGGTCCTCAGGCTTTACGAAGAGCTTTCGCAGGAACATCATCGCCAGGATGACGCCCACAACGCCCAGAGGATAGGTTACCGCACAGCCCAGGGCTGCTCCGCCGCTAGGCAATCCCAACTGCTGCAGCGCCTGCTGGGCAGCACCCAGAGCCGGAGTATTGGTGGTGGCACCGCAGAGAATGCCCACCATATCGGGCAGGCTCACGGGCAGCACCAGGCACAGGGCAAGCGAGAATACGGTGCCCACGGCGATGACTGCCAGGCTCCAGAGATTGAGCGAGATGCCCTCGTGGCGCATCGAACCGAAGAAGTTAGGACCCACATAGAGTCCCAGCACATACACGAACATGGTGAGTCCGAAGCTTTCTGCAAACTCCAGCATGTTCTCATCGATGGTGAGTCCGAGATGACCCGCCACGATACCCACGAAAAATACGAAGGCTATGCCGAGGGAGATTCCCTTGACATGAATCTTGCCCAGGGCAAGACCCAAAGTACAAATCAATGAAAGAATGACGATGCCCTGCACCGCCGAATGCACGTTGATTAAATGATCAAACCACATAATAAATATAAGTTTCTATCTTTTCTCGAGATAATGTTCAATTTTCTAAATTCGGCTGCAAAGGTACATTAAATAAAGAAAATCACAAAAGAAAATCGCCCTTTTCTTCTAAATATTTGCAACAAAAGCTGAATTTAAAGCAAAAAACCAAATCTAACTCGAAGTTTTTTTGTACCTTTGCACCCGTTTAAAATAGAAATAGATGAAAGATATTTGTTGTATAGGGCACGTAACCAAAGATAAGATAGTTACCCCAAACAGAACTGTTTACATGGCTGGCGGAACATCGTTCTACTTCGCCTACGCCATCAACCAACTGCCCAAGGATGTGAGCTTTTCGCTCATCACGGCAATGGATCCAACAGAAACAGAGCCTGTAGAAAAGATGCGCCAGGCGGGCATAGAAGTAACCCTCAATCCATCGCGCAATACCGTCTTCTTCGAGAATATCTACGGAGAAAACCAGAACGAGCGCAAGCAGCGTGTGCTTGCCAAGGCTGATCCGTTCACCATCAGACAGCTGGAGCACGTGGAGGCGAAAGTCTATCACCTGGGAAGCCTGCTGAGCGATGATTTCTCGCCCGAGGTAGTGGAATTCCTCTCGCGCAGCGGAAGGGTTTCCATCGACGTGCAGGGCTATCTGCGCGAGGTGAGAGACGAGAAGGTTTATCCCATCGACTGGAAGGAGAAGCTCGATGTTCTGAAGAACACCTACTATCTGAAGGTGAACGAGACGGAGATGGAGACCATCACGGGGCTGAAGGAGCCGCGCGAGGCTGCGAAGCTGATACATTCGTGGGGCGTTACCGAGGTAATCATCACGCTGGGCAGCGAGGGTTCTCTGATTTATGTAGATGACACCTTCTACGAGATTCCCGCCTATCCTCCTCACGAGGTGGTGGATGCTACCGGATGCGGCGACACCTATTCTGCCGGTTATCTCTACAAGCGACTGCAGGGTGCCACTCCTACCGAGGCTGGCAAGTTTGCGGCTGCCATGTGCACCATCAAGCTGGAGCACAATGGTCCGTTCAACCGCACCATCCAGGACGTAGAACGCATCATGAAATAAATTTTAGATAATTTATCCTATTATCTTCTTATTTTTGCCTGAATTGGTGTAACTTTGCATCCTATATGGAACAGATTTCACCAATTCAGGCATTATTGCAACAACGCACCCTGCTCCAGCTGGAGTATTACACCGAGAAGGAAGCCTTCCGCAAGCTCACCGAACAGATGGGAATGCAGCGCAAGGTGAAACGAGGTGATGCCTGGTTCCCGCTCCGTGTGGGAAAAAGCTTTTATAATTCGCTGAATCAAACAGCCATTGAGGTCTTCCGTACCTCTGATCAGGATATCGAGCACAATTTTGAGTTCGGTCGCCCCGTCATGTTCTTTATGGTCAAGAAGATGGACAAGAATGAGAGCCAGGGCAGAAAAGTTCAAAGTATCAAATATTTTTCCTTTACCGGAACCGTGAGCTATGTGGATGGCGACAGAATGGTGATTACCGTGCCCGACTCTGCCCCATTGCTCGACTTGCAGCAATCTGCGGAGCCTATCGGCGTACAGCTATCCTTTGACGAAACCAGCTACAAGCTGATGTTCGAGGCCTTGGACCGTGTGATGAAGGCGAAGAACAACCGCCTGGCTTATCTCCGCGATTTATTCTATTCGCATCAGAAGGCAGGCAGATTCTCCTTCGAACCGATGAAGTTCCCTTGGCTCAATCCTACCCAGGAAAGAGCTGTGAACGAGGTGCTCTGGGCGAAGGATGTGGCGATCGTTCACGGACCTCCGGGAACCGGAAAGACCACAACCCTGGTGGAAGCCATCAACG
>OLGI01002342.1_pt1 | contig 13918 bp, 9 predicted proteins | sample 1605221 | NCBI WGS metagenome assembly OLGI01 (sample SAMEA3888915, study PRJEB22519) | human gut metagenome | biome: human gut; feature: human-associated habitat; material: faeces | place: Denmark | collected 2010 | reverse complement strand
GAATTTAGAGGAGAAAGAATCTGTAACTCGTCCAAAGCGAACGCTCGTGCGACTAAAATCTAAAATCATGAATCTAAAATTAGTCCAGTCTATCTTCCGGCCCCAACGGACGGTACGGCCCATCTTTCACTTCAAAAATCACGGTTCCTTTTTCCACGACTTCCAACGTGTGCCATTGCCCGGCAGGTATATGAATACCATATTCACCTTTCAACGGATTCAAGGTCACGGACTCGGTCACCCGCTTGTCATCATCATAAAAAAACACGTTAATTTCACCGCGCAGCACGATATAAGTCTCTGCGGGAAAACAATGTCTATGCACAGGTAATTCAGTCCCCGGCTCCAGAGCATTCAACAAGCGTTGAGCATTAGCCTCCAACGTATCGTGAAAATTATAATTCATCCTCAGACGCGGACTCTCCGCAGCCTGCCGAGAAACCTCATCTAACAACCCATTATCAATAATCTTCATTTTCCCTTTATTTTTAGTTTTTACCCTTAGTTTTTATCTTCTAATTCTTATCTTTTAGTTTTTAACTTTTATCTTTTAGTTTTTATCACCTTCCCCAACCGAAAGGATGTTTTACCAATGGTAATTTAGCCAAGGGATGATAATCCCCTTTTAAACCAATTGGGGTTGCGTGTCGAATATCATGAACTATCCCGATACAATTACGGGCTTCTTCTATACGGAACCCTTCTCCTGCCAAAATTTTCCGATAACTCTCTGTATGCAGTTCCGTGAATCCCTGACTAAATTCAAATTCCTCCCCCTCAATACGGATAGAACGGTAAGTTCTTTTCTCCCCTTGCACGGCATTTTCCGGTAAATTATCAGCATTTATACTCAAAAAATAACGTACACGAGCCTTTTCCAATCCCAAGAATCCGGCAACCCGGTCGTGACTCATCACATGTACTATATTTTCCTTCACCGGACCAAAGATCCATGACAACATATCATAAAAATGGACCCCAATATTCGTGGCGACACCCCCACTCTTCCGCTCGTCCCCTTTCCAACTCGTATAATACCAATTTCCGCGAGAAGTAATATAAGTCAAATCCACGTCATACACCTTGTCTTTCGGTCCTTCCTCGATCTTCTTTTTCAGAGCTTTTATTGACTCGTGTAAACGCAATTGCAGGATCGTGTACCCTTTATGTCCTGTCTCTTTCTCCACATCCTCCAACGCATCTATATTCCAAGGATTCAATACCAACGGTTTCTCGCAAATCACGTCAGCCCCCAAACGCAAACCATAACGAATATGAGCATCATGCAAATAATTCGGCGTACAGATTGATACCATGTCCACCCGTTCGGCTGTCTTCTTCAATTTTGAACAATGACGATCGAACAACTCCATCTCCGTGAAAAAAGCACAATTCGGGAAATAACTATCCATGATACCCACGCTGTCAAACTTGTCATAAGCAGCTACCAACTGATTTCCCGTGTCTTTTATGGCTCGCAAATGCCTTGGAGCTATATATCCTGCCACGCCAATAATTGCAAAATTCTTCATATCCATTTTATTAATTCTTTACTCACGTCTACCTTTTGGTCAAATTAAAAATTTGAACTTCAAAAATATAACATTAATACTTTACATCAAACGAAAGAAGGACGAAATTCGAAGTTATTTTTCCTTCGTACATTTCAATGCCTCGTACAAAACTTCTATCGGATGCAACGCCTGTTTCCCCGTACCATCCTCTATTTGTTGTCGGCAACTCGTTCCCGGGGCTGAAATACAAACATCCTCCCCAGCATCCCTCACAGCTGGAAACAACACTTGTTCCCCGATTTTCATGGACAGCTCGTAATGTTTTTTCTCGTACCCGAAAGCTCCCGCCATCCCACAACATCCGGAAGGAATAACCTCCACGCTATAATTCACTGGCAAAGATAACATTTCTCTAGAAGGCTCAACGGAGGCCAACGACTTTTGGTGACAATGCCCATGCAACATAATCTTCAACGGTTGATCAGTAAATTGTTCTGCCCGTATTCTTCCGGCACGAATCTCCCGGGTAAAAAACTCGTCATACAACAAGCAATTTTTTCCTAACCTCAGGGCCTCTTCCTTCAAATCATCTCCTACCAAATCCGGGTATTCATCCCGGAACGATAATATACACGAAGGCTCAATACCTACCAATGGAATATTTTCTGTAACCCAGCTTTTCAACAACAGTACATTCTTCCGGGCCACCCCTTTCGCCACCTTCAACATACCTTTCGAAATGGCTGTCCGTCCACTTTCCACGTGTTTCGGTATAATAACCTCATACCCTAACCGATCCAGCAATTCGATCATCTTTATCCCGATCTCCACGTCCATGTAATTGGTAAACTCATCGGCAAACAGAAACACTCTTCCCACGATCTCACCCCTATTCTTTCGCCGATAACGACCAAGCCAATGCTTCAACGTGGTCTTATAAAGAGTAGGAATCGCCCGCTCCGGGGCAAAATGCAACATTCGTTTCAACATCCCGCCTGTCATCCGGTTTCGAACGACGGCATTATAAAACCACGGTAAGATCGTACCCAAACGCTGAATTTCTGTCAAACGGGCAATCAAAAAAGCCTTCATCGGAACCCCGCACACATCATAATGCTGTTGCAAGAACTCTGCCTTAAAACGAGCAATATCCACGTTAGAAGGACATTCTGATTTACACGCTTTACATGAAACACAGGTATCTAACACTTCTAAAATCTCCCGCTGATCATATATCTTTTTCGTTTTCGGACGAGTCATCAACTCCCGTAACGTATTCGCCCTAGCCCGTGTCGTATGACTCTCTTCTCTCGTAGCCCGAAAACTCGGACACATCGTACCACCAAAAGCATATGATTTCCGACAATCTCCCGAACCATTACATTGCTCAATAGCACACAACCAACCTTTTTCCTTTGAAAAATCAAAATAAGTGCGACACGTCACGTTCGAATCCCCTACCTCATATCGAAGAGAGGTATCCATGGGCGGCGTATTCACAATCTTCCTCGCGTTAAAAATACCCTCCGGGTCCCAACAAGCTTTAGTCTCCTGCATCAAGCCATACACCTTCTCCCCGAACAACAATGGAATAAACCCCCCTCGTAAACGTCCGTCACCATGCTCTCCACTTAAAGAGCCGCGATGCTTTTTCACCAACTTAGCCGTCTCTTCCGCCACACGCCGGAATAACACCCGGTCATTCTCCTCCTTCAAATTCAACACGGGACGTAAATGCAACTCACCCGTACTGATATGTGCATGATACACGCACTTCAATCCCAGTCGTTCCAGCATCTCCCCGAAATCCTTCATATAAGCAGGTAACCGTTCCGGAGCCACGGCTGTATCCTCAATCACGGACACGGGCTTCGCATTCCCCGGCATTCCGGACAACAACCCTAGTCCCGCCTTCCGTAAACTCCACACCCGATTAATATCACTCCCGTACACTCGCGGGAAATGATACCCATACCCGTGCATCTTCATATCTGCTTCGATCTGGTCTGCCACCCGATCCACCTCTTCCCTACTTTTCTGTGCCAACTCAACAATCAGTATTGCAGCAGGATCACCTTGAACGAAAAAACGGTTCTTATTTTGTTCTATATTTCCTTTACTTAGTTCTAATATATTCTGATCCATTAACTCGATAGCCACCGGGTGGTGTTTCAATGCGACCAGATTCCCCTCAAACGCCTCCTCTAATGTCCTGCAATGTACACAAATTACCGCCTTTTCTTTGGGTGGTAACGGGACAAGATTCAATTTCAACTCGGTCACAAATGCCAGAGTTCCTTCTGATCCGGCTAATAACTTGCACAAATTAAACTTTTCCTCATAAACAACATCAAAGTAATCCGAGTACAACAATTGATCAATGGCATACCCAGAATTTCTTCTCCGCAAAGCCGGGTCCGGAAAATGTTGAATAATCTCCTCTCTATTATTTTCCAACATCTCCACAGAACACCTGTATATCTTTCCCTCCAACGTGTCTTCCGCCATTTTATTCCTCACCTCATCTTTCTCCATTCCCTTCAACCAAGCCTCCTCCCCGTCACTCAAAATAACTTTTGCCTCCAGAAGATGATCCCGGGTACTCCCATACACTAAAGAATGAGAACCGCACGAATTATTTCCCACCATTCCTCCCAGACAACAACGATTAGAAGTAGAAGTCTCCGGCCCAAAGAACAATCCCAACGACTTTACCTGCATATTCAATTCATCCAGCACTACCCCCGGTTCAACCCGAACCCAATGCTCTTTTTCATTTATCTCTAGCACGTGATTCATATACCGGGACACATCAACGACCACCCCATTCCCTACCACCTGCCCCGCTAAAGAAGTTCCCGCGGCACGGGGAATCAATGTAATCCCATTTTTTCTGGCAAACTTGATACATTCCTTCACGTCCGAGGCATCCCGAGGATATACAACAGCCAACGGTATCTCCCAATAAGCCGATGCGTCTGTCGCATAAATCATTTGATGAAGAGAATCCGTCATCACGTCTCCCTTCATATTTCGTGCTAACTGTTCAAAATCAATCATTTTCAAAGACTATCAAATATTTTATCACACGCTCCAGTCCCCATATACCGCAAAGGTAAAAAACTTCTCACAAAAAGAGGTATGCCAATACATTTGACACACCTCCTGTAATATGAAAACCGGATCCCCGGCTACAAACTTATTCCTTTATAAACCGTTTCAATTTATCATTTCCAAAAATATTAGCCACGAAAGGTAATGCCAAAACCGTACCCACTCCTGCAAAACCTCCCAAGAACGTAAACAACACGCAAATTAATCCCCTTTTAGGCTTAGAACGTTCAATCGGAACTACAACAGGTTCCACGATCGTCAAAATCGGTGTGGTTTCATTCACGGCAATCTTAGCCTGTTCCATCTGTTTTGCCAACTCGGAATACACGCTATAAGCAAGATTATACTCATTCGTTAAAGCCTCCTCCTGAGTCTTTGCCACGGCAGAAGAAAAACTCTTGTTCGCATCTCTGAAACGAGCCAAACTATCCTGCATCTTCTCGTAACGTTTTTTTGCAGCATCATATTGTTGCTCCACGAAAGTCAAATTTGACTTCACCTTCTCGATTTTAAAATCCGTAATATACGTCTGTAACAACTCTTGAGCCCGTTCAGCCAACTGAGCTACAGCCAAAGGTTCTCCCAATGACGCAGACAATTGCACGTAACCGTCTTTATCATTCACGTTCAAAGAAATCATATCATTCAACATCTCCGACATCTTCTTCTCATCCTTTGAAAGAGACTGAATCGCACTCCCTTGACCCGCGGAAATCATAGTTGTATCCTCTCCCCGAATTGCATTTATGATCACTCCCGGTAAACCAATCGTGTATTTCGCAATTGTACCTCCAAAACTAAATTTCTGGTATTCATCCTTTGTATAATAATCCAATAACGTGATCGGTTGATCATACCCTTCAAACTTCAACGGGGTCGCCATCAAATCCTTCTTAAAGGGAATACTTGCCACAATTTTAGGATAAATTGTCGGAGATAAAACCTCACCACCAGAAGCCCCACCTAAATTAATTCCGACCATGGATGCCAGTCCACTCAAATTTCCACCGACTTTCTTATCCCCGGATTGAGGGACCATCGTACATCCGGCAGTATATTCTTTCGGACTAAACAGGGCCACGAATACCCCTAGTACCATAAACACGACTGTAATCTTCAGTATCAGTTTCCGGTTTTTCCACAACTTCCGGACCACCTCGACCAAATCAATTTCTTCCTCCTGTGGCATCTGATTTGCCTGCTTTACTTCCTGTTCCATACTATTTCGTGTTGTTAAGAATTGCAGTAACCATTGCCGCTATCGAAGTCGTTGATGATGCCAAACTCAAAATTTCCGGTAAGCCCATCCGATTTTTGTTCATGGATTTCAACGGAACAATAATCTCGCATCCCGGCTCTATCTTTGTACGATTTCCCTTGCATACGGCAAGCGTCCCGTTTGGATAAAGCACATATGCCCTCCGTTTTTTCGCATCAACACTATACCCTCCGGCATTTTCCACGTAATCCTTATATTTCATTTTCTTGTGATAAGTTACAGCATTAGGATGCATCACCGCACCACTAATCTTAACTGTATTCACGTAATTAGAAACGTGCAACACATCACCTTCACGAAGTACCAAGTCTGCCTCACCTCCCGGATTTTCCAATGCTTTTTTTAAATCGATTCCCACGTAATAAACCTTTTCCAAAGACATACTATCTATCACTAAAGAATCACGACTGGAATGTTTAGCTAACTGCAAAGCAGAACTAACTCTTGCCAATTCATCAGCATTCATCCGACGCAACAAACGAGCCCCATTCACGTAGGCTTTGGAAGTAACCCCGCCAGCCCGTTTTACAATATCAGAAAGACGATCATTGGATGAACGCTTTGCGTATACACCAGGGTAAAGAACCTCGCCATTCACCGTCACGTTCTGCTGTTCACGGTATCCCGGGGAACGACGAACATATATCTCATCAAAAGGTTCAAGTGTAAATTCAGGATCTCCCTCCACAACCAAACCATTCTTCAAACCAAATGTAAATAATTCAGCCTCAGCCGGAGCTTCCTCCGTACTATTAGGAGACTTTATTCTTCGGGAAACATCCACCCGTACCATAGAGGCAGACTCCAACAAACCACCGGCTTGTAACACTGCATCCTCCAACGTCATATTATCCACGAAAGGATATTTTCGAGGATTCTTCACCTCTCCCCGAATGTCAATCACGTAATCTCCCCGCAATTCTGTTGCTGAAGGTACATACAAACGGTCATTCTTTTTCAATGGAATATCGTCGATCTCACCCCTTAACAATTTTCCCAGATCAACAGCAAGCATTTCTTGACTTAAATCCTCTTTCTCTCGATATAAAATAGTTCTATTTAAAAAGGCATCTTCCCGCGGTCCTTCCACCACGTTTATCAAATCCTTCACTGTCTTTATGGAATTATTTATCGCGTAATTTCCGGGACGATATACCGCTCCTGTCACGGTTACGCGATTTTCGTATCGACTTATGATCGGATCAATCATAACAGAATCACCGTCAGCCAACGTAAAATCAACAAAATCTTCGTTATCTACAGTATATATTTGAAACTCGGAATCTCCCTTACGGCTCACATTCACATTCTTCTTGTAAGCATCACTAGTAAATCCCCCAGCATACTCCAATAATTTACTCAGACTCTCCTCACCCTTCATCTCGTAACGCATCGGACGTTTCACTTTACCAGCCACAGTGACAATTTTCTCGTAAGTACCCACGTTAATCAAATCACCATCCTGCAAAGTAATATCAAAACTATTATTACCATTCATGATATAATCATAAACATCCACGTGCTTAAAGGCTTTTCCATTCCGATACAACACGACATCCCGCAAAGTTCCCACGTTATTTACACCTCCTGCCGCATACAACGCGTGAAACACCGTTGCCAAAGAGGGTAACATATAGGTCCCGGGCATGACAATCTCCCCCATCACGTTCACTTGAATACTTCGAATTTGTCCCAACGACACTTTCAAAAATGTTGATGGATTTTCTGACGCTAAATCTGAATATATACGACTAAACATCGTTTTTAAATAAGAAGATGCCTCTTGAATCCGTTTTCCATTCAAATAAATCGGTCCTATATTCGATACGTTTATACTCCCCTCCGGGGATATCACCTGCCGAACAGTCGCTTCCGAATTTCCCCATATATCAATGATAACCTCGTCTCCTGGCCCCAACACATAATTCTCCGGTGTAGGAATATTCAAACTCGGTTCAAAAGTTAAATTTTTATTACTAAACAAATTCCGCCCGAAAATACTATTCTTATCCCCTTCTGTAACCAACACCACATCCCGATTCTCTAACGAGATAGTTTCAATACGCTCTCTATTTTCTTGAGCCAAACCTCCCTGCTTTCCTGCATTTTCTCTCTCGTAATTCTCCTTAATTCTCAACACCTGCTCTTTCGTGACGCCTTTTTGCGATAACATCAAAATAATCTCGTCTTGACTTTTTCCTTGAGCCTGTGCGGACTTCACGGCTTCAATAACTTGCGCATCGGTCATCTGCGCACAAGCAATTCCCGTGACGCCAAGCATAAGTACAATAAAAATTAAAAATCTCATATTACTTTTTTTGAATGTTTTTTATGCAACCATCCCACAGGTTCATCTTTCTTGATTCACAAATCAATCCTGATAAACCTATATGCCGGATCGGCCACAAAGATACAGCATTAATTGAAAATCGAAAATCGAAAATCGAATTTTATTATAGTTTTCAGTCTATAACGTTTCTTCAAATCTCATACTTGCTCTCGTAACGCATAAAATTTACATCTCAAAGGCAAATAAACAGCCACCAGCACCACCATAGAAATAATAAAATAAATCAATGTATACTCGGGAACATATACCAACACCAACAAATACCCCAAATTAACAACAGCCTGTACCCCCATGTAGATCAAAGAAACAGGCAAATGAGCAAACTTTCCCTCGTTAGCTAACAACTGGTATAAATGTTTCCGGTGTGGTTGTCCGATGTTCTCTTTCAACAAGATACGATGGATAATCGTCAGCACCCCATCCACCCCATAAACTGCCAAAAACACTAATACAGACACGTGTCCGGTATGCATTATAAATCCACCCAACAAAAAAAGTATAATAAAAGCCATTGATATGGCTCCTACATCCCCGGAAAAACATTTGGCACGAGAACGGAAATTATAAAAATTAAATACCAGCAATGATAGTATCACCACGGGAATAAACCCCGCCGGCGCTATCGGGAAAACAAACGCATTGATTCCCCATAACGCCAACATGGCAACCAGACTATATCCTCCGGTAATGCCGTTAATACCATCCATGAAATTATATATATTGAGTATGGCTAACCCAACAAATAAAGCCACAACCACGTATCCCCACGAGACCTCGTGGACTCCTAACTGCAACAGCAGCAATAATAAAGAAAAGGTCTGGATCAAAAGACGAACCTTTGCAGAAAGCGGGTGCATATCATCAATAAAACTCACCAAAGCCACCAACGTCAATCCGCATAAAAACCAAGGTGCAAAAAAATCAAAAATCAATCCATGTACAAGTACCCCTAAATAAAAAATCACCCCACCTCCTCGTAGGGTAATTGTATGATGAGAACTCCTTGCATTAGGAACATCCAAAATATTATACCTCTTGGCAATCTTAAAATAAATGTTCTCCAGCACGAAAAGGAGCAGGAGAACAAATCCATAGATCCAATTTATCATTTCTGTTGCTTAAACGATTCAACCATCTCTCGAATCCCATCCTCCAAAGTATAACGAGGCTCGTAACCGATAGCACTTAATGCTAACTGACGATCAATAACCACATCTCCCCAAAGTTTCTGATAAAGATCAGGACGAACCTTCTCTACCAGTTTCAAGAATATAGAAGGAGAAGGTAAATTTACCGTGTGTACTCCCAATTGACGAGAAATTTCCTCGACCACGTTACGCGTAGAATAAGGAACTTTATCCGTCGGATAGAACACACCCTCAACCTCTTTCTCCACGGCTAAATGAATAAACTCAACCAAATTTTTTACATTAATAAAATCACGACTATTCCGGGCAGAACCGAAAGGCAGCGGAATATGCTTATTTACCAAACGAATCAAACGCAACATATTACCCGGAGCCATTCCACCCCCGTATGCCATCGGCGGACGAATAATCGCAGCCTTAAACTCCCGGTCGCTCATTGCCATTAACTCTTTATCTGCTTTAAGCTTAGAACTTCCGTAATAAGTCTGTGGTCTTTCCGGTGTTGTCTCAGAAATTCGACTGGCACTACCAAACACGGCTATCGTACTCATCTGCACAAACTGGCCTACTCCAGCTTGTTTTGCTTTTTGAGCTAATAAACAAGCCATCCGATAATTCACATCATCATAAAGTTCTTGGTCTTTCACTTCCGGACGATGTACGATAGCTGCAAAATTTATTACCGCATCAAACCCTGAAAATGCGTCAACGGGCATATCTCGAAATGCTTTCACAACAATCTCTTTCTCGTTCCCGGTCGGTCTGCGACTGTAACACGTGATTGAATCCGTTGATACATATTTCCTTATAAATTGCCCGGCAATAAAACTATCTCCTCCAATAATCAATATTTTTTTCATTCCTTGATCCATTTAAAACGGCATAAACCTCCAACTTGCCCACATACATGAGCATCATTATCTATCTCATATTAGCGTGTTTATAAACAGGATACGCTCTCTCCTCTTATCTTGCTCCCCTTTTACGTCGTATAGACCTCAGATGTTTTATTCATTCTCATATAATTAATAATAGTGTTGTGTGTGTTGTTTTTAATCAAGATGCAAAAGTACATCAAAGGTTGCGTCACAAAATGATGTTTTTTTGTTTTTAACAACTTCTTAACAAAATCACCATTCTCTCAATTAGATAATTATCAGTACAACTAACTAAAAATAAACACATTCAAACCAATAATTAACATAGGGGGTCGCAAAATATTTTAAACAAGAAGAATGCTTAGCAAAAATCTAATACTCATCTTATCGAATCCTCTTTAGATTTAATTTTCAATCTATAGCTAGGAAACATATCAATCATCTAGTCCAAATATTGAATGTTAAAAAATATAATCTCTTTCATACTTTATTAATCTATTCATCCAAAATAAAAGAACGTAACTTCGAATAAATAACCTCCTCAGATAAATGATTTTCAATATATCTCCTTGCGTTTTTTCCTATTATTTTTCTCTTTTCTGAATCACGCAATAATAATACAATTTGCCTAGCCATTATCACTGGATCATCTGCTACAATAAGCTCATCATGACACACCTCTATCCCCTCTCGACCTATCGTAGTTGTAATAACACATCCTTCTATAGACATTGCCTGCAATATTTTATTTTGAACTCCTGCCCCAGAACGCATTGGTGCAACAAAAATAGCAGACTCCCGCATGTAAATAGCAACATCTTCAACAAACCCCGTAACAACAACTTTATCAACTCTTGCCAACTTTTTTACCGCAACACTAGGAGATATTCCCACAATATAAAAAATAACTTCCGGGATTTCATTCTCGACTAAAGGATAAACATTCTCGACAAAATAATTAACAGCTGTTACATTAGGCTCATAATCCATTCTTCCTACGAAAAGTAACTGATAATTATTTTTTTTGTGTAAATTCACTTTTTCCGAAATATCTACATAATTCCCAATAACCGTAATGTCTTTTTCTCCTTTATACTTTGAAAGAATATAATCACGGTCAACCTCGGAAATAATCATACATTTCGTAAAGGCATTTAGAACCATTTGTTCATAACGGCGACATCTTGTAAAATCGACCTTGTAAAGCCAACGCCACAATCCTGTTTCTTGGTTTTTAGCTTTCTCGTAATTCATTGATATTGCATCGACAAAATCAAGCCATTTAGTAATACCTTTTTTGTTTCGCACATATTCTGCAGTACGAATATTATTACAAAAAACGCCATCATATTTATGAATATTCCGATCTACCCAACTTTGAACTTTATCGAAATAAAAATAATTAACTTGCAAAGGAAGAGTATTAGAGATTAATCCCTTACAAACATTTAAATAATAATCCATTTTCCGAACAGGAAATGGTATCACTTCCCGACAAAAACGCCCCATCTCTGAAACGGTCTCATCCTTCAGGTCATCCGTTATATATACCAAATCAACTGTATATATTCTTGAAAGTAGTTTAATTACTTGATAAGTTCTTATCGCCCCTCCACTATGTAAAGGATAAGGAGCCCGTGAGCTTATAACTAAAATTTTTTTCATATGCACAAATCATTAATTGCACCCAAGAAAACTTTTGCACTATTGGTCCAAGATGAAAACTTTTGTAATTGTTTCATTCGCCCTTCACGTGTACCCCATTTAGGTTGATCAAAATGATGAATTGCATCAATAATAATATCTTTTGAAGGATTAATACAATATCCCCCCTCTCCCACAACTTCCGGTATCGCAGAACAATTTGAGGCAAGAATTTTACGGTCATACACCATTGCTTCTAATACCGGAATACCAAAGCCTTCTTCCAAAGATAAAAAAAGAAAAGCCTTAGCATTCTGTAATAAAATTGCTTTTTCCTCCTCTGTAACAAAACCTGTAATCGAAACATTATCAGGAGTATCATCCCAATCTTCTAGTTTTATTCCTGTTATCACAAATCGATATTCTTTCAATATCTCCAAAACTTCCTTTATCAACGGGAAATTCTTACTTGGAGCATTTCCAGTTATTGTATAAAAATATGATCCGGGCTCTATTCCCCATTGTCCCAAAATTTCTTTTACACGTTGAATAGTAGGCTCTATCGGTTTTATATCAATATGATTATATGTAATTAAGGAACTTCGCCCGAAACGCTGTTGAATAGCTTTCGCTGAATAATTAGAAACAGTAAATAATAAATCGACCCTTTTTAGTCCCAATAATAAATTATAACGGCGATAATATTTCCCTAATAATTGATGCAATGATTTCGGAAATAATTTTCCCATAAAAATCAAATCATGAATCGTAACACATCTTTTCACCGTTGAAGCGATATAAAGAGGAAATGTATTATACGGAGACCACAAAATATCAACCCCATTCTTTTTGGCTTGACGAGGCAAATACCACTGTTCAAAACTAAAATAACCTCCTTTCAACTTACAAAAAGTAAAATTAACAGGAAATTTGAATTCCTCACAAGGCTCTGCATTATCAATATATAAAATATATTTATTACAGGAATCTAATTTTGCCAGACATTTTACGATTTCTCGTACGTATGTTCCCATTCCCCTCAAACTCTTATATCCAAATCTAAAATCAATTCCAATAATCATTTTTATATGTTTTTTAAAAGCGCACGAATAGATGCTAAAGTACCCTCAATATTAAAATAGTTTTTAGCCCTTTTTCTCCCAGCCTGCCCCATTCGCTGACGCAAAGATACATCCATTACTAACTTTTCCAACCCTTGTTTCAAAAAACTCACATTCATGGGAGGAACAAGAATTCCGGTTACATTCTCCTCCACAGCCTCAGGAATACCTCCTACTTTCGTCGCCAAAACAGGAAGCCCACACGCCATAGCTTCTAATATTGAAAGAGAAATTGCCTCATAATAACTTGGTAAAATAAAAATATCGCAATCAAAAAGTAGCTCATAAACATTTGTCACATTACCTAACAAATATACATTTTCTAATTTCTCACTCTCAACTTCAGACCTCAATACATCTTCTAAAACTCCCGTTCCTGCCACATAAAAACGAACAGGACAGGACAATTGTCTTACTGCCGCTAAAGCCTCAATTATTCCCTTTTCCCGTTCTAAACGTCCTACATAAACAATTTTAATCTCTGTATCTATAGGTCTTGTCAATCTATTTTCATTTGGAATCCTTACTCCATTATAAATAACAAGTTTTTTAGAATCAAATCCTCTTATCTCATCAACAACCATCCGAGAAACTCCAACAATCTTATCACTACACAAAAATCCTAACGTTATCAAGACATTATAAATCCCTTTCTTAATAAACATCGTAGAAGCGGCACTACTATGCTTATAAGCAATTTTACGCACACCATTAGGCAAGAAAGGAGCCATATATATAGCTCGATTTCCATTCAAAACAACAATATCTATTTTGTATTGTCGAATCAATTTCCTCGTAAATACAATTTCTCGCTTAAAGGAAACCTCATGTTCAATAAAAAATTTATGTTCAAAAGGTAATATCTCGTAC
>OLGI01002337.1_pt1 | contig 13940 bp, 10 predicted proteins | sample 1605221 | NCBI WGS metagenome assembly OLGI01 (sample SAMEA3888915, study PRJEB22519) | human gut metagenome | biome: human gut; feature: human-associated habitat; material: faeces | place: Denmark | collected 2010 | reverse complement strand
TACGATCAGTCCCTGTACAAGACCTACTGCAACAAATAACAGCCATCTTCCAAAGTAGGCCTGTCCGGCTGTAAACTTCCGTACCTTTTCATCTTTATCAACTTCCTGTTTCAGAATTGATACCAGAATCAGTCCTCCTACCCAAAGTGCAAGATTTGTGTAAAATGGTGTCATTCCCGAGCCATAATTTTCTACATCATATAACACATTTGATTTGATGCTCACCGGAGAGGACATAAAATCTGCAATTGAATCCGCATCAAGTCCTTCCAGTGAAGTCAGTTTCTGATACATCTCTGAACTCTGTAATGCATTTAAATCCGTCTGAACAGATGCCAGTGCCTCATCAACCTGTGTTAACACATCTCCTGTCTGTCCCAATGCAGACGCACTGCTTTTCAGGCTGTCATTTAACTGATTTAAAATCGTCTTTAATTGTTCTACTGTCGGCTCAACTCCGGTTAAAGCCGCAGAAAGATTTCCGCTCAGTGAAGCCAGACTGTCCAGTGACTGATTCAGCTGTGGCAGAATCTTCTGATCCAGATTGCTACGGTAATTTTGCAGACTGTCTTTACTTTCTTTCGCAAGTTTTTCCAGTGAAGTACGTGTATTCTTTGCTGTTGTCACTGCGTTTTGAATCCCTTGATTCCCTGTTTTCAGTGAAGATACCAGCTCCTGTAACGATGCATTCTGGTTCTCCAATTCTGTAATTTTCTGTCCGATCACAGCAGATATCTGCTGTCCCAGTTCTGTATGCCCCTGAATCTTATCATTCAATTCTTTCAGCTGTTCCAGAAGTTCCTGATTTTTATCCAGCAGAGACGAAGCCGTTGAAAGGCTGCTGTCTACTGCTGTCAGTGCCTGTCCGGCTTTCGTCTCAAACACGCCCAGTTTTGCCGATGCCGAGACATACGTGTCATTTAAAAGTGTCTCTCCGTTCGATAACCCATTGGAGAATTCCGTTGAAAACTGTCCAACCGCTGTTCTGGTATCTGCAAGCACATTTCCACTGTCTTCGATTGCTTTGGCTCCTGACTCTGCAGTAACCGTAACCTGATCCAGCATACTTACCGCACTCGCCATGATCTCATCTGACTTATCCACTGTCTTCTGGAAGTTTTCTAATACCTTATTATATTCGTCCAGATTCTTTCTGGTATCTGCGATAGCTTTGATCAGACTTGAATTTTCTTCACTTACTTTTCCGGATAATTCTCCGGCCTCTTTACTCAATAATTCAGAAATGCTCTCTGCAGCTACGGATGTGAATGTATCATTGATTTCCTGCTGAATCGTGCTCGCACCTGTATCCGTGATCTTTGGTGCTATTGCATTTTTCTTTTCATTAATATAATAATCCAGCTTCGGCTGTTTGATATCTCCTGATAAAATACTCAGAAGTGATTCACTGAAATTATCCGGTATTACGATCGCTGCGTAATATTTTCCGGATCTCACTCCCTTTTTCGCTTCTTTTGCATCTACAAACTTCCAGCCAAGCTGGTCATTTTTCTTCAGATTGTCTACAATATTTTGTCCTGCGTCCAGTGACATCTGCTCACTGTCGGCACCTTTATCCTCATTGGCAATCGCAACCTGGATTCCCTTGGTATTTCCATACGGATCCATATTGGCAGCGATGTTGAACCATGCATAAAGAGACGGCAGCACACTGATTCCAACCAGGATCAGTACTGCTGCACGGTTACGGAACAACCGGCCAAGATCTCTTTTGAAAATCTGAAATGATTTCTTCATCCACTAATCCTCCTTTGTTATTGTCATATAGACATTAGTATAACAAAAACACTTCTGAAAATCTACCCAAAAACTGACGAACGGTCATATTTTTATTGTGCTATTTGCACTTCTGAGATGAAGCGCAAAAATGCATCAGTACAGGTCAATTCCCTATATTGATGCATTTTTATCATTTATTTATTTTACAATGCCAACCATATCTTTCACGGATTCAAATCCATTTTTCTTCATATATGCTTCGATTCCGTCAATAATCTCGATCGTTGCATTCGGATTATAGAAATTCGCAGTTCCTACAGATACTGCAGACGCTCCCGCAAGGATCATCTCAATGGCATCTTCCGGTGTCGCAATACCGCCCATTCCAATAATCGGAATGTTCACTGCCTGTGCCGTCTGATATACCATACGGACTGCAATCGGATGTACAACTGGTCCCGACACACCGCCGGTCTTATTTGCTACCGCAAATGTTCTGCGGTTGATATCAATCTTCATACCGGTCAGTGTATTGATCATGGAGAGAGCATCGGCTCCACCAGCTTCTGCTGCCTTTGCCATAACTGTAATATCTGTTACATTCGGGCTTAGTTTCATAACAACCGGCTGTTTTGCATGGGCTTTTACTGCCTTTGTAATAGCTTCTACTGCCTTAGGATCCTGACCGAAGGCGATACCGCCCTCTTTTACATTTGGACAGGAAATGTTGATCTCCAGCATATCTACCGGCTCATCTCCCAGGCGCTCTACTACATCAATGTAATCTTCTGTGGTCTTTCCGCACACATTAACTACGATCTTTGTATCATATTTCTTTAAAAATGGGATATCTCTCTTTGCAAATACATCGATACCCGGGTTCTGCAGACCAATGGCATTGATCATGCCGCCGTAGGTCTCTGCGATCCTTGGTGTCGGGTTTCCCGGCCACGGCACATTTGCCACACCTTTTGTGACAACAGCGCCAAGACGGCTTAAATCTACAAACTCGCTGTATTCCATACCGGAACCAAAGGTGCCGGACGCTTCCATAACCGGATTTTTAAATTCCACTCCGGCGATCTTTACACTCATATTCATAATTCGGTCCTGCCTCCTGCTTTCTCACATGTCCGCCCGTTCTGATCCGGGCAATTTTTACTGTACTTTACAGTTCAATGTCTTCTGCCAGGAATACGGGGCCATCCTTACAGATACGCTTGTTATGTACCTGGGAATGTTCGTCCATATCCTTTGTCTGGCAGGTGCATGCCAGACAGGCACCAATGCCGCAGGCCATTTTCTCTTCCAGGGATAAATAGCAGAGGATGCCTTTTTCCTGGCTGTATGCCTTTAAGGCACGAAGCATAGGAGTCGGTCCGCAGGCATAGATCACATCTGCCTTCAGATCATTTTCACGGATGGCATCTAATACATTTCCCTTTGTTCCTACACTGCCGTCTTCTGTGGCAACAGTTACAGAGCCGTATGCTTCAAATTCTTCTTTTAAGAACATGTGGCTGTCACGGTAGCCGATAACGGACTGTACCATTTCACCACCGTTTACTTTGTTTAATGCTTTTGCAAGTTCAAGCATTGGCGGGATACCGATACCGCCGCCGATGAGGAATGCTTTCTTTCCTTCTAATAATGGGAAACCATTTCCAAGAGGTCCTAATACGTCAATAGTATCTCCTGCTGTCAGTGCGGAAAATTCCTTTGTTCCGGCTCCTGCCACACGGTATACCAGACGCAGTTCTCCCTTTTCTTTATCAATACCACAAAGGCTGATGGGTCTTGGAAGCAGTCTGGATCCGTCTTTGGAATAAAGGGATACGAACTGTCCAGGCACAGCCTGGGCTGCGATCTCACCCGCAGCCAGTCTTAAGTCATAAATTCCTTCTGCCAGCTGTACCTGTGAGGTAACAGCAGCTGTCATTTTTAATTTTGCCATGTTGTTTTTCCAACCTTTTTATTTCTTGCTAATTACAGTACACTGTTGATATCAGCAACCATGTCAATAACTGCCTGTCTGGAAGCCTCTGCAAAGTGCTCCGGACCAAACTGTTTGTATTTTTCCTGACGATATGCTGCAATGATACCTCTGGAGGAGTTTACAATAGCACCTAAACCATCTTCATTGAAGCAGTGCTTTAAGTCTGCTGCAGTACCGCCCTGTGCGCCGTATCCTGGTACCAGGAAGTAGGTATGTGGCATCAGCTTTCTTAAGATCTTGCTCATTTCCGGATAGGTAGCGCCTACTACTGCACCTACGTTGCTGTAGGTTCCGTCCATGGACATATTGCCCCACTCTACTACTTTTTCAGCTACTAATTCGTAAAGAGGACGGCCGTCGATCAGTTTGTCCTGGAACTCGCCGCTGGATGGATTTGAGGTCTTTACCAGAACGAAAATTCCCTTATCGTTTGCATTGCATGCATCTACGAAAGGCTTTACGCCATCTGTTCCAAGGTATGGATTTACAGTCAGCATATCAGTAGCAAAACCGCTGTAGGACTTGGAGCCTACCTGTACTTTGCCCAGATGTCCGGTTGCATATGCAGCGGAAGTAGAGCCGATATCACCTCTCTTTGCATCACCGATGACTACCAGACCCTTTTCCTGGCAGTAATCTACGGTTTTCTTATAAACCATTAATCCCTCAATGCCAAACTGCTCGTACATAGCGATCTGTGGCTTTACTGCCGGGATCAGGTCATAAGTATTGTCAATGATTTCTTTATTATACTGCCAGATTGCTTCTGCAGCTCCCTCTAAGGTCTCTCCGTAAGCGTCAAATGCTTTTTTTACAATGTGCTCTGGCACATAGGAAAGCATTGGGTCTAAGCCTACGCAGATTGGAGCCTTTGTCTTCTGGATTTTTTCGATTAACTGACTGATCATAATGTTCCTCCTTGGTTTACACTACATTTGTATATTCATTACAGGTATTTCCATGATCCAAAACTGGTCGTTCTGAATGATTATCCTAATTTTAACATAGATAACCTATTTCTTCAAGAAAACTTGGGATTATACACTTTTTTTCAATATTGTCATGTTTGCAGCGGATCTAAACTGGTTTTATGCCAGTTCCTCAAACTCATTTAACAGCTCCTCAAAGAACTTAAGTGCCTCTTCTACCGGGCCTGTATGGGACATGTCCACACCTGCCAGTTTTAACAGTTCGATGGGTGTATCGGAGCAGCCGCCGCTTAAAAACTTCTTATATCCTTCTAAAATGCCAAGTTCCCCGTTAAAGATCTTCCTGCTGATAGCGATGGCTGCAGAAAAACCGGTAGCATACTGATATACATAAAATGGGGTATAAAAATGTGGGATCCGCTCCCATTCATACTGGATCTCAGGGTCGATCACTGTATCCGGACCAAAATAGTCTTCATTTAACTTCTTATAAATATTGCAAAGACTCTGGGAAGTCATGCTCTCGCCTGCTGCTGCCATCTCATGGGCTTTCTGCTCAAATTCCGCAAACATGGTCTGGCGGAATAAGGTTCCCCTGAAGCTTTCCAGGAAATAATTTAATAAATAGGCTTTTTCCTGTTTATCTTTGCTGTTCTTTAATAAATGACGGATCAGCAGAGCCTCGTTACAGGTGGAAGCTACCTCTGCCACAAAGATCTTATAACCGCTGTAAGTATAAGACTGGTTCTTGTTAGAGTACCAGGTGTGGATAGAATGGCCCATTTCGTGAGCCAGTGTAAATACATCATTTAAAGTTCCATGGAAATTTAATAATACATAAGGATGGCAGCCATAAACGCCCCAGGAATAAGCGCCGCTTCGTTTTCCTTCATTTTCATATACATCGATCCAGCGGTTGTCAAAACCTTCCTGAAGAAGGCCCAGATACTCTTCGCCCATAGGTGCAAGACCTGTTTTTACAATATCTTTGGCTTCTTCAAAGGTATAATGACGGTCTGCTTCTGCCACCATAGGCACATACAAGTCATACATGTGAAGTTCTTCTACGCCCAGGAGTTTTTTCCTCAGAGAAACATATCTGTGGAGCAGTGGGAGACTTTTTCTCACAGATGCCACCAGATTGTCATATACAGACTCAGGAACTTCATTCCCGGAAAGGCTTGCCTGACGGCTGGAAGTATAATTTCTGGCCTTTGCATAGAATACAGCCTGTTTTACATTGGCACCAAAAGCTGCAGATAAGGTATTGGAAAACTGCTTGTATACACTATACAGGTTTTCAAAAGCCTCTTTTCGGATGTCTCTGTTCTGATTTTCCAGGAGAGCAATATAATTTCCGTGGGTAAGAGGAATTTCCTTTCCCTCTGCGTCATGAACAGCCGGGAAGCGGGCATCTGCATTATTGAACATGGTAAATACCTGGCTTCCGCCCTGGGTTGCCTCGTAGGACTGAGCCAGTAACTGTTCCATTTCTTTAGAAAGTGTGTGGCTCTTGCGCTCTAACAGCTGATCTAACAGGCGGTCAAAATGTTTCAGGCCCGGATGGCTGCTTCTGTATTCTTTTAAGATTTCTTCCGGAATGGATAAGATCTCCGGAACCATATAAGATGAATTTTCAGATGCACGGATATTTAAAAGCTGTGCTCTGGAAAACATGTCCTGATACAGGTCATTTGCTGTATCTTCGTCGGAACGCATTCTGGCATATACGTACAGGCGCTCTGCTTTTAAGCTGAACTCATCATCAAATTTCAGGCACTGGTATAAGTTTTCTGCTGACTCTGCCAGCTTGCCCTTAAATTCCCCGTATTTTTCAAGCTCACCAGACGCTTCTTTTAACTGTTTTTCCCAGGTCTCATTATCCGGGACCATGTCCTCTAACTTCCAGGTGGTAGAAATTTCTGCTTCACTTCTTTTCTTCATAAACGTAACCCCTTTCTTTTATTTGCAAATACAGATGTGCCCCGGCAGTGCCGGGGCAGGTGAAATATCTTTATATAGACTGAGATTTCCGCGCTAACGCAGCCGCTTGTTTTGCCATGCATATCAAGAATGCGCCAGTGACGCATTTGAAGATTTCTCTGCGCTTATATAAACTTAGACGCGATCGGCACTGCGATCACAGTGAGCAGACCTGCCACTGCAATAGAAAGGCTGCTCATGGCACCTTCTACTTCTCCTAATTCCAGTGCTTTTGCTGTACCTACTGCATGGGCGCTGGTACCAAATGCCAGTCCCTTTGCTACCGGGTGGTCGATCTTTGCAAGTTTAAGTACGGTCTCGCCAACCATATTTCCTAAAACACCGGTGATGATGATACTGATAACAGTCAGTGTCACAATACCGCCTGCTTCTTCACTGACGCCCATTCCAATGGCTGTTGTAATGGACTTTGGAAGCAGTGTTACATAATGGGTATGGGACAGTCCCAGAACACGGCACATGAGGAAAATACTCACTGCACTGGTGGCAACGCCGGAAGTAATGCTTACTGCAACAGCTGCACCATGCTTCTTTAACAGATGAAGCTGTTTATACAGCGGGATCGCCAGACATACAGTTGCCGGTGTAAGGAGCCAGCTTAAATAAGATGCTCCTTTATTATATGTATCATAATCAATTCCTACTCCCAGTAAAAATGCAATGATCACGATAACAGATACCAGGATCGGATTTAAAAAGGCAAGCTTTGTCTTCTGTTTCAGCCAGCAGGCAAACAGATAAGCCGCTATACTTAAGGTAAGTCCCCAGTACTGGGAATTTCCCAGGATCTCTCTTAATGTACTCATTTGATCATTTCTCCTTTTTCTTCTCTGCTGATTCCATCATAAACTGTGCCACTTTTCCGGTAACGATCATTACTACAACAGTAGAAACTGCGATAATGATCAGAAATGGAATAAGAACGGCTTTCAGCTCATCTGCACACTCCAGAATGCCTACAGTTGCCGGTACAAACATCATGGACATGGTATCCATAAGAAAATTGCCGGTTCCTTCTACGCTTTCCATTTTCACAACACCTGACATAAGGGCTGCCAGCATAAGAAAAAGACCGTATACACCTGCCGGAACAGGAAGGGGCAGGATCTGGTTTAAAAATTCTCCAGCCAGAGTGATACCCAGGATAATACCGATCTGTCTTACGTATTTCATCTTTGTTTTCCTCCTGATGTTTTAGCGGATGACAATATTTTTTCTTTTGCGTCCGTTAAATTTTTCTGGATTATTCTACCACTGCGTTTTTTCATATTCAAGAGATAATGCCGGAAATACACAAAAAATACAATCCGGGCATTTAACAGTGGTTGCGCCCTGAAAACCATTGGATTACAATAAAAACATTATAAAAACTATATTGGGAGCTTATTTCATGGACATTTTCTTTAAAGATAACTTAAATTCATCAGACCAATTATATATAGAACAGCTTTTGTGTGCATCCATGGCAGCCTCTACAGATAATACCGGATCCTGGGGTATCACGCCAGCGCTTACAGATATACTGGATGCTGAAGGCTGGTGGATTGCAGCTTCTGATCCCGACCTGATTTCTAAATCATGCCCGGTCTCTAAAACGTACCTGTCCGGCTGTATGGCTGTATACCAGACAGGAGATGACAGCTTTGAATGTGTGCCTTTTGTGCACCCGGATCTTCGTAAAAAGGGAATTTTTTCTTCTATCCTGGCTGCTGCCTGTGAAGAAGACCAAATTCCAGGAGAAGGCTCTGTGTATTTTTCCTGTGGTACTGAAAATAAACTGTGGAAAAATGTCCTGGAACATATTGGGGCAGAGCATGCCTGGGATGAATATATGATGGAGCGGGAATTAACGGGATTTGAAACAATGGCAAATGAAAAAACAGCAGATATGCTTTACTGCCGGATTTTGGAAAATACTAGCAGCACAGCCTGGCAGGCTGTTGGCAGCCGCAGCCTTCTAACACAGAATACTGCAGAAAATCTGACCGCACCGGAAGTCACCTGTTTTCTTGAACCCCAGGGAAACTCTGTCTATTTATACAGCCTTGAAGTTCTCCCGGAACTTAGAAATAAACATTTAGGCACTGCCTTTTTATCTGTCCTCCTTCCCCAGCTGGCAAAAAAAGGCTTTAAGACCATAAAGCTTCAGGTTTCCTCAGAAAATCTCCCGGCCATGGCCCTGTATAAAAAGACAGGGTTTTGCATTACGCAAACCCTGTCTTTTTATGAGTATTAATCCCTTGATACAGTCACACCCTGGGCTTCGATCCTCTTTCGGATCTCTAACATCTTGTTGTCCGTCTGGGCGATCACATCAGCGCACTGTTTTAATTCACCGCTGATCTCACCATTTAAGTCCACAAAGGATTTTTTATACTTTAACTGATGATCCAGACTTGCCCAGAAGTCCATAGCGATGGTACGGATCTGTACCTCTACGCGGATGGGCTTCTTACTGTCTGAGAAGAATACCGGGATCTCAATGATCATATGGTAACTGCGGTAGCCGTTTGGCTTTGGATTTTTAATATAATCCTTAATCGCAATAACAGTTACATCATCCTGGCGCACCAGCATTTCCGCTACTTCGTAAATATCATCTACAAAAGAACAGATAATGCGGATACCTGCCACATCATCCAGATTTTTCACCATAGACTCCACCGATACCGGCAGCCCCCGGCGCTGAAGCTTCTCTAAGATACTCATAGGCTTCTTTACACGGGATTTGATCATTTCAATGGGGTTTCTCTGGTTTTTAATGGATAATTCATCATTGAGTACTTCTAATTTTGTCTTTACTTCACGGATGGCACAGGCATACATCATCATTGCCATCCTAAACTGTCTTGCTTCATTGATCCATACATCCGGGACCTGGACCACATCCGGCACATTGACAATGGACTGGTTCAGCTCACTGTTAGGATTAAGATTGATATTCATCGTGTCACCACTTTCCGCCTGTGTTTACAGGTTCTCCACTGCCTTTACAGCTTCCTCAAACCATGGCATCTCAATATATTCTACCTGACCGCCATCTACCATCTGGGCGATCTTTGGATCGATCGGGATCTGGGCTAACAGCTTTAAGCCGTATTCTTCTGCAACCTGCTCTGTATGGCTCTCACCAAATACATTAATGTGCTTTCCGCAGTCAGGACATTCCAGATAGCTCATATTTTCTACAATACCAAGTATCGGCACATTCATCTTCTTTGCCATATTTACTGCCTTGGCTACGATCATTCCTACCAGTTCCTGAGGAGAGGTAACGATAATGATACCATCTACAGGAAGTGACTGGAATACAGTCAACGGAACATCGCCAGTGCCCGGAGGCATATCTACGAACATGTAATCTACATCTTTCCACAGTGTCTCAGTCCAAAACTGCTTTACAGCGCCTGCGATCACAGGACCTCTCCAGATGACAGGATCGGTATCATGGTCTAACAGAAGGTTGGCAGACATGATATCTACACCCTCTAAGGATCTTGCAGGGATCATCAGTTTTCCGTCTTCGGAAACACCTGCTTTTTCATGGGCAACGCCAAATGCCATAGGAATAGACGGACCGGTAATATCCGCATCTAAAATTGCTGCATGTTTGCCCTTGCGGCTCATGCTTACTGCCATCATGGAGGTAACAAGTGATTTACCTACACCACCTTTACCGCTGACAACACCAATTACTTTTTTTACAGAACTTTCCGGTGCCAGCGCTTCCAGAAAGCTTTTTTTATCCTGGGTACGGCTGCTGCAGTTTTCGCCGCAGGTACCACAGTTATGGGAACATTCACTCATTTGTATCTTCTCCTTTAATTTTCTATCTCATTTGTTCACTCATGAACACGCACTATCGCGCTCTACTATCTGCTGACGCAGACGGTTCATTCGTTAATGGCTCGTGAAAAATCAGCGGACGCGTCACAGGCGCCTCCTCGATATGCTTAGCAACAAATGTCTGCTTCGCAGCCGCTTGTTTTTCCCTTCACTCTTGTTCACTCATGAGTCCCGCGCTGTCGCGCTCTACTGTCTGCTGACGCAGACGACTCATTCGTTAATGGTTCGTGAAAAACAAATGTCTGCTTCGCAGCCGCTTGTTTTTCCCTTCACTCATTATATACCTATTTTCATAAAGCCGCAAGCAGTGCCCTCAATCGAAACTCTTCTTCGCGGGTCAACGTCTCTTCCAACAGTCCCTTATTCTCATCGGAATGCTCGATCTCACGGGAATAACGGTGGGCTACATCTGCTGCCTCTTTTAAAGTCAGTGTACCATGTTTTTTCCAGTGGGCCATCATCATATCCTGGATCATAATGGTGGATACGATGGCGGCTTTCATTTTTCCATAGGGATTTTCATTATATACGCCACCGCAGAAGTAGGTGTATACAAAGTACACCATCAGCTGTTCTGTCCAGAGGTTCATTTTTTCTGCTTCCGGTCTTTGGAAAAAGGCTTTTCTCATCTCTTCGTAAGCTGCTTCCCCATCACCTAAAAGACAGACTTTTAATTCATCTCTGTACTCCGGCCACTGGTGATTTAGCGGTTCCATTTTTTCTAAAAGATCCATGATCGCTTTTATTACTTCATAACGGCTGTATCCTGTAATTCCCGCCAGTTTTTCTTTGAAATAACCATCTCTTCTGGAACTATTATATTTTTCAAATAAAGCATCTGTCTGGTAAAGCACATTGTCCCGCACTCTTCTTTGCAGGTCATGGGCTAATGCCAGAACCTCTGCCATGCGAAGCCGCATATCCAGGCTTCTGTCCTGTAAGATCTTAAAGATCAGGTCCCTTGCATCCATCAGCTTGGTATATAAGAAAAAGTCGAAATCCTCATAAGTTTCCTCTTTTTCATCTTCTTTTGTAAGGAACTGCACCTTTTCCTCACAGCCAAGAATGATCTTCGCTGCCTCCATACAGGAAAGACAGAGAGAATACTCCCTGCTGCCTTCAAATTCCTCTACATGGCGGGGATACATGCGGCAGGTGCGGCATAAGCTGTCCGGTCCCATTTCTGTATACAGGTCGCATAAATTTTCATCATTTAAAAAGGCACAACGGTGATGATACTGCAAAAAAGAGCCTTCTTTCCAGTTAATGGAATTTTTCAGCCTGTTTCCAACAGGACCTTTTGCCTTTTTATATTTTTCCAGCGCCTTGTCATCGATCATGATCTCCCAGCCTGCGCAGCAGGTATCCTCACATTCTGAGGCAATGCACTGAAACTTTCTATAATAATGTGGATATGTGTAAAGCATTTCTATTCTCTCCTGCCAAGACGGACGTCTTCTAAATATGCCGCCAGTTCTTCATCTGCACCATGGAACAGATAATTTTTCCCAGATTTTTCCAGTTTTGCCTTTTCTTCCCGGATCTGCTCATTAGCCCAGGCAACCTCTTCTTTTAAGTCTCTGGCTGACATCAGATGACAGCCCTGTCCATAGATGATCAGCTGCTCCAGTCCGTCAGAAGTAGCTACGGTTACATTGTACTGGCGTCCGATCTTATGGGCCAGTTTTTCAATGTACTGGTCGGCAGTTTCCGCTTCTTTTGTATACACTACATGGATATTGTGGTAATCGATGGCTTCGCCGGTATTTCCTGTCACTTTATAGGCGTCAAATACCAGGATCAGGGTACATTTTTTATATCCCTGATAATTGCATAAAATATCCATCAGTTTCTGTCTGGCTCCGTCAATGGTTACTTTGGAAAGTTCCCGCAGCTCTTCCCAGGCAAAAATAATGTTGTAGCCGTCTACCAGGAGATATTCTTCCTCTTCCGGCTTCTTTGTTTCATTCGCCTTTAAGGGTATGTTTGCAGAATAATTTCTGGTCCTCGGGGCAGTGGGACTACTCTGTGTATCCGGTCTGCTGCGCCATTTTCCTGCACCGAAACGGCGGTTGAAAATCTCTTCCAGTTCTTTGTCATCACTCCAGGAGGTGCCAGGACCGGAACCTCCCTGTCGTTTTCCAGCTGCTGATGCAGATGTGGACGAACCAGACGTTGAAACAGCACTGCCAGACACAGGTCTGCCGCCTCCAACACCAGAGGAAGAGCCATTCGCACCTGAACCAATACCTGCATCACCAGCAAACCGGCCCATATCTCCCTGCATGCCCCCGTCAGTATCATTCTCCCCATTTTCTCGCCGCCCCAGCTTCTCCAGCGGACTTTCCACATGCATATATTCCTTCACCTGGTACCATGGCACCAGATATCCGGCTCCGTGGGAGCAGAAAACGGAGTCGGCTGTATTTTCCAGATCTGCCTCCGGATCATAACCGGCTGCCTCGATCACCTCTTCTGCATTGTGACATGGTTCATAATCCTTAAACCAGAGACTTAAGTGACCTCTGCCCTTTGTATAGGCGATCACCTCTCTCTGGTAATCACGCAGACAGGCAACAGGCGCCTTTCCTGTTAACAGAACACCGTCCTCCGTAGTCACAGGCGGCTCAAAGGTTCCAAACATCCGGTCCATATCCGCCATGGCCCGTCCCAGATTTTCAGAGGGAAGTTCCAGTGTAAATCCATAATACGGTTCCAGCAGCTGGCTTTCCGCCTGCATCAGTCCCTGGCGCAGCGCCCGGTAAGTAGCCTGACGGAAATCTCCGCCCTCTGTATGCTTCATATGGGCACGCCCTGTCAGCAAAGTCACCTTCATATCTGTGATCTCCGCTCCTGTAAGCACACCTCTGTGGATCTTCTCTTCCAGATGAGTCAGAATCAGCCTCTGCCAGTTCCGTTCCAATACATCCTCACTGCACACCGTATCAAACTGCAGCCCGCTTCCGGCCTCTCCCGGTTCCAACAGCAGATGCACCTCTGCATAATGACGCAGCGGCTCAAAATGCCCTACGCCCTCTACTGTATTTAAAATGGTCTCTTTGTATACAATATTTCCTGTATCAAAGCCTACCAACAGACCGTACCGCTCTTCCAGCATATGCTTTAAGATCTCGATCTGTACATCTCCCATAAGCTGTACCTGGATCTCTCCCAGTTCTTCGTTCCAGAGAACATGAAGTTCCGGTTCTTCCTCTTCTAACTGCTTAAACTGCTGCAGACATTTATGTACATCACTGTCAAAAGGCAGCAGGATGCGGTAGGTAAGAACCGGTTCCAGCATAGGCAGTTCTGACGCCGGTTCACTGCCAATTCCCTGTCCCGGATGGGTATGGATGGGGCCGGTCACTGCACAGATACAGCCTGCAGGAGCCTCTTTTACACTTTCAAATTTGGCCCCGGAATAA
>OLGI01002334.1_pt1 | contig 13956 bp, 15 predicted proteins | sample 1605221 | NCBI WGS metagenome assembly OLGI01 (sample SAMEA3888915, study PRJEB22519) | human gut metagenome | biome: human gut; feature: human-associated habitat; material: faeces | place: Denmark | collected 2010 | reverse complement strand
CTTCCGATCGTTTATTTATTTTTTATCATATACTCAAAATCTACAGTTGGCCAACACACAAATTAAAACTTTTTAAAATAATCAAGCAGTATCTTCTCTGCTTCTGGATTCCACAATCCACCATGTCGTTTACAAGATTCATCTAATTCTCCAAAGACTGGATCTTTCTCAGCTAATTTCCCAAAGTCCTCTATTGCTGTCAATGGCAGGTTGATCTGTGGGTATGTAATCTTCTTTGATCCTGGTATCTTCTTTAAATATAATGTGGTATCGACAATCGCATTGATTCCTCCAATGTGTGTGATTCCAACTGCTGGATTGATCTTACCTGTTGTGATCAGGTCTAAGGCTTCGATCAGGTCTGAACGAAGTCCTCCAGATGAACCGATCAGTTTAGTTTTTAAATAATGGCTTCCGTATATATTCATTCCAGCACGATAATTTTTATCTGCTGTTGATGCATAAATATTCATGCAGCCATCCATTGCCATAATACGATTTCCTATTTCAGCTACACATTTGGGTGGTGCATAGACAAACACATCATCGTATCCTTTTTCATTGGTTATTGCCAGTAACACTGGAACGGAGTCTGTAAACATCGATGGATTGATATAATAAAGCTCTATTCCATGCCTGGTTCCTTCCTGCATCGGTATCATTTTCCTTACTTTTTCCAAACGCTCTTGATTCGTATCTGTGATCACGAGTCTTCTTGGCTTTTTCTTCATTCCAAGGACATAACGGATTGCCATTAGTCCCATGGGACCGGCTCCTCCAAGGATGATGGTATTCCCACCTTCTTTAATTCCAGATATATGATCGTGGGTTCCCTCTTTACTGTGATAGTTTGAATGAAAACTTCCCACTATACTATATAAAGCCTGAGCCTGTGCAAGTTCATAGAATGAATCTGCTTCATATTGCAACAAACATCCTTTCTCAATTACATCTTCTGGTATGATACAGTATGTTGCTGCACCTCCAAAATAAGGGTAAGAATATCCTGGTGATTCGATCTGGTGAGGAATCTCTGGTACTAATACAAATTGTTTTCCTTCCTGATAATCCTCTTTCCATCTTGTTCCGACTTTTGCTATCGTTCCAGAAAATTCATGTCCGATCAGTACAGGATTCTTTTTAATATTCTTTGGTACTCTTAAATGTCTCTGTGCCAATGTGATCTCTTTTAAAGTTGACACTGCAATTCCGTTACATTCTATCTTCAAGAGAATCTCATCTTCAGCTATCTCAGGGATCTCAAATTCTTCCAGACGTATATCTTTGACTCCATAAAGTCTGACTCCTTTAACTTTCATAACCTTCGCCCCCTAAACTTAGTCAAATATTTATGTCTTGTTAAATTTAATTAATCTTCTTTATTATAACATATTCTCAAACTTCTGTCTGCGAATTCATAAAGATCTGAATTCTAATTGTATTGAATTGTAAATAATACGTAAAAAGATTCTGAGATATTAAGCTATCTCAGAATCTTTTTGATGATGTTATATTAACTTTTTGTGTTATTTACCTTGATGTTCTAAGGCTGCTTCTACAAATCCTTTAAATAATGGATGTGCTTTATTAGGTCTTGATTTAAACTCAGGATGTGCCTGTGTTGCCACAAACCATGGATGTTCTGGAATCTCTACCATCTCTACGATTCTTCCGTCTGGTGAGCATCCGGATAACATCATTCCATTCTCCTGAAGGATGTCACGATATTCGTTATTTACTTCATATCTATGACGATGTCTTTCGTGAATCTCTTTCTCTCCATATAATTCATATGCTTTGGATCCTTCTGTTAATACACATGGGTAAGATCCTAAACGTAATGTTCCACCAAGATCTGTGACTCCGTCCTGATCTGCCATGATATGAACCATCGGATGTGTTGTGTCTGGATTAAATTCCTGACTGTGTGCATCAGAGAATCCTAAGACATGTCTTCCGAATTCTACTAATGTAAGCTGCATTCCTAAGCATAGTCCAAGATATGGGATCTTGTTTTCTCTTGCGTATTTGATCGCACAGATCATTCCTTCGATTCCACGATCTCCGAATCCACCTGGAACTAAGATTCCGTGAACTCCACTTAACATCTCATCGACATTGTAAGAGCTGATTCTCTCTGAATCTACCCAGCGGATCTTGACATCTGCTGAATTCGCGACTCCGGCATGCTCTAAGGATTCTACGACACTGATGTAAGCATCGTGTAAAGATACATATTTACCAACTAATGCGATCTCTACTTTATGTTCTGGATGTTTCCATGCATTGATCATCTTCTTCCAGTCATCAAGATCTGGATCTGGGCATGGCATGTTCAGACATTCACATACTTCATGTGCTAGATGTTCTTTCTCCATCATCAAAGGTACTTCGTATAATACTTCTGCATCTAAGTTCTGAATAACTCTTGAACGTTCAACGTTACAGAACTGTGCGATCTTTCTCTTGATTCCATCATCTAATGGATAGTCTGAACGGCATACAAGGATATCTGGCTGGATTCCCATTCCCTGTAAGTCTTTGACACTTGCCTGTGTTGGTTTTGTCTTTAATTCTCCTGAACTCTTTAAGTATGGAATTAATGTTACATGAATTAAAATACAGTTTTCATGTCCTACTTCATGCTGGAACTGTCTTAATGCCTCTAAGAATGGCTGACTTTCGATATCTCCTACAGTTCCTCCGATCTCAATGATCGCTACTTCCTGATCGCTTGGGTCTTCACTTCTGTAAAAACGGCTCTTGATCTCGTTTGTTACGTGTGGGATTACCTGTACTGTGTTACCGCCATAATCTCCACGACGTTCTTTGGATAAGATACTCCAATATACTTTACCTGTTGTAACGTTTGATTTCTTATTCAGTCCTTCATCGATAAATCTTTCATAATGTCCAAGGTCAAGGTCAGTTTCAGCACCGTCATCTGTGACGAAAACTTCTCCGTGCTGGATTGGGTTCATTGTTCCTGGGTCAATGTTGATATACGGATCAAACTTCTGGCTTGTGACATGATAGCCTCTGGCTTTTAGTAATCGTCCCAGAGAAGCTGCTGTGATTCCTTTACCTAATCCAGATACAACTCCTCCTGTAACAAATACATACTTTACTGGCATGTTTCTTCCTCCTATATGTGAATTTCTACTACTTTCTTATATTATCCCATTCAAAATAATATCATATCATATTATTTTTGATTTGTCATTGTGATTTGTTAAAAATAATGAAAAGGATTCTTATGTTTCTATATCATAGAATCATAGGAATCCTTATTTTCATATTTTAAAAATCGAAAGTGCTCACATCACAACTTAGATAGAGGATTGCAGATAAATATAAAATGATTGTTGATGATGATAATCTAAAATACAATTCTTTCGAGATTCTATGGGGTATGGGCGATGAACGATCGCAGGAAAACCGTAGTTCTCGAACTGTTTATTAAGGGGAGTTTGTGCTGTAAGCACTTTCTACCCATAATTTACCATATCACTTTATATTTGTCAATTATTTCCTTTACTTTTTTTGTAAAAATTTACATAATTATTATTTTCATTATGATTGATCAATGATATTACCTGATTTTTACTATTTCCTTTGCTGTATGTCCAGCTTCCTAACTTACCGCTCTGTGGCGTTTTCTTGATCATAAATGTATTTAACCATTCTTGTGCATCCTTGGATGAGATACCCATTTTTTCGAAACAGCCTTTTAAGAATATCTTTTCTTCTTTTGTGAATCCTTTGAATGCCTCTGTTTCATCCCAGTAGATCAACATCTGTTTGATCTTGTGATCTTGCAAAAAGATCTGAACATTTTTCCTTGCATATAATTCTTCATCATTATAAGAACGAAGAATAACTTCATTCGCAGCTGATCCACTATGATCCGATATAGCTGTCCACATTTCTCTGCCACTTTGTGGAAGGTCAGATAGATTACTCCTAAGCCCAATCACTTTGTTAAAATCAAATCGAATGATAAAACGTTTGTAATTATACAGACATGTTAATCCATTTTTCTTGAATGTATGCCATTTGTCTGTATTATGGAACAAGTATGTTTTATCTCCAGCTTTTACTTTAATCCCTGCTGTATCTTTTTCGCATTGTTCCATCCATTTTTTGATTCCTTTGTATCCTGAATTCTCCATCGTATTGATCAATTTGGAGTTTTTCATATAATACTGGACTGTTCCATTGATACATCTCTTATGATTTTCATTTGTTGCATACAAAAGACCGTCTTTGTAATTCCAATTAAGATTCTGAATCTCTTGTTTTTCTGAATCTGTAAGCTTTTGATAATTTTCTTCAAATGTATTGTCTGGTCTTTGAATGATATCATAAAATCCGTCGGTATCATAACGGTCGAAATCTCCGTCAGAATCAATATCTTCATCCGGTTGCTGTATTGATAATCTATGAAGAACGGTGTCTTCTGCTCTTAAACGCAGCTCATACTCACCTGTTTTATCTTCCAGGATACTCGTTTTCCATACTTCATAACTTCCACTGTCATCTAAAAGAGTCGAACTTTCATCGTCTGATTTCATCATCTTATAAAATTTTTTCAGCCATTGCTCATTTTTTATTTCTCTTCTGTCTTCTGAAATCTGATCGATCTTATCTTCTGTGATAAAATTGTTTTCATTTGCTGACAGACTGATCGTTGATACGAACTGTTTTTTGCTTGTCAAAGGATAGATAAATAGTCCTGCTGCTATACAAAATCCAAGAAAGATCGCTATTTGTTTGACTCTTTTTCTTTTCTTAAATGATATGCTATACCATTTTCTCTGTAATTTTGACAGATGACGATAAAGCACGATTCCGATCGTTGCCAATAAAGCTAGAAGGATCAGTGGTGATAATATGATAATATAACCAGTTGCAGTTGAATAATACATTATACTGCCCTCCTTTTCTTACGCTTTTCTACTATATAATATATGATCGTTGCGATCACTGCTGCCAGAATGCCGCCTGTGTATGACTGAATCTTGAACCCTGTCACTACAATGAATAGTGAAACACAGAATGGGAAGATCCATACAAACAAATGCTCCATCCATGGAAAATACATAAAATTATTCCTCTTTGCCATATCTGACTTTTGAAATACATAAAATGCAACTCCAAAAAATACCGCGATCAATACGATCTGAATCAGAAGGATCTGTGCAAAATGATCAAACGAAGCCATCGTTACCAGCTGGTTCACACCTTTATCCCATATAAACTGTTTTGTGATCGGTCCATTTTCAAAAAATGTAGCCATCCACCAGCCATGATATATTGTATCTGGGAATGATAATACTTTGGGCATCATATAATCCATAAAGTTTGGAAATAACATTGCTCCGATTCCGATCGTTCCTGCGATCCATGGTCTTTTGCAGATATTCTGAAAAAATATGGCAATGGCATAGATGAGTGTCAGTGATACCCATATAAATAGAAGATACGCACACAAATGTATCATGTTATCATTTCCAAGAAGTACTGCTCCGTTCTTACATACGGATAGATTCATCTCATACCATGACTGTGCCTTTGTTCTCATCATGATCATTCCGAATGAAAGGAAAAGCCATGGAATCGTATATGTCATCATTCCTGTGATCGTCCTCGTCAAGAAAATCTGACCTCTCTTGATCGGAAGCTGCATTAGAAATTCACCACATTTTGATGTACTGCTTTCCCGATACTGTATTACCGCTACAAAACTAATCGGTATCATAAGAACGATAATAAACATTTCATAGTATTGATCTAATGTTCCTAAAAACAGATTACCATAATCATTATAAATTCCTCCATAAAAATTATTGATCTGATCTGCAGTTCCTGAAATATCGTTTGCGATCACATATTGTAATATAAAACATATCACTATGGTATACACTAATGTTATGGCTAGCAGATTTCGTTTTTCATGATTAACAAGCCCTCTCATAACATTTCCTCCTTATTGTCTGAATAATCGATACAGCAAAATATGTGATCACTAATATCATTACCAAATATATAAGCCAATGTACTGCATTTAATTTCTGTATGATCAGTTTATAACTGTCTGATGAACACATAAATTCTTTTCCCCATGCGATCAATCCATAAATTCTGGTTCGAAGTGTCTTGTCATACTTAAATATATGAACATATATCTCATGATTACTTAATGCATTAAAACATAGGATCGTGATCACTATCGTCGTGATGACTTTATTCTGTATCTCTGATAATCTTGTTAACATTCGATTCTGTGCCTGATCCTGCTTGATAAACTGTCGTTTTGCAAACCAGATACTAAAGACTCCAGCTGCAAATAAAACGACAATACAGATAATAGCAGAATTTACATATTGTGCTTTCCAGATTGGATTGCTATCCAAGATATTCGCATCTAGCTGATAATTTAATGGATATAAAAATGTTCTGCCGAATCTTCCATAAATAACCCACTCGAGTATCGCAAATCTAGAAGATCTTACCTTAAACAGCAACTGGAGTAAAAATGCCAGATTCTGAAGGATCATCGGCAATATCACATAAAATGCAGCGACTGCTATGATAAGCCCTTGCCAGATATATGCTGTCACAATCAATGAAATCTGTATGAGTGCACAAAATGCAAAACACATTACTGCATTCCATAATGTGCATATGATCACATTCGTGATTGATTCCGCATTCGGAATCGTTGCGATCTTCATTGCAAAGAAAATTCCATAGATGATCTCCGCGAATAAAAGTGATATATGCAGTTTTGTAAGACTCTTTTGGTAAATATCTTTCTTTGTCCATGGAAAGCTGTAAATATATTGCTGTTTCTTATTTTGCTGCAACTGATATACAATTCCTGCTGATAATGCTGCAAATAAAACTGTGATCAAAAGCCAGCCATTGACAAGATTATCCATCATCGTCTGTGGCAGTCCATCCCCTGGATATTTCATATTCCATACGAAAATCCCATATAACAATGCTGCTGGTGGAAGTACCAGAGCATATTTTCTAAAAAATTTCATCTCCAAGTTCCTCCTCTTAGCGGTTGCTGTAGACGAATACTTCTTCTAAACTTAATGGAATTTCCTCTACTACAATCGCTCCTGCTTGTTTTAATGCCTCATGAATTGGCTCTCCATACCCTTCTAATATTACTGTGTATACACTTCCAAGATTAGAATACGTGATCACTCCCGGAAGTTCTTTGAAGATCTCGCTTTTTGATTCTCCAAATACAACCTGTAATTTTGTAAATCGTTCTTTCATCTGATCCATTGTTCCATGATAAAGGATCTTTCCGTCCTTCATCATACTTGCGGAATCGCAGAAACTTTCTAAATCCTTTAAATCATGTGATGAGATCAGAACACTCATCCCATTCATATCGACTTCATTGACAATAAAATCTTTGATCTGTTTCTGTGCGATCACATCCAGTCCTGACATTGGTTCATCCATGATCATCACTTTTGGATGGATGGACAGATTCAACATCGAAGCTAATGACATTGCCTGTCCTTTAGATAATTCTTTGATTCTTTTACTTACATCTAATCCGATACTCTGATTGTAGTCCCTAAATACTTTCTCATCGAATGTTGGGTAGATCTGTTTATAAAATTCTACCATCTCATCGATATGATACCCTTCAAAATACTGGTTGCTGTCCGCAACATATCCCACCTGTGCTTTTACTTTTGGATTCTCGAAAATTTCTTCTCCACAAACCAGAATCTGTCCTTGATCCTGTTCATAAATTCCTGTTAGACATTTGATCAGTGTTGTCTTTCCACATCCATTGCGTCCTACCAGCCCATGAATGCTTCCCTCTTCTATATCCAGGCTGATTCCATGAAGAATCTCATTCTTTCCATATGATTTTTTCACGTCCTTTAGTTCGATCACTTTCATATCCTATCCCTCCAGATCCTGATAGATCTCATGTATCAGGCTTGCTATCTTCTCTTCATCATACCCTTCATAACGAAGCTCACTTAATATCTCTTTTAAACTTGTCTTGATCTCCTGCATCTTTTCTTTGTCTACCTCTTGTGAAGCATTCTCTGCCAAAAATGCTCCCTTTCCTCGTATTGTTATAATTACTTTCTCTTTCTCCAACAACTGATATGCTTTCGCTACGGTGTTGGGTGTTACACTGAGACTTAATGCTAATTTACGAACGGACGGCAAAGCATCTCCAGGTTTTAGATATCCTTTCCACGCTGCTTCTTTTACTTGTTCCATGATCTGTTCATAAATTGCCTTGCCACTGGCAGGGTTGATTCGAAACACACCTGTACCTCCTTATTGTTTTTGTCGTACTGTATGCCATACTGTATTAGCTGTACTAACTGTACCATTTCATATGATACAGTTAGTTTATATACTTTTTTCTTATTTGTCAATAACTTTTTTTAAAATGTCAAGAAAATTTCCTATGAAATAAAAAAGTGTCTTCGACACTTCAACTCCCCTGCCCCTCATTTTTGAGGGGTGGGTTTCTTTTTTTGTCTTTTTCCTTCATAATAGAATCATGAATATCCTACAAGAGATTTTTACAGATCATTATGAAGAAATCAAATATACTCTTCATCCCAGACCTGCTGAGATGGAAAATATCGATAAGATGATCAACTGTGGTGATCCTTCTTATGGTGGTGCCATGTATGGCTGTATCCACTGCGGAAATCTCAAGTTTGTTCCTTTCCGTTGTCACAGCCGTTTCTGCCCTACCTGCGGTAATAAATATTCCATGGATCGCACTACCTCTATGTCCTTTAAGCTCGTTAATGTCAGACACCGTCATTGCGTTTTTACCATTGATGCGTCCCTCCGTGATTTTTTCCTGCAGGATCGCTCTCTCCTTAACTGTCTCTTTCATTCCGTCTCCAGTGTTGTCCTTCGCTTATTCTCTAAAATGAACAAACACAAAAACTTTACCCCTGGTTTTATCATGGTCCTGCATACTTTCGGCAGGGATCTTAAATGGAATCCTCATATCCATTGTCTCATCTCTGAAGGCGGTTACAGTGATGATGCTTTCTGGCGTAATGTCTCTCATTTCAACTATACTTTCCTTCGCAATGCTTTCCGTACTGCTCTCCTCAAGGAAATGTTGCTCCGCATCGGTCCTTCTTTTAAAAAAGTTTCTGCCCGTTGTTATCTGGAACATGAACACGGCTTCTATGTTTATGCCAAACCCAACCGTTGTGACCCTAAGACTGTTACCAAATATATTGGCCGGTATCTTGGTCGCCCTGTCATTGCCACTTCCAGGGTCGATTCTTATACCGGTGATCTTGTCTCTTTCCATTACAATCGTCACGAAGATGATCAATACGTTCAGGAAACCATTCCTGTCATGGATTTTATCAAACGCCTTATCCGGCACATCCCTGAAAAACATTTCAAGATGATCCGTTATGGCGGCCTTTATGCCAGACATCGTTCCATTGATAAAAAACTCCATCTCGCTATTTCGAAAGAAAAACGGCATACTTTCCGTTGTTTTAACCGGTGGCGTACTGCGATCCTTTCTTCTTTTGGCTATGATCCTCTGATCTGTCCTCATTGTAAACAACAGATGGTGATCCTAGAAATATATCATAACCATCGCCGCGTACCTCTTGAAGAATTATACGAGAAAGCAATGTCCCGCTCCCGTGGAAAGCGTTCTTCTGCATGACCACTTCTTTTTATGCTATAATCCTCATATAAAGGAGGAACCCTACCATGAAAAAGAATATCAAAGAGCTACGCGAAAAATATATTTCAAATCCCCCAGAAGGTATGACATCCGAGGACATTCGCCATATGAGCGAGGATGACCTGCTGGATATGGATTATTTTCTAAATGAAGATGTGTTTGGTGATGATTTTGGTGAAGAAGGTTTTTATATTTTCTAAAACCATGATCATCTGTTTGCTCTGCCCACTTTTATGTGGGCTATTTTTCTTTTGGAAAGGAGCCAAAGGCGAACTTTCCTATAAAGTGAAAAAACCTCAAAGCTTCTTTCCGAAACTTTGAGGTTCTTCCTAAACAAATTGTATGAATATATAGAGGGTTCATTGCTTTCGCAATATAAATCATTCTTATAACAGGCTCTTTGCTGTGCTTCCAATGGTTGTGATGATGAAATAACAGCTAGTTGCTCCTGCATCAAGAACACCTCGAGAGCGTTCTCCAAGGCGGCTTGCTCGTCCGATCTTGGCTACAAGATCTTTTGTAGACTGCCATCCTTTTTCTGCTGCGGCATTCATAGCATCCAAACATTCTGCAAAGTCTTTTCCTGCTTCTTTTGCTTCTACAAATGCTTCTTTTGCTGGAATCAATGTGTCTAGCAGTGATTTGTCTCCTACCTGTGCAGGGCTGATATCCTGAATTCCTTCTACAGAGGCTGTGATCATTTCTGCGAATACATCTGCTGTGATCTCTTCTTCATCTTCACATGCCTGAGCCATCTCATCAAATAACATTCCATACAGAGGTCCCATTGATCCACCGATATCTTCTAACAGTGTCTCACCTAATGTTGTCAGTCCTTCTGACAAATTATATGTAGTTCCTTCTAATTTCTTCTCGCACATCGTAAAACCTTTGTTCATGTTGATCCCATGATCTCCGTCTCCGATCTTACCATCAATCTCACTTAAGTAATCTCTTTCTTTCTGAATTGTCTTGATCAGCTGGTCTACGATAACTCCTGCATCGGCATTTTTAAAACTTGTCATAATTTCCACCTCTTTGAATTAATGTTGTACTTTTCTTATCTGTGTTTATTTTAACATACAATCTTTTTTACCTGAAATGATTTTCAGTTCAAATATGGCACTCATTATGGCGCTATGTTTCACTTTGGGTTGTTGTTAGTTTATATAACGTACTCTAAAATTGCTTCCGGTTTCTCTACAATATATGTAGCATTATTCTCTCTTAACTCCTCTGCTCCTCGAAATCCCCATGCTACACCTATCGTATCCATCTTGGCATTCTGTCCTGTTTCCATATCTGTTTTTGAATCACCAATATATAAAACTTCTTCTGCTGGCAAATTCATATGATTAGCAATCTCTAATGCCGCGCTTGGATCCGGTTTCTTAGGAATTCCTTCTCTTTCACGTTCCCCATACACTGCAACCCATGGAAACTGTGAAAAATATTTATTTACCAATGCACTAGTATAATCTCCACGTTTATTGGAATTTACTGCAATTTTAATTCCTTTTTCTTCTAAAGTTCCCAGTAACTTAAGAATTCCTTCATACGGAACCGTTTTGTTTAAATATCTCTTCTGATATGCTTTTGAAAATTGATCAACTGCCTCATCAAGAAACATTTCGTCTTTCTGTTTCTCTTCTGGCAATGCTCTCTGGATTAATTTACGAAATCCATTTCCAACCATCATCTTACATGCTTCGCTATCATATTCTTTCCATCCATAGATTTTCATTACATCATTGACACTGTCTGTAAGATCATTGATCGTATCTAATAAAGTACCATCTAAATCAAAAATAATTCCTTTATATATTAATTTTTCTTCCATAAATTACCTCTTTTTTTTTCAATTATAGCACAAAAAAACACTCCGAAGAGTGTTAGTTGATTTGATCTAAAAAGCTTTCTGTGATCGCATTCGCAATCTTTTGTTGGAAAGTTTCATCCGTTAATTTTGTGTAGTCTTCACTATTGCTTAAATATCCAAGTTCTAATAGAATCGAAGGAATTTGACTATCATATAAGATAGGGAAGTTTTCATAATGATCCGAATCAATACCTTCAAATTGCGATAGGTTGATGGAATTCATAGTTTGGGCAAGTTTTTTGGCAAGCTGAATCATATTATCGTTAGGCTGCGTAAAAATGGAGTAGCCTTTGGATAGAGAATCAGAACTTGAATTCATTTGAATAGAAATCAAATACTTTGCCTTTTGCGAGTTGATTGAAGTAATACGATCTTCTGTTGAAAGAGAAGAGTCATCACTTCTTGTATACACGACGTTATATCCTACCGAAGCTAGACTGTCTCCAATCTTCTTGGCAATAATCAAGTTTAGATCTTTTTCACTCGTATGTCCATCACTTGTATATCCTGCATCACTACCTCCATGACTTGCATCAATACAGATGACAGCTTTCGATTTACAGCGCGAATTGTCAACTGTATCATTGGTAATAATTGTCAAATTGGTTTGTTCAGGAACATCGATTTTTGATTTTTCTTTAATTTGTTTATTTAAATTTGGCTGAATGACCATCGCTAAAAACAACGCAAAAACTAAAAAGAGAATGGCTCTACGCATGACATACCTCCTGTCTAATTATTCTAACATTACTCGTTAGAGATGAAAAGCTTTTTAAAATTTGTTATAATGGCTAATATGGGTGATAGTATGGATTTTTTAATAACGTTAGATCAGTTCGAAGGTCCTTTGGATCTGATGCTGCATTTGATCAAAGAAAATAAATTGGATCTGTTTGACTTAGATATGAATGTTTTGGCAACACAATATATTGATTATATTCATGCCATGCAAAACATGCATCTAGAAGTAGCTAGCGAATATTTGTCAGAGTTGGCAAGTCTTATCGCATATAAGTCAAAGAAGCTTCTGCCAAGAGAAACAGTTGAGGTAGAAGAAGAATATGAAGAAGATCAGCGTGATCAACTGGTCGCAAGATTATTAGAGTATCAAAGATATAAAGAAGTAAGTCTAGCCTTAAAGGAAGATTACGAACAAAGACAACTGCATTTTTCGCGTCCCGTTTCTAGTTTGGTGGAAGAATGGAAAGTACCTGTTGAAAGTGATACTTTAGAAGCACAATCACCTTATGATTTAATGAAGGCAATGCACCATTGTATTGTGCGTATGGAGCTTTTACAACCGTATGAAACAAAGATCACAATCAAAGAATTATCAATCGAAGAAAGAGCAGTACAAATCAAAGAGAGAATGAAACATCTTGAGGGGTCTATTTCATTTCAAAATCTATGTGCAGATTGTACAAGCTTACATATGGTGATTGTGACTTTTTTATCGATATTAGATTTAATACATGAAAAATGGATGACGTATTCCATTGATGAGACGCAAATGATTTGGGTCGCAAGAGAGGATTTGTAGAATGGATAATGCGAAAGCGATATTAGAAGGTCTTTTATTCTTAAGTGGAGAAGAAGGCTTGACTATGGATCAGATGATGCATGGTCTACAAAATTTAGAAATGGATGATATACGTGTCTTATTGGATGCGTTAAAAAAAGAATATTCGAGTTCTTCAAAAGGAATTGAACTTGTAGAATATGCGAATCGTTTTAAGTTTGTCACAAAAGAATTTGTATATCCTTATGGCAAACAATTATTTGAAGAATATAAACACATTTCTTTTTGTCTAGGTGATGATGATAAACTCGATGACTTAAAAAAGCGTATGAGTACATTAATGATTGAAGAATTCTTATACTAAATCAGAACGACTATATAATGCTTTTCCAATAATTTCTACAGGAAGACTTTTTACTTCTTCCTTATCATAATAACGTGCATCTACAGAAGGGTTAGCTGGCTGTAAAATCAGTAACCCTTCTTTTTTTATAACCTTTTTTACAGTCACTTCACTACGTCCTATTAAGACGACCGCAATTGTTCCACTTGGTACATCCTGACATATAAAAGATCACCATCATGAATATGTGCCCCCGACATAGAATCTCCCACGACACGTAAAAAGAAATCACCACGATAATAATCATCCTGTGTGACCTGTTCATACCCTTCAAAGTTTTCATCAATAAGCAAGTCATAACCTGCTTTAACTTCTCCCAGCACGGGCTTTTCAAAACGTTCTTCATTATTAATAAGTGATTCTACATCTACACCTAATATAAATGAGAGCTTCTCTATCACTTCAGGATTTGTGACCTT
>OLGI01002331.1_pt1 | contig 13965 bp, 17 predicted proteins | sample 1605221 | NCBI WGS metagenome assembly OLGI01 (sample SAMEA3888915, study PRJEB22519) | human gut metagenome | biome: human gut; feature: human-associated habitat; material: faeces | place: Denmark | collected 2010 | reverse complement strand
TCTTGTAGAAGTTCAGCGGAATGTTCTTGTCCATGACAAAAAACAGGCTTTCATTCTCCGGTGTCGGGTCCACCGTACCGATACTCCCGTCAGGGTTCTGGGAAAAGACCTTTGTCTGGTCTTTCTCCTTGTCATAGAGCATACCGATACTCGGTTCGTTCAATGTGTTGTCGATGGGCTGTTCGTCAGCTCCGAGCGACTGTCTTTGTTCTTCTGCCATAATTTAAATTTTAAGTTATTTTGTGAAACTGTCTGTGCTGCGAATGTATGGCGGGGATTGACGAAATGATACTGCAACGGACACGAACGGACATGAACGGATAAAAACGGACTATTGCGCGTTGCCTTTAAACAGGTGTTGTAGCTTCGGATCGGCAGCTATACGTCGCAGTTCGTCCTCTACGATCTGGGCCGCTTCCTGCTTTATGCGGTAGTAGTTGGCTTCGACAACTTCGGCCATTCGATCTTTACCGTTTTCGTCGGTGAAGTCGGAAAGCACGGGAATCGGGCGATACTGTTTTTCTTCGGCTTTGATCTTTTCGGTATCGACGATGATTCGGGCGTGAAACATTTTTTGCGACATATTATCCCCGAAGTTATCGGCTACGGCCCCGACGAACTCGCCCTGTGAAAGATTGCTGATCTTGGACGCGGGGATCACGTTGTCGAGCTGGGTATTTATACCCGTGGATTTATCTTCTCGGTTGATGTTGAGCGACTGCCGCTGCTGCACGATCTTCCCGAATCGCTCGGAGAGGATGCGGGCTGTGTCGCCCACGACCTGCCCTGAAATGATGTTGCCGACGATATTTTGTATGACCTTGCTTTCCTGTTCGCCATAGTCGCGCGTAAGCTGGGAAAAGTCCTGCATGCCCAGGCACACGGCGACGCGGTTGCTTCGGGCCGTGGCGACCAACTGGTCCAGACCTTTGAAAAAAATGGTCGGCAATTCATCGACTATGACCCCGCATTTCTGCTGCCCTTTGCGGTTTATCATCTTCACGATGCGGGAATTATAGAGGGATAGGGCTGCGCCGTATATCGCCACGCGCTCCGGGTTGTTGCCGACGCATAGGATTTTCGGGGCTTTCGGGTTGTTGATGTCGAGCGAAAAATCGTCCCCGGACATAACCCAGTAGAGCGACGGCGAGATAATCCGCGAAAGTGCGATCTTTGTACTTGCGACCTGCCCGGCAAGCTGCTCCACGGCCCCGGACTTCCAAGCATCCACAAAGGCGCTGACATATCCCTCCAGTTCCGGCCGGGCCATGAGGATAGTAAATACTTCTTCGTACTTCTGCATCAGCAGTTCGACGGCGTGCGGAAAGGTGCAGTATTTCCCGTTTTCGTAGATTTTCAGAAACCAGATGATCGCGGCAAACAGAATGACCGAACTTTCGATAAAAAAATCGCCCTGCTTTTGCGACCATGAACGGTTCAGGCCCAGCATGGTTACATTGGCCGCTTCGTAAGAATCGGCGATGTCGGTCAGAAATTCCGCTTTGAGGGGGTTGCAGCGGTGCGAGTGGCGGGGATCGTCGAAGTTTATCACGCAGAACTGGGGCGTTACCTCGTACCTGTCTTTGTAGCGCAGCAGGTGATTGTAGGCCAGCGTACTCAAATCCGGATATTTGAAATCGTAAATATAAAGGCAGAACGACTTTTCGATAAATTGACGTATAAAGTTGTTTATCACGGTAAAACTCTTGCCGCTGCCTGGCGATCCGATAACGGCGACCGCGCGAAATACGGCTGGTATATTCAGCCAGCCTTGCCATGTACGGCCCTGGTAGCGGAACAGCGTCGGCAGGTTCACCGAATATTCGTTCTCGATCAGGCGTGTTTCCTGCATGAAGGATTCGTTTTCGTCGTTGAAAACGTCGTCCAGCAGGTTGTGCCGCAGAAGTCGCCACATCCATATTCCGGCTGTGAGCATCAGCAGATAGCCCGCGAACAGGGTTGCGGCATACCAGGCTACACACACACCGGGCGACGCGGGGATGCGTAGCAGGGAGCCGTTGAAAAAGTAGAGGATAAAACCCGTGAGACCTACCGCAATGATATGCGTCCAGCCGATTTTCTGCGACTTAATACCCCGTGAACCCAGACAAGCGATCAGGAGCAGCAGAAAGGCGAACAGTTTTGAGTAGAGGGGTGAGGAATAGAATCCCGTCGTCTGCTGGAATCCCCGCAGAATACGGTCTATAATCCCGAATGTTCAGCCGTTGTCGGCCAGTCATTGATAACAGAACCAATAAATGTTGGAGGCATTACAAATAATGCCTACGGCCTGAATAAAGGTGATAATCTTTGCCAGCGCCCGTAAATCGTCCTCGTTTTGCATAATTTATCAATGGGTTAGGGCGCAAAAATAGATTTTGCGGGGCTTATTCCCTTTCCAACGGACACGAACGGACATGAACGGAGCAAAACAGACATTCTTTCAGCACATAGATTTCCGCCAGTTTTTTGGTACAAACCTCTGGGCATGAGAAATTACTCTGTTGGTGTCATATATTTTCGATAATAAAAAGGCTGTATCGTGCTGGCAACTATCTTCTGGTAATCTTGCGCTGCATGATGTTCCGCGATTCCAATTCCTCTTTCAGAACAAAGCCAGGATGAACCGCTATCGAGGGCATTGATTCTTTTTTCAGAGCAAACATAGTCGATTATTTATAGTGGTTCCGTTCATTGTGTTGCGATATTTTCGCGTTGATCTTTATCCGCGGCGGGATTGGCCCGTGTCGAAAGGTTCCTTGTCGTAAGGCTATAGCTCAATAATCATTCAAGCGGCGTAATGTTCTGCTGTAAACTGAAAACCTCTTTCTGGCGTTCGATCTCTTTGCGCAGTTCCTCCTCACTCGGCAGATAGGTAAGATATTTCGCCGTGAACAACTGCGGATTCTCATGCAAGACCGAGTACCGGGCAATATCGCGGCTTGTTTCCGAACAAAGAATCAGCCCGATAGTCGGATTATCTCCGTCCGTGCGTTTCATTTCATCGTACATGCGGACGTACATATCCATTTGGCCGACATCCTGATGCGAAATCTGGGTAGTTTTCAGGTCGATGAGCAGGAAGCATTTGAGAATGAAATTGTAGAATACAAGGTCGATGTAATAATCACCCGCATCGGTTGAGATATGCTGTTGCCGGGCAACGAAAGCGTAACCTTTACCCATTTCCATGATGAATTTCTGCAAATGCGTGAGGATGGCACTTTCAAGTTTGGATTCGGTGAAGTCCATATTGGATGCCAGGCCCAGAAATTCCGCCACCATTGGATTCTTGATAAACTCCAACTTGTCCCGCTCATATGCCGCTGTCAGGGATTTCATTTCCGATACGACCTTTTCCTTCGCCGGAGATTGCAACAGCCGATGATAGTACTGCGACGATATATTCCGGTCAAGTGTGCGAACGCTCCACATTTCCTGTGCAGCTTCATTCAAATACCAGATGCGGGCCGCATCGTCCGTAACCCGCAATAAGGTTCGAATATGCGACCATGTAAGATTTGGTACACGCGTGTGCCAAATCTCAACATGCGGAAAGGATAGATAGAATTGCCTGTAATTTCGCAAATTGCGAGCCGAGAAGCCTTTACCGAATGCCGCGGACAATTCGCCGGAGAGTACTTTCAGCAACTGCGTCCCGTATTCTGCACGGCTTTTGCCCTGCTGCTCCTGCTCGACGATCCGCTTGCCGATATTCCAATAAGTTTCCAGCATCACGGCGTTGATGGCGGCATAGGTATTCAGACGGGCATCCTCTATCAGACGTTTGATGTCGTCGATAAAAGTGCGTTCTAAAACGGGTACGTCCATATTGTGCTTGATAAAGTTTGGTAAACGATTAAGCAAATGTAGCAAATAATCTCCGAATTAAACTACATTTCCAAATCCCGGAAGAACTTGGTCTGGGTGATGCCGTAATAGCGGCAGAAGAGGTCGAGATTATTTCTTACTCTCTGATATTTTGTACCCGATGGGCCGGGGCAGTTTGCGGGCCTGCGGAACCTTGACCGGGAGGGCGGCAATAGCCTCATAAATATTGTCCAATTCTTTGCGCATATCTTCGGAAAGATCGTTGATCACCTTGGCATTATCCTCGTCGGCCCGCTCCAGCAGGGAGAGCTTCGAACGGATTTCAGAAAGTTCTACGGAAATTACATGTTGATTGGTCAGATAATTTCGCATGGCAACAAATGCCCTCATAATCTCTATGTACACATTGACTGCGACAGGACTGCGTAATACCCCGGATAACGAAGCGACGCCTTCTTGAGTAAAAGCAAAAGGCATATATCTCGTACCTCCTTTGTTTGAGGTCACAATTTGTGACCTCAAACTGTCTTTCAATGAGTTATACTCATCTATGGTTATTTCAAACATGAAATCCGCGGGGAATCGTTCGATATTACGGCGTACCGCCTGTTTCAAAACTTTTGTTTGAACTTGGTACAGTGGTGCCAGGTCGAAGTCGAGCATCACGCGCTGGCCGCGGATTTCGTAGATTTTATTTTGGATTACAGCTATTTCCATTGTTCGGGTTCTGTCCGGTTTATTTTGTGTCCGGCTTTTTGAATCCTATCGGCCGGGGCTGCTTGCGGGCCTGCGGGGTTTTGATAGACAGGGCGGCAATGGCTTCATAAATATTATCCAGCTCCCTGCGCATATCTTCCGAAAGGTCGTTTATGGCCTCGGCGTTGTCCTCGTCGGTACGCTCCAGCAAAGCCAGTTTCGCGCGGATTTCGGACAGCTCGGCCGTCAGTGTCGTCGTCGTGGCGATGTAGTTACGCATAGCGACAAAGGCTTTCATAATTGCCCGATTTACCAGTATCGCAGTATTACTGCGTAAAACACTCGACAACATGGCAACGCCCAGTTCCGTAAACGCAAATGGCTGATAACGACGACCTCCCCAACTTGAGGTCGCAATTTGCGACCTCAAGTCCGCGTATTCCTTTTCGGTAAGTTCGAACATAAATTCATCGCCTTCGAAACGCTCGATATTACGTCGCACAGCTTCTTTTAATCGTTTCGTTTCGACTTGATATAATGCCGCAAGGTCGAAGTCGAGCATCACGCGCAGGCCGCGGATTTCGTAGATTTTATTTTGGATAACGGTTATATCATTCATAAGTTCGGGTTGTGGGGGCTGATTCTGGTGTCGGCAGTTATTCGAATTTTTCTAATAACTCGATTTGCCGCCGACTTCCGGGCGTTATTTCTCGCTCTGCTGCGCATAGTAGCTGATCTGCGCCGTGCAGACCCGTTCCACGATGTCGCGCAGACGTTCGACTTTCGGCAGCAGCGCGTCGATGTCCTCTTTGGTGATTTCGAAGTCGGGATTATACCGGGATTCGACATAAGCCCTTTGCAAGAGGTCGAAAAGCCGTTCTTCTTCCGGTGTGTCGCGCGGGAATGCTTTGAATATTTTGGTCGTGAACCGCTTACAGCGGTCCATAAATTCGGCCAAATCGTGTTCCTTTGGGCTATATAATGTAAATACTAATTCTATAGTGCGCAAAAAGTGTTCTGCTGCCTGATGGAGCATGAATGACGACAATTTATATTCGCTATCTCCGTAATAAAATTTAACGCCTTTTAAAAATTTAATGGCAGTTGAAAATTTATCATCATAATATTTCTGCGCCCTTTTTGCAATTTCGTCGAAATCCAATTTACGGCGACGTTCCAATTTATATTCTCCGGAATCATACAGGATAATTCCCTCGCGTTTTATCTCTGTTTCGAAATAATGCCCCTTTGTCAATGCATAATTATAATCATCTATCCCGTAATTGATAAATTGGGGCTTCGTGTGAAACGGGCGGTTTTTATCTTCGAAAAATTGATTTTTGATTTTGGAATAAAGTGAGTGTTGAATCGCCCCGATTGGCTTGCGCGTCAGAATCACTATGTCGTAATCGCTCATAAAGTAGGGCGGTACGCCGAACTCAATGCGCTGGTCGTAATCGACATAGGTGTTCCGGGCATAGCTGCCGTATAGGATAACCATACCGACATCCTTTATGTTCCGGCGAACCAGATCGACAAGCTGTTTCAGGTCGGATTGTTTCTTTTCAGGTAAGAAGTTGACGCTCTTTTTCATAACTACAAAATTATGAAAAAAGTTGGTAAACCGCTTTGACCTGTCCATATTTTCCGTATATTTGCTTAACAATCCTGCAAATAGTCTGCAAAAGTTTCCTACGGGGGTAGCGGGTGCTACTTAAAAGAAACCAAAACAGACCATTATGCGGAATTATCACAACTCGGCATAGCCGACGGACATAACTATAAAGGGTAAACAACTCTTTATGCCATACGCAAACATAGGAGCCTCTTTCGGGAGGGTTTGAAATTGGTATAATGGTTGTCAGTCCTTGTTATGTCCTGCTTGCATTTTGCGAGCAGGACGGCAAGGGCGCAGGACAGCTACCAATTTCGGGTTTCCTATGATCTGCGTATGGGGCTGACACCGCGCCCCCTTTTTTATGCCTATCCGGGGCGCATATTTCCAACAATCCCATGAAGTTATGGAACCCCGTCGCGCTCGAAATGCAATAAATTATACGGATTGCCCCCGCCCCCTGCTTGGGAGCGGGCGGAATCGGTATGTTCCGGTGGCAAGCGCCTGCCGGGGTTCAATGATAAACAGGTATGCGCGCGTACCTGCGGGAGCAGCCGAGCGAGATAAGTTAACTTGGCATAGTTATTATCCGGCTGCTCCTTTTTTCGGTCTATTCAGTCAATTTCACTATTATAATCGAAAAGTTATATCTTTACACCGTCATTCAGCAAACGGCAAGGTACGTTTATTGCGTTCCTGTGAATTGATACGCCCAAAATTGTTATGCCCATTCGTCGAATTTCATAAGGCAATATTTGGGGTAGGGGGATGGGACCCGTACTCCCTCCCCCGTTTTTCGAATCTTCTCCGCTCATCATATAAACAGCCCCGGCATGCCGGTAAGGAAACCGGGGCTGATGCTTCCGCCGTATCGCTGTATGCGGCGGTACGCTCGTTTGTCCCTATGTTAGTCCGGCCTTTCGGGCACGGACGCAATCGGGATGTTTCGACAGGTTATGCCGCGCAAAATAACAATCCCCGTCTTTCGGATGTAGCTAATAAATCCTGCCTGAAAGGTCGGCCCCTTAAAATCTGGTCTTGCTGTCCTGCTCCGTATGGAAACGGGCAGCCTGTTTGCGCGGCATCTACGGGTGGGCGGGTTTCCCGACCTGCTCCGGGGGCGGTTTCTGCATTGGATTCTTCATTAAGTGGAGTTGCGTCACTGTGTTCAATCGGAACCGCCCTTTTCTGTTAGCGTGAAATACCCTGCTTCTTGCGGCGTTTGTGTTTGCGTGAAAGGTTTCGGCGCATGGCTTCGAACTCCTCCTGCGACATGGGGCCGTCTTCGGTGAGCTGTTCCAGCAGGTCGCCCGCTGCATGGAACAGGCTTTCGCCCATGCTGCGGGGTGCGGGCTGCGCCGGGCGCGGAGATAATCCGCGCGGGGACGTGCGGATCTTCTCCGTCTGCCGCGGAGATGTCGGGGCGGGCTTGGGCGGCTGTTCTGCCGTCTGACCTACGGGCGGCACGACGCGCGGCGGTGCGGCTGTTTCGGAACGCTGCGGTTTGGCTTGTTCGTCCGCCTGCTGCCGGGGTGCTGCCGGAGCCGGGGCCGTGAGCTTCGGCAACAGCGATGCCCGATCCGCATGGGGATTGTTGAACAACTCCTGAAAGACATTGGCCGAATAACTCTTACCGAGCCGGGAGCCGTTCAGCACGGTTTTCGTCCGGTGGTCTACGAACGTCGCGCCCGTAATACGGCCTGCGGCGTTTTGCCGGAAAACGGCGTCGATGCCGTCGGCTTTCAGCAGGCGCACGAACTCGTCTTGCGTCCGGGCGCGGTGCATGGCGCGGGCCACGGCCGCGCGGATAGGGCCTTTTATTTGCTCGGATTTGATGTCGGCATCGTTTCTGGCGATCTGCTTTTGCAAGAACTTATAGCCTCCTTTCAGGGTCAGGGCCGAGGATTTGATCGGTGTGCCGACCCACGCGCCCCGTTCGTCGGTCGCGGTGTAGACGATGCCGTTCCACCGCTTGCCGTCGGCTTCGCCCTTGCGTTCCTCCAGATCGACATTATAGAGGTTCAGCAGCGTTCGGAACTCGGAAATCGAGCCGAAACGGTATTGCTCGGCCAGAAGCCGTACGGCGGACTTCATCTGCTGTTTAAGGTTGTCGCGCCCGTACTCGACCCGGCGGGCGGTGTCGAACTCCCGCTGCTCCTGTCCTTTGACGGCGGGCCGCAGGCCGTACCTGCGTTCGATGTCCTGCAAAATCGCTTTCGACCGGGGCCTGTCCTGACTGTCCGATATGATCGACCCGTCATCGCGCAGGCGTACCGAAACGATATGAATGTGTTCGCGGTCGATGTCGCGGTGTTTGAATACGTAGTAGGGCTGCTGGCCGAAGCCCATGCGCTCCATGTACTCGCGGGCGATCTCCGTAAGTTGGGCATCGGTCAGACAGTCGGTAATGTCGGGATTCAGCGATACATGGAATACGGGGTCTTTGATCTTCCGGGTATCGAGGTAGGGCTGAAAACTCAACAGGGCACGCCGCATATCGAACGTGTCGGATTGCTCGCAGTCGCCTAAAACCAGATTTCCGTACAAAACGGTAGCTTCGCCATTGCGCACTTTCCCGGCGTTGTACTCCAGTACGCCGCGAATGGATGCGCCTTTCGTTATTCGACCGACCATCTGCGATTAAATTCTTCAGTCAGGCGGACGACCTGTCCAAACAAGACCGTCAATTCCTGGGTGTGCTTCTCCAGCCGTGACAATAGAGCCACGGCCCGGCGGTCGTTAAAATTGGTGTGGATGGCTTTGACGGTCTGGTTGTAATTGACCCCGACGGCCCGGATTTGGGCGTAAAGATTCGTCAGGCGCAGGTAGTAGTCGTGCGCGTCCTTGTTGGTCTGAACGACCCGGAACGGTCAGCCGAAGATGCGGGAGAGGATAAATTTCGACTGGCTGCGCTGGCCCGCCGTTAACATCATTTTCTCAAACTGCACCTGTTGCTGTTCGTTCAACCGGAATGTGTGCATGTAACTCTTGGGGTCTATGACCCGTTTCTGTTTTTCCATAAACTGATATTTTAAGATTAATCGACTTGGGAGATTGACCAGCACAGTTTTCCGGTTTTTCGTTAGTGTAATACAAAAGGCACGTTGTATTACAATAACATATCTTGCTATTTGCTCTACGCAAATAAAATCCGTCCCCACGGGACGAAAAGGAGTTGCCGCGGGCAACGACGTCAATCCTTTAAACCTCTATACCGAATAGGTAATCTTCCCGCTGCAAAGGTAAGGGCAAAATCTTTACGTTGGATAGTCCATTTTTGTCCGTTCGTGTCCGTTTATGTCCGTCGAGGTATCTTTCAGCCGGTTTCACCCTTTTATTTGTGCCGGGTTCTGGCAGTAACAGCATTAAAATATTGCAAGACATAGGGTCGAGCAAGACGCAAGAGCCGAAAAGACGCCGGGTTTTGTAAGACGCAGGGTCGGGCAAGATGCAAGAGCCGGAAAGATGCCGGGTTCTGTGAGACGCAGGGTCGGGCAGGATGCAAGAGCCGGAAAGATGCCGGGTTCTGTGAGACGCAGGGTCGGGCAAGATGCAAGAGCCGGAAAGATGCCGGGTTTTGTAAGACGCAGGGTCAGGCAAGATGCAAGAGCCGAAAAGATGGCGGATTCTGTAAGACGCAGGGTCAGGCAAGACGCAAGAGCCGGAAAGATGCTGGGTTTGGGAAGATGCAAGGCCGACTGAATATGAGAAACAAACAGAATTTAACCAAAGTAAAATTATGGACAAGAAACCTATTTCTATTTCATTTGCCAACCAAAAAGGCGGTATTGGCAAATCGACCCTCACGATTCTGGCCGCTTCTTGGCTGCGCTATGTCCGGGGCCTGAATGTGCTGGTCGTGGATTGTGACTTTCCACAAAACAGTATCGTCGAATTACGGGAGCGCGAAAAAAAGGCTGTTATGAAAAACGATGCCTATAAGCTCATGCTTCAACGGCAATTCGAACGGCTCCAAAAGAAAGCCTACCCAGTGATACGCTCAACGCCGGAAAACGCGGAGAACGACGTGCAGGTATTCCTCGCCAGCGAATCGGAACCCTATGACGTGGTGCTTTATGATCTGCCGGGCACTATGGGCACAAAGGGCGTAATCTATACGATTTCGTTGCTGAACTATCTCTTTATCCCTATGCGGGCCGACCGCCTTGTGATGCAAAGTACGCTGAACTTCGCGCAGACGGTTTACGATAAATTCGTTGAAAATCCAGCTACGAACATTCAAGAGGTCTTTCTGTTCTGGAACATGGAGGACCGCCGGGAACGGACGAATATCTATACCCTTTACGAAAGGATATTGGCTACACTCGATATGAAAGTTTATATCTCCCGGATTCAGATGCGTTCGAAGTTCAGCCGAGAGTTGGCAGATGCGGACGGCACGGTGTACCGCTCAACGTTGTTTCGCTCGGACGGAACTTTCCTCCGCGAAAGCGGAATGGCCGCCCTAATGGATGAAATATGTACGACAATCGGCATATAAGCTATGGCAAAGAAACAGGGACGCTATGAGCCGATTGACGAGGATATGATTCGCAACTTGATCGGTGGGGTTGATGCACCGCCGCGGTTGGTTCCGAAACAAGCGCCAGCGGCTCCGCCACCGGAAACTCCTCCACCGGAAATGCAGACGGAATCCCAAATCACACGGTCGGCACAAGTTATCGTTAGGCAATCCGAAACAAACGCAGGACATAATAAAGGGAAAGATTGCGGTAACGAATACAAACGTATTTTCTTGTGTCCTCAAAACTGCTTGCCGGACACCTCTTGCCGGATAAAACGGAGTACACGGGAAAAATTGGCATGGATTGTCCGGATGCTCGGATCTGATGATATGTCCGTGAAAGCCTATGTAAATAATATTTTGGACAATCATCTGGAACAATACCGGGACGAGATAAACGAACTAATTGAAACCACAAAAAAATTCAAGTTATGACAAAAAAACACATGAACAAACGAATGCGGCGGGGACTGCTGCGAATCGCTTTTTTCACGGGACGCAAAGAGAAAAGGCTGCCCGATGCGCGGGACGAGGGATGTACCTGTATCGACATGCAGGTAGTGCATAATGTTCCGGAATACGCTGCGAAGTTCCTGCGGCCGCACAACCTGAAAAACCGGGTTTCGGTCTACATGGAGCGCGAAGTGCGGGATGCCTTGCAGGTTATCGTGAAGCGTATCGGCGGCAGGGAACTTACCACCGCCGGATATATCGACAATATCCTGCGTGAACATCTGGAAGCACACAAGGACCGGATAAACGAAATAAGCCGCAGCCATGCCGATATTCTGTAAAGCGATGATAGCCCTGTGACTGGCCTATTCGGTATATATGCTGCTGGACCGCCACATATACCGGGGACGTTTAAATTACCTGCTTTTCGGGCGTCGGATTGAAAAGGTGAAAGGCTGGCTGCATCGTATAACCGCTCCGGCGGTGAAAGCGGAGCCGGAAGCGCAGCCGACGGAAGATATTGCGTTACACCGGAGTTATCAGTACGATCCGCCGCCTGTACCTGCACCTGCACCTGAACCGACACCGCCGCCGGAACCTGCAAAACCGCCGGAAGCGGAAGCACCGCCGACTGCGCCCCCGGAAGCGGAAGCACCGCCGACTGCGCCCCCGGAAGCTGACGCTCCGGACGGCTCGGCTCCTGCCGTTTCGCACCCGACACCGCCGCCGGAGAGCGACAATTACAACGAGGACGAGGAATATATGCGGCACATGGCAAATACCGACGAGGGGCCGCAGCCGGGAGCTGTCGATGCTGACGACCTGCTGGTTCTGCTCTCGGTTTTCTCGAAAGGCAAGAGTGCCACGCAGCAGGAGATCGCCACGGCACGGCGGGCCATGCGGGCCGTTTCGGGTTCGCAGATTGAGCAGGCGATTTTAGATCAGTTGAATGGCAAAGACGGCTATGTTGCGGTCATGCTCGACATGATTACAAAGGACCTGCACGCGGAGGACGATGCACCTCCGCGGGAGAATAAAAAATCTGACCGGGCTTTTCGTCTGGAAGATTTTGTATAACGGATGTCTAACTTAAACCAAATGCCTATGAGAAAGGATTTTTTTGATTCCGGCTGACGACGGAAGTGCCGTTTATGAACGGCGAAAATACGTCAGATAACATTTTCCATAGTTCGCTGCCGGCCGTCATGGGCGGTCGGCAGTTTTTCACCAAATCAAAAACACAAATTATCTATGAAAAGTAAAAACAGAAAATTTATGATTACTCCGCTTAATCCGGCCCGGCCCTCGCGCCGTAAACGTTTCGCCGCTCTGTTCTTCGCGGCTTGGGGCATGCTGTGAACGTTGGCAGCTTCGGCGCAGACGGGCGACGGCTCGGCGGGCATCCGTCAGGCTGCGCAAATGGTAAACGGCTACTTCGAACCTGCCGTGAAGCTGATTTACGCAATCGGGGCCGTCGTGGGGTTGATCGGAGCCGTAAAAGTCTACGGCAAATTCAGTTCCGGCGACCCGGACACGGCAAAGACCTGCGCCAGTTGGATGGGGGCGTGCGTCTTTCTGATCGTCTGCGCCACGGTCTTAAAATCATTTTTCGGCACAACGTATTAGTATATGACAACATTCGAAATCCATAAGGGCGTGGATGCGCCCGTCGAATTTAAAGGACTGCGAAGCCAGTACCTTTTCATCTGCGCCGGGGGACTTATCGGGGCATTCCTGATCGTCGTCGTCTTGTATATGTGCGGCGTGGGTCAATTCCTCTGCCTGGGTGTCGGTGGCGCTCTGGCCGCCGGGGTCGTGATGCTGACATACAGGCTGAATGAGAAATACGGCACGTATGGGCTTATGAAAGCGTTGGCCGTAAAGCTGCATCCCCGCCGCATCACCAACCGTCGCCGTGTGAAGCGCCTAATCCGTTCGAGCCATGTATAGCACGCTGAAAACTACCACGCTGGAGCGGAAATTCCCGCTGCTGGCCGTTGAACAGGGCTGCATCGTCAGCAAGGAAGCCGACATTACGGTAGCGTTTCGTGTCGAATTGCCGGAACTGTTCACCGTTGCGGGCGAGGATTACGAAGCCATGCACGCGACATGAGCAAAGGCAATCCGCGTACTACCGGATTTTACGGTCGTACATAAACAGGACTGGTTTATCTCCGAGCGGTATGTACCCCAGATTTCGGAGGACATGAGTTTTTTAAGCCGCAGCTATGAACGTCATTTCAACGAACGTCCGTATCTGAACCATACCTGCTACCTGTTCATCACCAAAACCACACGGGAGCGCACGCGGCAGCAATCGACGTTCAACACCCTCTGCCGGGGCTACCTGCCCCCGAAAGAGGTGCGGGATAAGGATGCCGTGGGGCTGTTTCTGGATGCCGTGAGCCAGGCGGAAAGCATCATCAACGAAAGCGGGCTTTTCAAGGTCGAACGGCTCTCGGAAGCGGAGATCGTCGGCACGCCGGAAAAGGCCGGGATTCTGGAAAAGTACTTCGCACTCACGCAGGACGACACGGCAATATTGCAGGACATGCGGCTGGACCCCGGACGAATGCAGGTCGGCGACAAAACCCTGTGTCTGCACACGCTCTCGGATTTGGACGACCTGCCGCAAAAGGTTTCGACGGACAGCCGTTTCGAACGGCTCTCGACGGACCGGAGCGACTGCCGCCTGTCGTTCGCGGCTCCGGTGGGTCTGCTGCTGTCGTGCGACCATATCTATAACCAGTATGTGCGACAAGAGGTCGTGTAAGTAATTGTTTAACAATCAAATGAAGTAACAAATATCATTCAGATCAGATTAAACCTATTGTTCCGTCAATAG
>OLGI01002329.1_pt1 | contig 13998 bp, 9 predicted proteins | sample 1605221 | NCBI WGS metagenome assembly OLGI01 (sample SAMEA3888915, study PRJEB22519) | human gut metagenome | biome: human gut; feature: human-associated habitat; material: faeces | place: Denmark | collected 2010 | reverse complement strand
GCAGAGGAGATCAGGACCCGGAGAGACTTCCGGGAAATCACAACGTTCACGATCGACCCGAAAGACGCCAAGGACTTTGACGATGCCCTCTCGCTCCGGAAACTGAAAAACGGGAATTACGAGGTCGGCGTGCATATCGCGGATGTCAGTTTCTACGTGACCCCGGATTCGGTGCTGGACAAGGAAGCTTACTCCCGTGCAACATCCGTGTATCTCGTGGACCGCACGATCCCGATGTTACCGGAACACCTGTCCAACGGGTTGTGTTCGCTACGCCCCGACGAGGAAAAACTTTGTTTCTCGGCGGTTTTCGAGTTGAACGACAAAGCCGAGGTGGTGAAACAATGGTTCGGACGGACCGTCATCAAGTCAAACCGCCGTTTCACTTACGAGGAAGCGCAAGCCATGATCGAGGGCGGCGAGGGTGACTATAAAGAAGAGATATTAACCCTTAACGATCTGGCCCAGAAATTACGGGCCGCCCGTTTCCAGAACGGTGCCATCGCTTTCGACCGGATCGAGGTTCGTTTCGATATTGACGAGAACGGGAAACCCACGGGCGTGTATTTCAAACGCTCGAAAGAGGCCAACAAGCTGATCGAGGAATTTATGCTTCTCGCCAACAAAAAAGTTGCGGAAAGAATCGGGAAAGTCAAGGAAGACCAAAAAGCCAAAACGTTCGTGTATCGTATTCACGAACAACCGAACACCGAGAAACTGGAAGATTTCGGTCGCTTTATCGCCAAGTTCGGTTATCGCATCCGGACAGGCACTCCTCGCCAAATCTCGTCTTCCATGAATAAATTAATGGAAGACGTGCAGGACCGCCCGGAACAGAACATGATCGAAACACTGGCTATCCGCACGATGGCAAAAGCCGTCTACTCGACGGTGAACGTGGGACACTACGGACTGGCTTTCGACTACTATTCGCACTTCACGTCACCGATCCGTCGGTACCCGGACGTGATGACCCACCGCTTGCTGCAACGTTACCTTGACGGCGGACGTTCAGCCAATGCCGAGAAGTACGAGGAGATGTGTAAACATTGCTCCGACATGGAACAGATCGCCGCCAATGCAGAGAGAGCTTCTATCAAGTACAAGCAAGTCGAGTTCATGAGCGACAAACTGGGCGAGAATTTCATGGGAACGATCTCCGGCGTAACGCAATGGGGGTTCTACGTGGAACTGAATGACACCAAATGCGAGGGACTTGTTTCTATCAACGAACTGGAAGGAGACTATTACGAATTCGACGAAGAAAACTACTGCATCGTGGGCCGTCACCACCGGAAAGTGTACCAGCTCGGAGATCAGGTACTCGTGAAAGTGGCAAAGGCTAATCTGGTTGCCCGCCAACTGGATTTCGCTCTTGCGGAAAGCACGAGTACCACAACTGCCGCCCCGGCAAAAGTGGTTCCTCCCAAAGCCAGTGGTAGCCGCCAGCGCCCAGAACGTAAACTCCGACGGGGAAGGCGGGGAGATGCACCCACGAGAAGGAAAGAGAAAAAAAGAAAGAAATAAAGATAAAAAAAGTTGAGCTTAAAGCTCAACTTTTTTATGCTACTTACCACATCCCCTATTCATTTTTCTTTCCCTTCAATATTTCCCGCATTTGTTCCAATGTTGGTTTTTTCATCACGATATTTCCCCGCGGATCAATCAAGTAAACAGTCGGGAGAGAATCAAATTTATAAGACTTACGTAATTCACTTGCCTTGAAACCCTTTGGATCAATCAACTGTGTCCAAGTTATTTTGTCTGTTTCAACAGCCTTTATCCATAGAGCCCGATCGTCATCCAAAGAAATAGAAATAACTTCCAACCCAGCCGCTTTTAACTCCGGGTAATATTTAAACAATTCCCGGTTATTCTGCCGACAACTCACACACCAAGAAGCCCAAAAATCCACCAAAACATATTTACCGCGGAAAGAGGATAATCGGACGAGTTTTCCTTCCATATCGGGTAATTCAAAATCCGGAGCTATTCCTGTCAGTTGTTTTGTCTTCAATTTATCATAGGTCGTCACCAAACGATCTTTCATCGGGGTTTCAGCCATGCGCCCGCCCAATATCTCCATCACTTTGGTAAAACCGACATAGTCAACTTCCCAGTAATAAAGTTTCTCATCCGCAAGAAAGTCTCCGATTTGAGTTCCTGCAAATTGACGAATCCCAGAAAGTAAATTCTCGTTAAACATCTTACCCATCCGATCCGAGAATTGAACTTTCTCCTCCATGTCGGTTATCGAGTCATACCCACGACATTCCATATTGTACGCTGTTTCCCGTTGATCCTGTTCTTTACGAAATTCGACAAAACGATTTTGCAAAGATTCTTTCAAGGAAGAAACCAAATAGTAATTCTCTCCGGCCTTTTCCAACGTGTAATCCTGACTTTCAGCATACCACGGAATAGAGATATAATCTTTATCCAGATCTAGCACTAACATCGTCTCCTCAGGCAAACTTCCCGTCCAAGAAAAGCTCCCATCGTCCTTGATCGGAATAGTAAATAACACGCTATCCCGATGATTTTTCGGAGTTTTCACCTCAATGGCCTTACTTTTAATCCCTTGCTCGAATTTCCCGTTTAAACGGGTTTGCGGTCCGGACTGACATCCACAGACCGCAATAACCAAGAATAAAAACAAATATTTCATTCTATCTTATTTTATATATTTCGTGATAGCCTCCCGAATCCCATCACCCCATAACTCTTTCTCCAAGATAATGCCTTCCGGAGAGATCAGAATAATAAAAGGTATCCCGTCATAATTATACATTTTTCCGGTAATCCCATCGGGATCATGCAATTGCAAATAAGGTAACTTCTCTTCCTCCAAGGCCTTTTCCCAATCCTTTACCTTCCTGTCGACAGAGACCCCGATTACTTGAAGGCCTTTATCCTTAAATTCTTCATTCGCTTTCTTCACGAGAGGTAATGCCTTACGGCAAGGTCCGCACCAAGAAGCCCAAAAATCCACAAGCACGTATTTTCCCCGGAAAGAAGATAGTTTTATCATTTCCCCGGATGTATCCTTCAATTCAAAGTCGGGAGCAACGGCTCCAACAGCACAATTCTTTATTAAGTCTATCCGTTGTTGCATTTTCTCTACCCCATAGCAATGCCGGATAGAAACATCAAATTGATTCAACAACGCCTCCTGTTGTGCCACTTCTTGATACGCCGCATACGAGCTGATGATCACGGCTAACGCCTTATTTTTAGGATCAGAAGATATGGAGGCAAAAAGTTGTTGCATTTGCACAGCCTGTAGAGAATCCACTTTAGCTCCACACCTTTTCAATATAGCCATATTCTCATCCGTCATGGACACCTCGTTATATTCATGAAAAGCCTTGTTATAGGCAGGGATAGCCTCCTTCAATTCCTTTGTAACCGGCAAGTTGGCGAACACGGCCTCGTAAGCAAGCGACAAGGGAGAGCCTTTAATACTTTCTTTGTTAATTCCTTTTTCATTAATAAACCCTGTCACTTCGACATGATCCGAATCCACAAAAAGCATCATGGTTGGTATTTTCATGGAAGGTTCCAGTGGGGCTATCGAAGGGAAATGTATAAAAAAAGGTTGACCATAATCCGTATCCACGGAAAGTTCCAAGGTAAACTTATCATTCTCCCCTTTAGCACGTGCCACTTCTTCATTTTCAAAAGTATAAAGAACAACCTCGTTATTCCCCAGACCTTTTATATTTCCGGTAACCTTTACCGGCTTTTCGACAGCATATGCCGCCAACACCGTAAAAAACAGCGCAAAAAATACATACAATGATTTCATACAATACGATTTTAATTATTCATTACGACTATCTTGGATTTTGCTCTATGTTATTATTCAATATCCGTACCTTTGCCGCAATAGGAAACATATACCTATTAGAATTGGGTTCAAGAGTATAAGTTGTTTCTTTGAATTGACGAGTAAGTGTTCGGGTATATATGCCCTCTTTAGCCAAACGTTTCATATCAAAGAATCGTACACCATTATATACTAATTCTCTCTGCCGTTCTTCCAGTACTATTTCTAATAATTTATCACCACTTACCTCCGGTAGAGCAGTATATTTATCTGTAGCAATGCGCTTCTCTCGCAATTCATCCAACACCTTCAACGCATTCGGATCTTTTTTACGGGCTAAACATTCCGCTTTAATCAACATCATTTCTGGAACTCCTATGTTATAATCAAGTTCTTGCAAGAACAAAGGATAAGGTTCATCTATAGGCTTTCCAGATCTATCAAGCATCGTAAAATTAAACTTATAACGTAAATCGGCATCCGTATCAAAAAGATCGAGTAATTCAGGTGACATACAACAAGAAGAAAGGACTGATTGGAAGCCAGAAGAACGATACATAATCATCTCAGGTGATTCCATGGGAATAGGACGATTATTAATCCCTCCAGAAGGCTTTTCCTCATTCTTAAAACTGAATGTATTGTAATCAACTAAATTATTGTTTAATTTCAATGCTTCCTCTGCATTCTCCAATGCTGCATCATAATTTCCAAAAAACAAGTTCACACGGGCAGCTAATCCAAATGCAGCCATACGAGGAATATGATAAACCGAAATACTCTCTTCAGGTAAATCCATAGCCACGTCTTTCAAGTCTTCCAGTATTTGTGCAACAACTTTATCAGAAGTAGCCCGCTTTACTTTGGCTTCCAAATCCGGTTCCAAAACCAATGGCACGCTTAAATCCGTTGCAGCCGTTTCCGGATTATAAGCTGGGGCATAACAAGAATGTAAATACCAATAATAAAAAGCACGATTCAACCGGGCTTCTGCCATTACCCGTGCTTTATCAGCATCCGATCCCTCCTTCGCTCCGGGAGTTTCCTGCAATACCAGATTACATGTATAAATAATCTCGTAGGCATTATTCCACGTCGCATCATCCTCTTCCGTAAGATAAAATTCTTCCTGCCACGTGTAGGCTTTTCCTTGTGCAGACATGATTCTCCCCGTTAAGAGTTCCTCCGTCATATAAAGATTATCACTACACATCTCTGCAAGAGGATAGGCGGCTGACGGATTACGGGAATCCCCTATCATCTCGTCAAAATCCTGCACTTTTTCAGGAAGTAACATCCCCTTGGGAGTAACATCCAAAAAAGAATCACATCCACACAATAAAATTATCGCTAAAGCTATATAATATATTCTTTTCATAACATTTCAATTTTCGGGTTAGAACTCAACTCTTAAACCAAACGTGAAAGAAGGAGCCTCACTCAATCCCAAAGTTCCATGAATCGGATCAACAGCTTCCGGGTCAAACCCTTCTTTATTTTTTGTCCACATCCACACGGTATTTGCTTGTGCCGTTAGACTTACACGAGAAAATGGTGTTTTTTTGATTAACTGAGAAGGTAATTCATAATTCAACGTGATTTCTCGTAAACGAATGAAATCTCCTTTACGAACACTATTAGACGAGTACGATGCCAAATGTTGTCTAACACCATCATAAGATTCCCACGTCAATGTTGCCGGAATATCCGTCTCATTTTCATCTCCCGGCTTTTGCCAACGTTTGGCGACAAATGCACTCAAATCAGCATCTCCTTCCAGAGGATTCATTGTAGGATAGGCGATACGGAAGACATGACCAAAATTGTAAACAAAAGCAAATGACAACAAGATATTCTTATATTTAAAATCCGTTGAAAGACTTCCGCTATATTTCGGTCGATAGGTTCCATTATATTCAACAGACTCTGCCACAGGTGTACGAGTTTTATTTCCCTCCGCATCATAAGTCTGAGGATTACCATTTTCATCCAATCCTGCCCACCGATAACTCCATAATGCTTCCCGCGGATAACCTTTAACAAATTCGATAACAGCGTGCGTACGATTATAAGCCGGATCTCCATCCGAAATATTATTATTCGTAATCTTATTCTTATTATACCCAAAAACAAAATTCACGAACCATGAAAAATCTTTCAAACGCAGAGCTTCCGCATTTAACTGCATTTCAAAACCCCGGTTACGCATATCGGCAGCATTAATATATCCCCCGTCAAATCCAAGCGTCGGGTCAATTTGGACATTTCCTAACAAATCATAACTACGTTTGTCGTAATATTCCAACATCAATGATAAACGATTAAACAATTCCGTTTCAACTCCGATATTCAACGTCTTTGTCCGTTCCCATCTCAATTTCGGGTTAGGAGCATTTGACACACGTGATAGATAAGCACCGATCGCACTATTGAAACTTCTCCTAACAGTCAACAAAGGAGTAGATGATCCGCTCCGATCAAAATTACCCGTTAACCCGTAAGAAATTCGAGGGGTCAAACGGTTGATAACATTAGAATGGAAAAAATCTTCTTCGTGTGCATTCCAACTTAAACCCACTGACCACAACGGATTACGACGATATTTCTTAGCCGCCCCGAATAAATTAGATTCATCAATACGGAATGTTCCGCTTAACGTGTAACGACTATCATAAGTATACACGGCAGAACCATAGTAAGATACCTCCCGGTTATCCCGGTACGAGAATTTGTCATAATAACTGGCGTCATAAGTATGACTATAACCATCCCAGCCATCAATCCCTGTCTTGGCTAACTTCTGTTCATCAAATAGCTGGTAAGATAACAACTCATCATCATAACCAAGCTTACGATAAGAATTGGATTTGGATGTATGCTTACGCAATTCGAAACCAGCAACAACATTCACGTAATGTTCTCCTTCTTTACCAAAGCTCCGGTTCAATATACCCCCAAGTTTTAAAGCATGCGCAGTCAGATCCTCATTCTTCATATCCAGAATATCACCCATCGGTAAATGATTCACGAGCTTGCCATCTTCCACATTTGTCATATAATTCAATTGATCCCGAACAGCATACGTCTCTTCATACTGCAAATTTTTGGTCTCACTATGCGTCCGTTCATACTGATAATCGGCAGAAAATTTCAACCCATCCAATATGGTTACATCAAGTCCCACTTTTGCTCGTAACCCGAACTTATCGGTTTTATTGTTTGCCAGATCAATTTCATCTAACACGTTGAATCCATAATCTTTATAGCCTTCTTCCATTAGCTGTTGATTTGTCTGGATATTAAATTTCGTGTAATCTTTTACCCGGTTCCCCTCGTTATCAACTAACATCTGATAAGGCAAAATAGTTTTAATGACACTTTCTACATCATATCCATGATCTTCTTTCCCATAAACTGCATTCAAATCTGCCCGGACGGAAATTCTAGGTGCAACCACGTAGGTGTTTTTAGACAAAATATTTATAGAATTCTTACTACTCCCATCCTTGTAAACAGAATTTTCACCCGTGTAACTTCCAGACAAGAAGTAGGAAAATTTCTCACTTCCCCCGCTCAAAGAGAGGTTATGATTATGGCGTATTGCAGTACGTAACAATTTATCCTCGATCTGCTTCTTATTGGACATCTCGCCCAAAATCGCTAATTTTTCTTCTAACTGATCCCGGGTAATATTATTCTTTTCATATTCGAAAATCCAACCTAAAGAAGGAGAATAACCACTATCACTTCCCTCGTAGATTCCCCCGAATATCAATTCTTTATCAAAAGTTTCGAGATCATAGTCCACCAATGTTTTCGAGTCTGCCCGATTCAAATCGCTAAAATCAGGTTTACACATCAGATTTACATTGCCGGAATAAGATAACTTACTATGACCGATTGCTCCTTTTTTCATCTCTATCACGATCACACCATTGGCAGCACGAGTACCCCATATTGCCGCTGCAGCTGCATCTTTCAACACGGTAATCCGTTCTACAAGATCCATATTTTCCGGTAATTCATCCACTTCAAAACCATCCACAATATACAACGGCTTGGTTCCTACTTTTTCTGAAATGGTACTTCCACCTCGTATCCGAACGTCATTATTATAAATCGTTAAACCAGGAACTTTACCTTCCAATAAACGATTCAAACCTGCACTTCCTCGTAATTCAATCGCTTTGGGTGAAATCGTAGAGAATGAACCAGTAGTATTAACTTTCTTTAAAGTCTGGTAACCCGTACATACCACGTCTTCCAGCTCCTGTGCATTGGTTTGCATGACCACGTTGTAGGACAAACGATTGGGAACAATCTTTACTTCTTGGGGTTTCATCCCAACCATACTAAATTGTAAAATAACACCCTCTAGCTTAGCAATCTCCAATTGAAAATTACCATCAGCATCGGTAGCCACCCCCACCGTAGTTCCTTTAATGATTACGGATACGCCCGGCAAGGGTAAACCCGTCTCGTCGACAACATTTCCCTTAACCGTGTGTTTTTTTTCCTGAGCCACACGGGAAACCACGATATGGTCTGCCAAGATTTCATAAGCAAAAGGTTTACCTTTAAAAACTACATCCAAAATTTCACTTACGGTTTTACCCGTAAAATTCTGTTTGTTTGCTTGAAAACCCTGCACATCCTCGTGGTTAAACACGAATTTTAAATTTGTTTTTTGCTGGATCAAATCGAATAATTGAACAAATGTCACTTGCTCAAATTTCAGATTGATTCGTTCCTGTTGGGACCAGACTTTCGCACTTAGCCCCGAACACGTTAACAGAACGACCAGACACGCCAACTTCATTTTAATCATGATCCGGTTCAATTTTTGAATTGTTTTTTTCATAACTTTGTAGAAGATAATTAAACATGATTCCCCGCCAAGGGAATTTTAAATTACTCCGGAATATGCGCCAACATATTCCGGCCTTTTTATTGTATTGATTTTTTTTGCACAATTAATGTTTTTCCATCCAGTTTCATCTTGATCTTTTTCGTTTTCTCTAACACTTCTATCACTTCTTCAATAGAAGCGTTACGACGGAACCACGCCGTGAAATGATAATTCTTCACTTCTGCATTCTGGTAGTACACGTCAAAATCATACCAACGTGCCAATTCGTTGATAATCTCTTCTAGACGAACCTCTTTAAAACTAAATGTACCTTCCCGCCAACCGATAACATCCGTCACATCGACTTCTTTCATGACCAATTGACCGTCAACGAGCAAAGCCTGTTGCCCGGGAAACATTTTCTGAACTTCCTTACCTCTCTCCAACTGTACACTCCCTTCAACCAAGGTCGTAGCCACTCTTTCGCCGGGATAATTCCGCACATTAAATTGCGTCCCCGTTACCCGGATATCATAATCACTTATTTTCACGATAAAAGGCTTTGCCGCGTTCTTTGCCACTTCAAAATAAGCCTCTCCCCGTAATTCAACCTGACGTTTATCCCCGGAAAAAGCAACCGGGAAACGAATGTAACTATCCGAATTCAACCAGACTATTGTACCATCAGCCAAGACAAGCTTATATTCTCCACCCCGCGGAATCGTGATCGTATTATAAACTTCCTCAACAGGTGCCATATCTCCAACCTGTTTATATACTAACTCTTTATCCGTTGAATTCGAAATCTCCGCACCTTGTTCACTCATAGCGGAGACATTCCCGGCAAGTTCTACTTGTTTACCGGTAGACAATGTCAATACGGCAAGTTTCCCTCCCGGCTTAATAACCGGCTCAACATAAACAGTTTGTACCTTTTCCTGCTCCCAAGTTAACAAAAAAAGTCCCACACATAAAGGCAATAACAAGATGGCCGCATATTTCAACACTTGACGTACCCAAGAGATTTTTCGAAGCGGACACACCTTGTTCCAAGCTCTCTCACGATTGACCTTATCTTTCACAGAGTACGCCATCACTCCCGAACGAATTTTCAACAACTTCCGGAAATACTCTTGATGAGAAGGATTTTTATACCACTCTTCAAAACATACTTTTTCATTTTCCGATAATGTCTCGGAAACAAGCTGTTTCATGATTATTTCTTCTAATTCCTTTTCCATTTTTCCTGCGTTACATTCTAAAGACAGGAAAGGAAATAAATCGAGTGGCTCAAAAAATAAAAATTATTTTTCACATGCATTTTTCACGATAGTAGAAAGCACAGAAAAGTACAGGAGATGAAATATCTTTACGCATTTCTTCCCGCAAAAAAGCGTATGCCTTCTTTACATGATCTTTCACCGTATTTAAAGAGATTCTTAAAGCATCTGCGATCTCCGCATAGGACTTCGACTCTAAAACACTCATTTCTAATACTTTTCTACGTTTTTCAGGTAACTTATTTAATAGATTTCCCACTTCCTCGATGAAAGTCTCCGGATCATCCTCGTCATCCTGAGCTTCTTGAAGCAAGCAATACTGGCGGTATTTATCCATAACTTGCTGATGTTCGAGAAGATTTAAACATTTATTCCGGATGCTAAAAAGTAAATATCCCTGAATATTTTGAATCCCCCTCAACTCCTCACGTTTTTCCCATAAACGCATGAAAACCTCTTGAACAATATCTTCTGCCGTATCCAAATCATTCGTGTAATACACGGCACGCTGCACCATCCCGACATACGAGTAATCAAACAGGGATTTAAATACTTTCTCATCCCCATTTATTAAACGTTCTATATCAACCGAAATAAATGGTGCCATAAAACTAATATTTATGATTAAAAATAAAAAGAACCTCACATCTCACGCTCTTACACAATCAAATGTACTTATATAATTGCACAAAATGTTCTTTTTATGGCACAAATATAAAAATCAATGACCAGATTATCAATTTTTCCAACGCTTCAGCATGGGAAAGAATTTTTCCATCACAGCACGAGCCTCTTCTCTCGTGTAAGGATGTTCCATGTCTTTATTAAATTCATCGAGGAATTGCAAGCAATGATCAATCATCTCGTCCATCGTACAATCTTCAGTAAAAGCCCCGTCACGATAGCAATAAGAACAATATTCTCCATTCTTGGAACCATCAGCATCACACCCAAATTGTTCGTCTACCGTCATCGGCATCCCGCAACTCTGACAAAATTTGTTTTCCATAATCTAGGTTTTAGGTTTTAAATTATAGCAAATATATGAATTTTATCATCTTGTATAACTTTTGAGGAACTTATTACAAGCTCTATCCGTTTAATATAGAAATCAAAAAGGATAGAAATGAAAACATTATTTATTGTAACATTATTGATAGCAGGAATGCTGACAACATACACTCAGGCTTGTACCCGTGTGGTATACCTAGGTAAAAACGGGATGGTCGTGACAGGCCGAACCATGGACTGGAAAGAAGATTTAAAATCCAATATTTACGTGTTCCCCAGAGGAATTGAAAGAGCGGGGGCGGACAAGGGGAACACGATTCATTGGAAATCAAAATATGGAAGTGTCATCACGGCGGGATACGACATCGGTACTTCCGACGGGATGAATGAAAAAGGTTTGGTCGCCAATCTCCTATACCTGACAGAATCCGATTATTACCGTCCAAACGACACCCGTCCGGCAATGGGGATCAGCATCTGGACGCAGTACGTGCTTGACAATTTTGCAACCGTGGACGAGGCGGTAAAAGAATTAAGCAAAGAGACATTCCGGATAGACGCACCGGATATGCCGAACGGGGCGAAATCAACTTTACACCTAGCCATTTCCGACACATCGGGGAATAGTGCCATATTTGAGTACATCAAGGGAAAACTCATCATACACGAGGGGAAAGAATATCAGGTCATGACAAACTCTCCCTCTTACGAACAACAAATCACGCTAAATAATTACTGGCAACAAATCGGGGGCCTAGTGATGCTACCGGGGACCAACCGGGCAGTAGATCGTTTTGTCAGGGCATCATTTTACATCAATGTCATCCCACAAACCGACAATCAACGAGAGGCTGTAGCCGGAGTTTTTAGCGTTATACGAAACGTATCGGTTCCGCTTGGGATTTCTACCCCGGCTCAACCTAATATCTCTTCCACCCGCTGGAGAACGGTCGCAGACCAAAAAAATAAAGTATATTTCTTCGAATCCACGATCACGCCCAATGTATTCTGGATTAACATGAAAGATCTGGACTTTTCCGCGGGGGCACCTGTCAAGAAATTAAACCTCGCAAACGGAGAAACCTACGCTGGAAATGCTGCCAAGGATATGGTAAATAGTCCCTCGTTCAAATTCCTATTTGAAGTGATATAAAAGATTTGACAAGAGGGAGAATTCTAAGTCTTCTCCCTCTTATTTCCTTATCATTGCAACTGCCGGATTCGTACATCAATTCCCGCAACATCTTTCAAGGAAGATTTCAATTCTTCCACGTTCGTCTCCCCCGTAATGATAGGGGTAAAGGACATTAGGTTTTATCACCAGTGCCGCACGATCCGCTTGGGGAACCGTCATCGTGTAAGGTTGATTTACAAGCAGAAAAGCGATATCAATATCCTTCAAGTCTTGCATTTCCGGAATATCTTCAGTATCCCCAGCCACATACACTCTCGTTCCCCCGAACGTCTTTAAATGATAACAAGCATCAGATCGCAAATTTACGTCCGGCCTACATCCAAAGGTATGAGTTATTTCTCAATAAATTATAATGTCGAAACCAACTCCCGTTGTTTTCGAAAGAAATGAATACGTTGCAAATCACCACTTTCCGAGATCAAGGTAGAAAAACGCTTCAACGACGAAATCCAGTTTTTCACGCTATCAAACGTTTTGTCATCCAGAGAAGCCACGGAATTCAAGGTAAAAGCTTTTATTAATGTCAACTTACACTTCCGAGTTTGGACATACGAGTAGGTCGTGTCAAAATTAATATTAGATATGTAGAAACTGATCCTGTTCCCGTTATCGAATTTTCCCCGGGCAGCTAGTCGCTCCGTGTAATCCAAGAACTGATATAATTCCTCTTTCAATTCGCGTACATCATCATCAGAAATCAAATTCACACTCGAAAAATATTTAATGTCGTTAATCAAGTACACGAAGATCATGTTATCAAAGATGTAGCAAGAATCCTTTACCCGCTGGGTTTCTATAACAAAATTCTTTTGAATTTGTACCATCCGCTCCGGGAAAATAATCTCGTGCAATGGCTGCACGGCATTCAAACCGTCATGCTGGGCTTTCCACTTGAACAGGTAAAAACGAGTCAGGAATTTATATTTCAAATAAAGCGCCTGTGGAAGGATATTGGTAGACGAAGCCGCCTCGGAATAAGCATTCGGCTCAATCGAACGGAAAACATCCACAAAATTATCCATCATATCAAGATCAATTTCCAACGGGTTGATAAATTCCGTCAATTTCAACTGGAAGGGCCGACTTTTAGGCGAAACCGACTCCAAAATCCCGTCAATCGAGATATTCATTTCTTTAGAAATTTGCGCCGTTTCCAACAAGGTAAACGGGACATCCCCCCGTAGGCGCCGATAAATGGCCTCTTTGCCAATACACAACAAATTCCCTAAAACATTTGCCAAATTCTCTTCATGAGGAATCTTCTCCCGAATGGCTTTCAATAAATTATCATGTAAAACTTCCTGTTTCATTTTATCTCGTTCTATAATCATCAACTATAATCATAAACCTATCAAACTTCCACCATATTATCGAAAAACGCCTCAGGATTTTGCCGATCAGCATACTTTCGCCTTTGGATAGACATTTCGGACGAAAACATATTGGGATATTTTAATTTTCCCCGACTAAGATATGTTTTTTTCTAAATAAATGCAAATGTACTTCTTCTCTTCTGAGATAAAAAACTCAATTCTACGGAGAAAAATTTCCAAGATGAATTTGTAAAAAACAAGACCATTTTTCACTTAACAAAGCTCTCAGCGCTTTTTGTTTCAAAAATCGAACTGATGTATATCAATATAAATCAACATTTTCAAAAATGGATACAAAAATCCATCTTCCCGATCTATTTAGAAAAGATCTACATAAATTTCCACCCGGATTTCTATCCGAATTCACAAAGCTCTGCCTAATTTTGTTACAAACAAACGTCTAATGAAAAACACATTAATTTACATAACAATGATTTGTTATATCATCTACGGCCACATCC
>OLGI01002326.1_pt1 | contig 14012 bp, 7 predicted proteins | sample 1605221 | NCBI WGS metagenome assembly OLGI01 (sample SAMEA3888915, study PRJEB22519) | human gut metagenome | biome: human gut; feature: human-associated habitat; material: faeces | place: Denmark | collected 2010 | reverse complement strand
GAAATAGAGCAAACAACTAGGATTAGTTGCTTGCACTATCCCGAACTGGGGTATTTACTGCTTTTAGCGGGTATGTTTGCTTCCGTTGTTTTTGCGAACAACAAGCAGACCGTTAAAATTGATGGTAATGTCTCAGACAAAACCGTCACCGAGATTACCTTCGATGGTGATAACGTAACGCTCAATTATGCGGACAATTCTTCTGAAACGAAGGATATGTCGCTTGTGTCTCTTTCTTTTTCTTATGATTCTACTACAGGAATCAACAAGATAGAAGAGGTTAAGAAGTCATTGCAGGGTAAGGTTTTTAACCTAAATGGTCAACTCGTAGGTAATTCTCTTGAGGGATTGTCTAAGGGTATCTACATCGTGAATGGTAAGAAAGTAATTATCAAGTAAAAAAGGAGGAACGTAAAATGAAGAAAATGGTATTTACTTTGGCACTCCTCTTGATGAGCTTGAGTGCAGCCATGGCACAGACATGGACATTTGGTGCAATGAGCGAGGCTGATAAGGCTTTATGTGCAGCTGATGCCAATTGGGTATTGGGAACTGATCGCTACTGCTATACCTTAGTTTTGGAGAATGAAGCTCTTGTTGCAAATAACTCAGAATTGGCTTATACTAAGGGCTTGAAGTTTACTGCTGGTGCTCCTGCTGATAAATCCGAAGGAAAAGCAAAAGTCCGCTTGAATTATGGCTCTTCTCGCTTGGAATTGAATGGAAATGGTGTTTCTTTGATTATTCCAAGTCTGAAGGCTGGTCAGAAAGTAACAGTTAGCTGCAAGACTGGTAGTACTTCTACTGCTCGTTGTTTAGATGCTGCTAACTTGACTTCGGTTTCTGGTTCTTTTGGTACTCCTACAAAAGATCAGGTTACCAACGTTGGAACTGTAACTGCTGATGGTGATGTCGTGTTGAAAACCAATGGTGGTGGTATGAACATTTATAGCATCAAGGTTGAGACTGTAGGTGGCGGATCTACCGTTACTCCTGGTTCTACCGACAAAATTACCAATGCCGTTGCTCGTAACAGCAAGGTCAATCAGATGTATGTTACCACCAATGCTGGTGATGTGAAGTATTATAATACTGCCGACTTGACAAGTGTTAAGTTCGAAGGTGACAAGACTATTATTACTCCTAAGTCTGGTGCAGAGAATGATGAGTATGATGCTTCTGTTCAAGCCATCAGTTTTGCTAAGAAGGCCGATCAGGGCGAAAGTGGTGATGTTGAAAATCCTGCAGGTGTGATTCAGATTACTGAGGCAAAGGGCTGGCAGGAGTCTGCCTACTTGAAGTGGGCTCCATTCGAGGGCGCTTCTTCTTATAATGTATATGTAGATGACAAGAAGATTGATGCTCAGTTGATTCGTCAGTATGCTTCTTACTATCGTGCTGATGTTCTCGGTTTGAAGGCTGGTACTTATTCTGTAAAGGTTGTTCCTGTCAATGCTGAAGGTACAGAGATTACTGGTGCCAATACAGCTTCTAACTTGGTAGTAAAGAGCTACAATCGTGAGGGCTTTGCTCATTTCAAGTATGATGGTGTAGGTGCTTATAATAATGATGGTACTTTGAAGGCTGGTGCTAAGGTCCTGTATATTACAGCCAAGACGGCCAAGACTGTTTCTACAACAGTTGATACAGGCAAGCCAGAGACGATTACGGGTCTTCAGTCTATTATTGATGCTTATCAAAAGGGTGAGGATACAACTCCTATCGTCTTCCGAATCATCGGTAAGGTAAGCCTTTCTGACTTGGACAGAATTTCAAGTTCTGCAGAAGGTTTGCAGATTAAAGGTAAGGGTGCTCACTCTGAAATGAACATGACTTTCGAAGGAGTCGGTGATGATGCTACTGTATATGGATTTGGTTTCTTGCTTCGTAATACCAAGAGTGTAGAGTTCCGTAACTTTGCTATCATGCGTTGCCTGGATGATGCTATGTCTCTTGATACTGATAACTCTCATGTATGGATTCACAACATGGATCTCTTCTATGGCAAGAAGGGTGGCGCTGCTGACCAGGCCAAGGGTGATGGTACTGTAGATATCAAGGGTGACTCCCAGTATATAACTGTAGCATACAACCGCTTCTGGGATAATGGTAAGGCTTCTATGTGTGGTATGACGAGTGAAAGTGGCCCTAACTATATCACTTATCACCACAACTGGTTCGACCATTCAGACTCTCGTATGGCTCGTATTCGTACTATGAGTGTTCACATGTACAACAACTACTATCAGCACAATGATGTTTATGGTATTGGTGCAACCAGTGGTTCAAGTGTATTCATGGAGTCTAATTACTTTGATGCAGTTAAGCGTCCTATCATGAGCTCTTTGCAGGGTACTGATGCTATGGGTGATGGTACTTTCTCTGGTGAGAAAGGTGGCTTGATTAAGGCATACGGCAATGTATTTGCCAACAAACCTGATAACTTCAGCTATATCACATACGCAAACAATAATACAAGTTTTGATGCTTACGAGGTTTCTGCCCCAAGTGAGCAGGTTCCTTCAAGCGTAAAGACTTTGGTAGGTGGTACTTCTTACAACAACTTCGATACCAACTCAAGCCTCATGTATGCATACGCTGCAGATAAGGCAGAAGATGTTCCTGCTATTGTAGAAGGATTCTATGGTGCAGGTCGTTTGAATCATGGCGATATTGATTTCGTTATTCCTGATGAAACAGTCGTAACAAATGGTCACCAGCAGCCATGGCCTGCTTTGGCAAGCATTCTTGATGCTTATACTTCTGGTGTTGTTAAGGTGTTCGGTGAGAGCAATGCTTCTGGCGAAGGTGGTTCTACTGAAGGTGGTAGCACTGGTGGCTCTACTGGTGGTTCAGAAGGTGGCAGCACAGTAACTCCTATTGAGGGTACTGTAACATGCAGCTTTACTGTGAACGGAAAAGAGGCTGTTCCTTCTAATAGTGCATTTGTTTTGACAGGTGAAGCTAAGAATGTTAAAAAGGAAGAAACAGTTATTGAAGGTACAACTTATACAGCAAGTCTTAAGATGGAAAGTAAAACAGAAGTTTCTTTCACCACATCTCAGAAGATGACTCTGTATGTATATTATGGTCTTTCTGGTGCAAACACTAATGTAAAGGTAGATGGCGTAAAGCAGACAGGAGCTCCTACAACAGTTGTGCTTGAGGCTGGTGCTCATAAGATTACAAAGGGTGATACAACTACAATCGCTCTTATCAAACTTGTACCTGTAACAGAATAATAAACACATGTTTTCCCCAATGAGGGAAAAATATATGAAATGAAATCAACTAAGGGCTGTCTTTTCTTGATGAGGACAGCCCTTTTTTCTCAAAACAACAAACAAAACTAAACTTTGCAATGAAACATATAAACCCTATTCTTTCAGTACCATTCAAGGTAACTTGCCGTAAAACCATCTTGGCTGCTGCTTTATTTTGTGGCTTCTCAATGATGGCAAATGCACAGATTCAGGATGGTCGTGACTTCTCAATGGATGGCTTTGCTGCCTACGAAGGTGTGGCAGGCTCTAATTGGTATCGTGCAGGTGGTACTACTGGTGGCGCTGGTGGCAAGGTGGTGAAGGCTGACAACTTCTCTCAACTGCAGGCCTATCTCCAGGCAACTGACCCATATATCGTTATCGTAGATCATGATATTACTACAGGCATCAAGTGCTATGTGGATGATCTGAGTACTGGTCGTTTGCTTGATGACCAGAGTGGTAAGTCTGGCGTGGAGTCTGTCTATGGCGAGCGCATTATGGTTGCTCCTAACAAGACTTTGATTGGTGTGGTGGACCCTGCAACAGGCTTGGCTCCTCTCTTTTCTCATATCACCTTCGTGATGCAGTCTGTTGATAACATCATTATCCGTAACTGTCGTTTCACGATGAAGGGTGTACCTGTGCTCAGAACTGGTGAAAATAAGATTGTGGCTTGGCGTAATGGTGCACAAGTAGAAGTAGGCGACCCTGACTGCATCGGAATCCAGGCAGATAAGGTAAGTGCCAAGACCAACTGGGGTGGACATATCTGGGTTGACCACTGTGAGTTCTTCAATGGTGATGCTGCCAACAAAGACCGCTACGATGGTTTACTCGACTGTAAGAACAATGTGCAGTGGATGACTTTCAGCTATAACTATTTCCACGACCATGACAAGAGCTGCTTGTGGGGTAAGGGTGATTCAGATGTTTATGATAACTGCCGTACCATCTCTTTCCACCACAATTTCTTTGATAATATCCAAGGTTCTCGTCTTCCTCTCCAACGTGGTGGTCATGTACATTATTATAATAACTATATGCGTGGTTGTGAGGATGGTTGGGATATTCGTACGGGAGCTGTAGCATACGAAGAGGGATGCTATTTCGAAAATACGAAGTCGCCTATCCGTTCAGACAGAGGCGGTAGCTTGAATATTTCTAAAGCTGAAGGTTATGACTGCATCTATAAGGGTTGTAACAACTTGATGGAGGGTTACACCAATATTGATGGCGCTAAGATAAGTAAAAGTTTTGGTGTGACCAAAACCGATTGGGTTCCTACTCAGACCGTAGCCTCTTACACCCAGCATTATCTCGACAAGACTGTAGATGTTCCTGCCATCTGTGAGAAATATTCTGGTGCAGGTAAAGTGGAAATCTGGAAGGCTTATACCGATGTACTTCCTACAGCAGATATAGCCGAGTTCGATCATGCTATCAAAAACTACGATACAGCCAAAACTTTTGATGCTAACGGAAATACCATGTCTGGTGCTACTACTGGCATCTTATTTGCAGAAAAAACATCAGAAGCAGGAACCTCTCGTATAGAATATTATGATTTGGCGGGTTCCCATCTTTCTGCACCTCAAAAAGGAATCAATATTGTAAAGAAGATCAACTTTGATGGTATTGCAAGCGTAAAGAAAGTTATTTTCTAACGAGAAAGTTGTTTCTAATAAGTGATTTTTTTCATAGAGATATGGATAGAAACGGATAAAAGTTTCTTGCCAGATTAACTACAAAACGGACAAAAGCTCGATAAAAACAGGCTTTTGTCCGTTTTTTATTTATCTATGTCTGATATATGTCTTGTTGTTTTTATGCGATTTAGTACTTTTGCAAGCGAAACAATTTAATAAAACAACAAACCTAAAAGAATAAACTAACAATGAATGTAATCTTGAGTAAATCTAAGAGAAGTATTCTTCTCGTAGCATTGTTCCTCATGGGATGTTTGCAGCTTTTGGCTCAATCACGCATGATTCAAGGTGAGGTGACAGATGCTCAAAATGGTGAACCACTCATCGGTGCTACGGTGATGGTGGAAGGTGAGAAAAGCGGTACGGTTACTGATTTTGATGGTAACTTTAAACTGCAAGTGACTTCTTCTGCAAAGAAAGTCAAAATCTCTTATATTGGATATATCGATAAGGTAGTTGAGATATCCGATCGAATGAAAGTGAAACTTGAATCCGATAGTCAGATTCTCACGGATGTAGTTGTCATCGGTTATGGTACAGCTCGTAAGAGTGACCTGACGGGTTCTGTAGCAACAGTAAGCTCCAAAGACTTCAATAAAGGATTAGTATCATCACCAGAACAGTTGATTAATGGTAAGGTTTCTGGTGTGCAAATCATGTCGAACAGCGGTTCGGCTTCTGCTGGTAGTACCATTCGTGTACGTGGAGGTGCTTCGCTCAATGCAAGTAATGACCCTCTTATCGTACTCGATGGTGTACCATTGGAACAAGGTGGCATTTCTGGTAATTCCAGCAACTTCCTCAGCATGATCAACCCAGCTGATATTGAGAGCATGACCGTGTTGAAAGATGCTTCTTCCCGCTTCTCAAAGAATACCCGTTGGGGTACCTTCCCATCTGTAGCTTTGGGATGGACCTTGACAGAAGAGCCTTGGTTGAAGGACAACAAGGAAGGAGATGATAGCAATCGCCAAGGTTGGGACATCTGGTTTAATGATGATGCTAAAAGCATGGAATCGGCAACGATTACTGTTAATCTCAACACGATGACATGGAAATATGAATAACATATCAATTTTTTTATTATCTTTGCAAGAAAAAAGAAAAATGAAGAATATATTTGGAAAAGCCATGTTGCTGGCTACAGCGCTCTTGTTCTCTATCACAGGAACAAGTTGCAGCAGCGACGATTCTCCAGTTCCTGAAAAGGAGAAAACATACGATATGAGCGGTTTTGCTAAGGGAGCCGATGTCAGTTGGCTCACCGAGATGGAGCAGGACGGTGTGAAATTCTATAATCAGAATGGCAAGGCAGAGGAATGCATGTGGCTTCTTCGCGACCTTGGTACAAATGCAATCCGCCTTCGCGTGTGGGTAAATCCGGAAGGTGGTTGGTGCGGTAAGGATGATGTCATCGCCAAGGCAAGTCGTGCACAGGCGCTCGGCTATCGCTTGATGATTGATTTCCATTATTCTGATACTTGGGCAGATCCGGGAAACCAGAAAGTACCTGCTGCTTGGCAGGGTTATACTTTCGAGCAGATGAAACAGGCGGTAGCTAATCATACCAAGGATGTATTATCTGCCTTGAAAGAGAGAGGTGTCACCAACGTAGAATGGGTACAGGTGGGTAATGAAACCCGTGATGGAATGCTCTTCAGCAGCGATGAGGCTGTAACTGGTAAAGCGTCAAAGAATGCTGCCAACTTTGCTGCTTATGTCAATGCTGGCTATGATGCCGTGAAGGAAGTTTATCCACAGGCTAAAGTCATTGTGCACGTGGATGAGGGTAATAATCTCGGCCGTTATACCTGGCTCTTTGGCGAATTGAAGAAGAAGGGTGGAAAATGGGATGTCATCGGTATGTCACTTTATCCAGAAGATAACAATTGGCAGGAATTAACCACCAGTTGCCTGAATAATATCAAGACTTTATCAGAGATGTACAATTGCAATGTCATTGTTTCAGAGATAGGTATGTGGTGGGGTTCTGATCAGGCTGCGCCAATGATGGAGAAGATGGTGGATGGCTGCAAGGCTATTCCTACCTGCGAAGGTATCTTCTATTGGGAACCTGAGGTTTACAACAACTGGAAGCCTGCCAACTATAGTACTTTGGGTTGGGTTGCTTATACCAAGGGAGCTTTTGATAACTCCGGTAAACCAACTGCTGTATTCGATGCATATAAATAAGAATATTAAATAAAAGATATGATCAAGAAAAGCATTACTTTCATGTCTCTCGCCCTGGCGTTCTCTACCATGTGCCAGGCGCAGAGCAGAAAGGTTATCAATTTACCATCGTGGGATTTCTCCCGCGATGGCAAAGTGTGGTCTCAGGTAGCCGTGCCTCACGATTGGGCTATCTCGGGTCCTTTCGATAAGAAATGGGACCTGCAGATGGTGGCTATTGAGCAGAATGGTGAGAAAGAGAAGTCTGAGAAGTCAGGCCGCTCGGGTGCGCTGCCTTGGATAGGTGAGGGGATGTATAAGATGAACTGGACGGCTCCAAAGGGTTACAAGCGTGCCGTCTTGGTTTTCGATGGTGCCATGAGCCAGCCTGTAGTTACAGTAAATGGAAAGGAAGCTGGCAAGTGGGCATATGGTTACAATGCTTTCCGTATCGACATTACTCCTTTTATCCAGTTTGGCAAGAATAATCTGATAGAGGTACATCTTAATAATGTAGAGGAGAGTAGCCGATGGTATCCGGGTGGCGGTCTTTATCGTCCGGTATCTGTTGAACTGTATGGCAATGAAAACTTCTCTACCTGGGATACTTTCGTGCGTACTTTGAAAGCCAACAGGCAGGAAGCTGAAGTAGAGATAAATGCTCTTTTGGAAGGAAAGATAGGTAAGTCTGGCAAGACAGTCATCGCCTTGCTTGATGAGAAAGGTACTAAGGTAGCTGAGCAAACCATCCAGGGTGCTACTCCAGAAATCAAGACTACCTTGAAGCTGGCAAGTCCTCAGCTTTGGTCTCCGGAATCTCCTTATCTCTATCAGGTGAAGTTAACCCGATATGAAGGAAAGAAGGTTGCTGATGTCCAGACGCTGAAGACCGGTATCCGTACCATCTCGGTATCCAAGAATAATGGTTTCCAGCTCAATGGCATTACCCGCAAGATCAAGGGTGTCTGCCTGCACCACGACCTCGGTCCTTTGGGTGCTGCAGAGAATAAAGCTGCGCTTATCCGCCAGATCAAAACGATGAAGGCGATGGGTTGCGATGCCATTCGTACTGCTCATAATATGCCTTCTACCATGCAGATGGAAATCTGCGACTCCCTCGGTATGATGGTGATGGCAGAGAGCTTCGATATGTGGATTTATCCTAAATGTAAGAATGGTTATGCCAAGTTCTTCAAGGAATGGAGCGATAAGGACATCACCAACTTGGTGAAGCATCATCGTAATCATCCAAGCATCATCATGTGGAGCATCGGCAACGAGATTCCTGAGCAGTGGAGCAAGGAGGGTATGGAGATAGCCAAGCATCTGCAGAACCTCTGCCATCAGTATGACCCTTCTCGTCCTGTTACTCAGGGAATGGATAAGGCTGAGGCTGCCCTGAAATCTGGCTTTGCTCAGGTGATGGATGTTCCCGGTTTCAACTATCGCGTACATAAATATTATAAGAATATAGGGCAGTTGCCTCAGGGATTCCTCTTGGGCTCCGAGACGGCATCTACAGTCAGCTCTCGTGGTGTGTATAAGTTCCCGGTAGAGGTGCGTGCTTGCAATAACAACCCATATCCAGATGGTCAGTGCTCCAGCTATGATACAGAATATTGTTCTTGGAGTAATCTTCCAGATGATGATTGGAAGATGCAGGATGATTACAGTTGGGTGATTGGAGAGTTTGTGTGGACGGGTTACGACTATCTGGGCGAGCCTACTCCTTACGATACCTACTGGCCAAGCCGCAGCAGCTACTTTGGCATCTGCGACCTCGCTGGCCTTCCAAAGGATAGATATTACATGTATCGTTCCCGCTGGAATGAAACTCAGCATACCACCCATCTTCTTCCTCATTGGAATTGGACAGGTCGTGAGGGACAGGTAACTCCGGTTTATTGCTATACAGATGGTGTGGAAGGTGAACTTTTCGTGAATGGCAAGAGTCAGGGTAGGGTTCGCAAGGATAAGTCAAGTCGTTTGGACCGCTATCGCCTCCGTTGGAACAACGTGAAGTACGAACCTGGTGAGATTCGCGTGGTTACCTACAATCAGTATGGCGACAAGGTAGGCGAGGACGTGAAGCGTACAGCCGGTGAACCTACCCAAATGAAGTTCAGTGTAGAAACTCCTGATCATGAGCCTATCGCTTGTATGGTAGAGGGCTGTACAGATGAGCACAATGTGCTTCTGAATGCTGATGGCAATGACCTCGCCTTTGTCACCGTGAGTCTCTTGGATAAGGATGGCAACGAATGTCCGCTTGCCGATGATGAACTGACTTTCGAGGTAACTGGTGCTGGAATCTTTAAGGCAGCATGTAATGGCGATGCTACTTCGCTTGAGCCTTTTACACAGCCACAAATGAAACTTTTCAGTGGTAAACTGGTAGTTGTTGTACAAAGTAAAAAACAGGTGGGTGATATCACGCTCAAGGTGAAAGATACCCAGAGAAATATAGAAAAGACGATGGTCTTGAAGTGTATTTAATTCTTTTTATGCCAATATGTTTGCAAGTATGCTTAATAATGTGTATTTTTGCACTTATGAAGTTGACTCTTAAGCATATTGGCATGTTTTTTATCATGCTTTTTTTGAGTTGTGCTCTTAATGCGCAACGTTTTGTTAATGTGGCTCTGGATGGGGCACAGACGGTTTGTTCTATCCAGCAAGACAGTCAGGGCATGATGTGGCTTGGTACAGAGAATGGACTTTACTGCTATGATGGTTATCATAGTTATAAGCAATATACAGAGCATACTTTTTCTAATACCCGCGTTTATGCAATGGCTGTAGATAGAGAGCAGTTATTTCTCGCTACAGACAAGGGTATGATGTGCTTCAATCTGCAATCTAATTCTTATGTACAGCCGTCTGCTGATGCAACAAAGGATAATGGAAGAAAAAGCACTTTGGAACAGAGAGCGATCCTCCTGAAATACAGACAGATAGTTTTTGGCAGCGAAGTATATGCTTTGCTGGATACACCTAAGGGATTGCTCGTGGGAACTCTATCGGGTTTGTATTCAGTAAAAAAGCAGGCTTTAAACGGAAAGAATTCTTGGGCGAAATTGAACAAGCAACGTATCCTGCTTCCCGACAGTCAGCAACCTCTTGTCAATGCCTTGGCTTACGATGCCAAGCGCCGTTGCTACTGGATAGGTACAGAAGGTGCCCTGTATTGTGCAGACTTACAACTGAAGAATTTTACCAGGATTTCTCAGTTGAATGGTAATTCCGTCAAGTGTTTGGCAGAAGAATCCAATGGCAATCTGTATATTGGAACAGATAATGGACTCTATCGCCTGTCTTTGGACAATTCCATTCTGCATTTCGAGCACGACTCCCGTGATGCTTCTTCCATTCCTAATAATATCGTCTGGTCTTGTTTTGTGGATAAGTGGCAGAATGTGTGGATAGGAACGGATAATGGTCTATCCCGTCTTTCCACGCATACTTATTTCCAATATACCTCGCTTGATAAGATCACTCTTTCGGGGGAAGGTAACTGTCTGCATGAAATTTGTCAGACCAGAGATGGAGAATGGTGGTTGGGAGGAACCAATGGCTTGATTCGTTTTGGAATGAATGCCAGTCAAAATGCATCGGATGGCAATGTTGCCTGGTATAAGCAGAACAGTTCGTCTTATCCCCTGAGTCATAATCGTGTTCGTAAAATCTATGAAGATCGCAAGGGGGACGTATGGGTATGTACGGATCATGGAGTCAACTACTACAATCGCCAAACCAAACAGATGCATAACTTTATCATCTGCGACAAGACTGGCAAATATTCTACAGCCTGGGCATACGATGTGCTGGAAGATAAGCAGGGCAGAATGTGGATGGCTTCCTATATGGGAGGCATCTTTGTCATCAGCAAGCAGAGACTTCTGTCTTTGATGACCCATTCTTCAGGTTCTACTACCATCGTGGCTGATTATCATTTCTCCGACCAAGGTAAGAATGCACTTTCAGGTTTGCATGTAGGACAGATGGTGATAGATGCACAAGGTATGGTTTGGGCTTCCAGTTTCAGTAGCTTGGACCGTATCAATCCGCAAACTATGAAGGTGGTTCCTGTTGAGCACAAGGATGATATCAACTATTTGATGGCTGATTCTAAAGGAAATGTCTGGGCAGGTGGAAACACAGAGGTAAAATGCTTTGTGATAAATCCTTCTGCCAACCACTCGCAGCTGGAGACGAAGACATGGAAGATAGGCGGAAAAGTGATTACTATGTGTGATGTGGATGGCAAGACCTGGGTGGTGAGCGGTAAGGAATGTTGTGTCATCGATTTGGGTGGCAAGAGTTCCCGTTTCAAGATTCCTTCTTCTATTGCTCCTTTAGCCATTTTCTATTCTAAGGCTCAGCACATGGTAATGATGGGTGGCAACGATGGCTATATCTGTCTGCGTGCCGATATGCCGATGGAGAAAGGGTTGCAGACCAAACTGATGTTGGCAGGTATTGTGGTCAATGGAAATCAATGGCAAGATGCAGCTCCTCGCAATATGAAGGAGTTGGAACTTGCAAGTGATGAGAATAGCTTTACCCTTCAGCTGACAGATCTTCCGTTCTCCGACCATCCTTCTGCTGTCTATGCTTATCGGTTGGAAGGTAGTGATTACGACTGGCATTATCTGAATAAGAAAAGGTTGGATATCAGCTATAATGGTTTGCCATATGGTAATTATCATCTGAAGGTGCATGTCGTGGATGGTGAGGGTAATATAGGAGCCGAAGTGTATTCTCTTGATATTACGATATTGCCACCATGGTATCTTTCCATTTGGGCAAAGTTAGTTTATCTTTTGTTGGCTATTGCATTGGCTTGGGGAATCATGAAGTTCTATCTGGTGCGTGAGCGTCTGGCGGAGGAACGTAGGCAGAAGGCTGAAATCCTGGAGCAGGTAGAGGCACGTATCAGTTTCTTCAATCGTCTGTCAGAGGATTTGAAGACCGCCGTGACTCATCGCTCATTTGATGAGATTCTGGAACTAACCAACCGTTATTTAGGTGTGAAGATAGAGAAAAAGGAGGCAGAAGAGCCTGCTTTAAATGCTGCAGACCAACGGCTTCTGAAGGAGATTACCGAGACGATAGAGACCCACATGATAGACTCAGACTTCAATGTGACCACCTTGCAGGAGATATTGGGTATTGGAGGCAAGCAGCTGTACCGTAAGTTGAAGGCGATGACAGGAAAAACTCCTGTAGAGTATATCCGTGAACTCCGAATGAACAAGGCTGCCGTGATGTTGAAAGAAGGTAAGTTCAGCGTTTCTGAAGTGATGTACACGGTGGGCTTCTCCAACAACAGTTATTTCTCTAAGTGCTTCTCCAAGGCTTTTGGTATGACGCCGACAGAGTATATGAAGAGTTAAGTGAAGAATTAAGTGAAGAGTGAAGAATTCAATAGTAATTAGGGTATGAAGACGATACAACCGATATTGACCATTACTGGTTCTGACAGTACGGGTGGTTCTGGTGTCCAGGCAGACATCAGAACGATTTCTGAGTTGGGAGGCTATGCAGTTTCTGCCATCACCTCCATTACCGTGCAGAATACCTTGGGTATTCAGGCATTCTTTGATATTCCAGCCGAGATTGTTTCGGGACAGATAGAGGCTATCATGAACGATATTCAACCGAGCATTGTGAAGGTGGGTATGATTCGTCGGGTGGAGACGCTTGAGGTTGTGATCGATGCCCTGACGAAATATCGCCCGGATTATATCATCTATGCCCCTGCCATCTGGTCAAGTAATGGTGATGCGCTGATGACGGAGGATGTGGTAAGTCAGATCAAGTATCGTTTGCTACCGCTCTGTTCCGTGGTGGTTGCCCGAAAGAAAGAAAATGATATTATTCTGCAAGACACCAAGTTGCTGCGCATGGCTGAGGGTCGTGGAATGCAGGTGTTCCTGCTCGATAATGCCAATTCTCATGGTCTTACCAACCGTTTTTCCTCTGCTCTTGCCGTGTATCTGAACCGGGGGAACAAGATGGAGGAGGCTTTGGGGATGGCACAGGATTTTATCAATGTAGAGTTGACACGTGAGAGTAATCTGCAGGGTCGTAGTTCGGAACTCTACAATCAGTTCATTTCTCAGGTCAATAATTTCTGTCGCACTTATAGTGATGTGCATTTCTATGCAGATCAGTTGAATGTGAGCAGCCGTTATTTGGCTCAGGTTACCCGCCGTATCTCTGGCAAGACACCGAAGGCAATCATTGACGAGTATATCGTAAAGGAAATAGAACGTGAACTTTCTACCACAACCCATACTGTACAGGAAATAGCCAATACCTTCGGTTTCTCATCCCAGGCTCATCTCACCAAGTTTTTCAAGAAAATGAAAGGAGTTACTCCTTCTGCTTTCAGACAGAAGGGGTAGAAGAACTGTACTTTATACATTTGGGAATAGTACTTATACATTTAGGAATAGCCCTTTATACAAAATGACGCAAAGTTTGTAGAAATCAGAACTTTTTTCTTGTTTTTCATCGAAAAGCGTTTCCTTTGTAGCCGTAATTAAGAAAATGAATAAAATTATGGCAGAAAATAGACAAGAATTGAACCGCAACTTGGCTCAGATGCTCAAGGGTGGTGTGATTATGGACGTAACAACTCCAGAACAGGCAAGAATCGCAGAGGCTGCAGGTGCATGCGCAGTAATGGCTTTGGAACGTATTCCAGCTGACATCCGTGCAGCAGGTGGTGTTTCTCGTATGAGCGATCCTAAGATGATCAAGGGTATTCAGGAGGCTGTTTCTATCCCTGTAATGGCTAAGTGCCGCATCGGTCACTTCGCTGAGGCTCAGATTCTTCAGGCTATCGAAATCGACTATATCG
>OLGI01002313.1_pt1 | contig 14104 bp, 11 predicted proteins | sample 1605221 | NCBI WGS metagenome assembly OLGI01 (sample SAMEA3888915, study PRJEB22519) | human gut metagenome | biome: human gut; feature: human-associated habitat; material: faeces | place: Denmark | collected 2010 | reverse complement strand
TCCGGGAATACTGTTCCTCTCAATTTGTTTCCAGAGGAATGTGTGTGGATTTTGCTATCCATGACACCGACAGCGGCAACCCCCATTGTCATATCATGCTGACCATGCGCCCCCTTGACGAGCGCGGCGCATGGGCGGCGAAGTCCAAAAAGGAATATGACCTTGATGAAAGCGGTGAGCGTATCCGCTTGCCAAGCGGCAGATATAAGACGCACAAGGTTGACCTCACGGGCTGGAACAACAAGGACAACACCCTCTTGTGGCGCAAGGCATGGGCTGACTTTACCAACGACTTTTTGGAGAGGAACGGAAGCCCGGAGCGTATCGACCACCGCAGCAACGCCGAGCGCGGCATTGACGAGATACCCACCGTCCACATGGGCGTGGCGGCTTGCCAGATGGAGAAGAAAGGTATCGCCACCGAGAAAGGCGAACTGAACCGAAATATCCAAAAGGCAAACCGCCTTATCCGGGAAATCCGGGCGCAGATTAGCAAGCTCAAGGAATGGATTGCCGACCTGTTCAAAGCGTGGGAAACCGCCCCGAAGCAGCCGCCGCAATCTCCCAACCTTGCAAATCTGTTGATGAAGTATTTGAGCGTTCAGAGAGAAAAGAGCCGGAAGTATTCGCAGCGTTGGCAACAACAGCACACAGCCGACGAACTGAAAACCATAGCGGCAGCGGTCAACTATCTCTCCGAGCATGGCATCTCTAATCTTGACGAGCTGGACGCTTCTCTTTCCTCTGTCAGTGATAGAGCCTATTCAATCCGGGCAGGAATGAAAACCGCCGAGGAACGCATGAAGAAGCTACAAAAGCTAATTGAATACGGGAACAACTACACAGAGTACAAGCCCATTCACGATGAACTGAAAAAGCTGCAAAACGGCTGGACAAACAAGCGCGACAAGTACGAGGAAGCCCACCGCGCCGAGCTGACCCTATGGGACGCGGCAAACCGCTATCTCCATGCAAATCTGCCGAAAGGAACAAAGACCTTGCCTATTGCGGAATGGGAACAGGAATATGCTGACCTCAAAGCGCAGAGAGATACCGACTACGCCAAACTGAAAGCTACCCGCGCCGAGGTTGCCGAGCTTCAGAAGATACGCAAGTGCGTTGATATTGCACTGAAAGCCGAGCAGCCGGAGCAGACACAGAACCACACCAAGCGGCAGGAACAGGAGCGATAAAGAAAAGGACGGGCAAGCTGATTTGCCTGTCCGTCCTCTATTCCCATCCGACAAAGGAATGTGTTCACTTCTTATCGGGTAAAAATGTCATTATAACGCCAGTAATGCCGATAACTGAAAAGATTAAAGCCCATTTGAAACTTAAATCAAAAAAAGCCACATTGCCATATCCTAACATCAGCAGGATACTAACTAAAATCAATGCTATACCTTGCAGTTGCCTTTTCATACAATCACACTCCTTTGTCAAATTCAAGTTTGTTGACTTTATTTTACTTCAAAACTATGAACAATTCAACCACAGAAAGAGAGGTATTAACCATGTATTACACCCAAGAGCAGATAGACCGCGCCAACCAAGCCGACCTTGTTTCTTTCCTGCAATCACAGGGCGAGCAGCTTACCCGCGCCGGGAATGAATACCGTTGGAAACGGCACGACAGCTTGACCGTCCGGGGAAACAAATGGTACAGGCACAGCCAGAGCAAGGGCGGCGGCCCCGTTGATTTTGTCATGGAGTTTTTCGGCAAGAGCTTCACCGAAGCCGTTGAACTGCTGACAGGCGAAAAAGGAGCCGCCCCGCCGCCGGACAGACATTGCCCCGCGCCCCTATCCGACTTCCGACTGCCACCCCGCAGCACCGACAACCGCATAGCGAGGAACTACCTCACAGCAGCCCGCCGCATTGATGAAGATGTGACGGGCTTTTTTCTTTCCAATGGCGACATTTACGAGGAAGCCGCCCACCATAACGCCGTATTCGTCGGCAGAGATGAAAGCGGCATACCGCGATACGCCCATCAGCGCGGCACAGCCGGGAGTTTTCGGCTTGATGTGAAAGGCAGCGACAAATCCTTTAACTTCTGCTACCGTGGCGAGGGCGAAAGGTTGTTTGTCTTTGAAGCCCCGATAGACCTCTTATCTTTCCTCTGCCTGTTCAAAAAGGGCTGGCAGAAGCAGAGCTATTTATCGTTGGGCGGCGTAGGCGAGAAAGCCCTCTTACGCTTCCTCTCTGACCGTCCAGACATTCAGACCGTCTATCTCTGCCTTGACAGCGACCAAGCCGGAAACGATGCTTGCAGCCGCCTTGCAGAGCTTGTGCCGGAGGGCTTGACCGTCCACCGCCTTGTGCCGCTTTACAAGGACTGGAACGAGGTATTGCAGCACCGGGCAGAAATCGCGGACGGGAAGTATATCCGGGAAGCGATTTACGGCTTGAAAGAGCCGCCGCAGGAAGAAACCGTTGAGATTACTGTTCAATGAGCTGGTGCTATCCGACAAGCTCTTTGAGCATTGCGCCGAGATTGACGAAGCGGCACGAAACCGCATGGAGCTGATCGTGCGGTCACTGGCAGAGCAAAACGGCGTGACCGAGCAACTGAAAGCCGAAAACCAAATGGAATGGGTGCGGCAGATGAACGCTTGCAAGGCACAGGCAGAGGAGATTGTGAAAGCGGAATTGATTTATGATTGAGTGAGAAAGTCCGGGCAGAAAACCGTCCGGACTTTTCTCATACAGTCCAAAGTTGCGGTAGAATTGTTCACAAGTTTTATGGTATAATTTGAATACGAAATTGAGAAACAAATCGGAATTTGAGGAGGTGTTCATATGAAGAGAGCATTGCTTTTTATTTTCATGACGGTTTGTGTATTAGGAATGTCCGCCTGCAGCAGCAAAGACGCCATGCCAGAAACATCAGATTCTGCCAGCAATCCGGTTCAGAATACAGATATCAGTAATCTGAATGGAGGAAAAATCTGGTCTGAACAAGATATTGTGTCGATGTTCTCTCTTGTGCAAGAAACAGATTGGGAATACATAGACTGTGTTTTAATTCCAGATCATGCTAGTGACCGTGTTGGTGCAGTACTCTTCCGGAACGATAAGGAGCAAACAAGCAATGTTGCGTTCTTTGATGCAGACGGATACTTTCAACAGTATGGCACATATGCAAGAATGTCTGACGAACCTGATTTTCAGTATCTCGGAGGTGGTGCGGTAACATTTAGGCTGGAAACAGAAGATGGTATAATCTATAACTACACGATCACAATCTCGATCGATGACAGTAATGTGAATTTTAAAGCGGAAGATGATTTGCCAAAATAAATTTCAGTTTGTCGAGAAGTTAAGCCGGAGCAAATCCCTTTAGGAACTAAAGGGCGCACTTCTATACCCGCACCCTGACCACGGAATGTACCGCTGTCCTTATGCCGTTCAAATCGCAGGAGATCCAGGACGCGGGCGGTATTTACTACGGTGTCAACGCTGTATCGCATAACCTCATCGTCTGCAACCGCGGAAACCTGCTCAACGGCAACGGCTTTATTACCGGTGTTTCCGGCTCAGGCAAGTCGATGGCGGCCAAGCAGGAGGTTTCCGCACTGGCGCTCTCCACCGACCATGACATTATCATCGTGGACCCTGAACGCGAATACGGGGAACTGGTCCGAGCGCTGGGCGGCGAGGTCATCACCATCTCCGCCTCTGATCCAAATGGCTGCCACATCAATGCGCTGGATTTGTCCGAGGGGTATGGCGACGGCAGGGAGCCGTTGGTGATGAAGTCTGAGTTTATCATGTCGCTCTACGAGCAGCTTATGGGCGCGGATAAGATCGAGCCGCAGGAGAAGTCTATCATTGACCGCAGCGTGGGAAACATCTATCGGGAATATTTGAAAAGTTATCAGGGACAGCCGCCCACGCTGAAGGACCTCTATGACGACCTGATGAAGCAGGTCAACCCGGAGGCACACCGGATCGCGCTGGCACTGGAGCTGTTCACGGTGGGCAGTTTGAATGTATTTTCCCACCAGACCAATATCAACACAAAAAGCCGCATTCTCTGCTTCGATATTCAGGACTTGGGCGAAAATCTGAAATCTGTGGGCCTGTTGGTGATGCTGGATGCCATCTATAACCGCGTCATTCAAAACCGCAAGGCGGGAAAATACACCCATGTCTACATCGACGAGATCTATCTGTTTTTCGCCAATGGGAGCGGCAGCGGACACAGCATTACCAATTACAGCGGCGAATTTCTCTATAAGTGTTGGAAGCGGTTCCGCAAATACGGCGCGACGCTCACCGGCATCACACAGAATGTGGAGGAATGTCTGCTATCCAATACGGCGCGGATGATGTTCGCAAACTCCGAGTTTCTGCTGATGCTCAATCAGGCCACCACCGACCGGGAGCAGCTTGCCCGCCTGCTTGGGGCATCGGATACGCAGATGAGCTATGTGGACAACGCGCCTGCCGGTCATGGGCTTATCAAGGTGGGCGGAGCCATCGTGCCTTTCGCCAATGAACTGCCCAAGAATACGGAGCTGTACCGCCTAATGTCAACACGCCCTGGTGAGGACTGACGCCATGCGGGACTTGAAGATCAGACCCAGCATGGACACACCAAAGGCAAGGCTGAAGAACCCCGCGCCAAAAGATGCCGATTCCATTCTGAAAAAGCACATGGATAAGCGGCAGAGGGAAAAGGAGCCGGAAAGCCGGGACCCAGTGCGCTACGCCACCGACCGTGTGGAGAAAACTATGCGCCATGGCGCATCTGGGGCGGCGGATGCCTCGCGACGCATGATAAAGCACTACCGAGGAAAGCTGAGACAGGGTAAAGAGAATGCGATAAGAACTCATAGCACAGCAGAAACACCAGATAGGGAGATCGGTTCGGAAAGTGTTTTCATCGACACACCGATGGAATATGCCTTTTCTCCGGTACAAACCGCTGCACGAAATGAAGCCGGAAACCGGACCATTTCTCTGAAAACTCGCGAAGGGACAAAAAGCGTAAATGCCGCCCCGCAGGAGCGTGGGCGGCAGAAAGTTGCGCAGGACGCAAAAGCCGCCTATCGGCGGAACCTTGCCGAGAAAAAAACAGCAGAGCGGCACATTGTACTTCCACCGTCCGACCGTGGAGGCACAACGGCCCCTCCGCATAAAAGCAATCAGGGCGCATCGGTCAAGGGCGGTCCTGCCCCAAAGAGCGGACAGGTCATGACCAAGGCCACGCGCATCATGCGTGTTCGACCAACTGACCACGCAGTGCCGAACAATGCAATCATCATGCGCCGCGCAAGGGCGGCGGCACAGCGAAAGGCGCAGCGGAAGATGCTTCAGGAATCCGCGCAGAGTGGCGGAAGGGCTTCCAAAAAGCTGGGCAGCGTGGCAGTCCAGGCAGTGAAGGAAATCAGGAAAGGAGTGGCGTCTGCGGTCAGCTCGATCCTGTCGGCAGGCGGCGGTACGGTGGTGCTGGTGCTGCTCATGACAGTGATCCTCGTGGCGGCAATCGTGGCATCACCCTTCGGCATCCTTTTTTCCAACGAGAGCCGGGAGGCAGGCGTTGTGCCGCTCTCCGCTGCGGTGGCGCAGGTCAACTATGAGTTCAATGAGCGGTTGGAAACCCTGCAAACGGCAGATGATTATGATTCCATCTCCGTTGACGGACAAGCCGCCGATTGGATCGAGGTGCTGGCGGTGTTCGCAGTGAAGGTGGCGGGAGCAGATGTGGATGCCACTGATGTGGCCACCATGGATGCCGACCGCATCGCTCGCTTGAAAGCCGTCTTTTGGGATATGACCACCATTACCCATCGTGTTGAGATCATTCATCACCCCGGCAGCGGCGATGACGATGGCTGGACGGAGCGAAACCTCTATATCACCATTACCGCAAAAACGGCAGAGGAGATGAAAACCGAGTATCATTTCAACCGTAACCAGATCGCGGCGCTGGACGAACTGCTGGAGCAGCGCGACCTCCTGCGGGAGCTGATCGAGGATGTGTACTCCGTCAGCAGGGACACGGCGGCGCTGCTCCGCGATCTGCCGGAGGGCCTGTCGCCGGAGCGCGAGGCGGTGGTACGCACCGCCTGTTCTCTTGTCGGCAAGGTGAATTATTTTTGGGGAGGAAAATCCCTCGTAATTGGCTGGGACGCCCGCTGGGGCGAGCTGCGGCAGGTCACTGCGGCAGGTAGCTCCACCACGGGGACCTACCGTCCCTACGGGACGGATTGCAGTGGATTCGTCGATTGGGTGTTCTACAATGCCACAGGCGGCAGCTACGTTATCGGTCATGGCGGAGGAGCCACGATACAGCACTCGTATTGCACCGATATTTTGTGGTCGGACGCCCAGCCTGGTGACTTGGTGTTCTATCCAGATAATTCCCATGTGGGTATTGTCGGCGGCAGGGAGGCAAACGGAGAATTGCTAATCATTCACTGCGCCAGCGGCTATAACAATGTAGTCATTACTGGCGCAAGCGGCTTTACCTCCATAGGACGCCCCGTGTACTACACAGAGTAAAAAAGTTTTACCTCTCCTTTGCCGGTCTGGTATGGTACAATACCCATCGTGTGTGATGGGAGGTGTGCGCCGGTTCGATGGCAAGCATAAGGTATCATCCATGATTCTATACCCCATATGTTTTAGCTTTATTCTATCGTCTTTAGCACTATTTTTAAGCGATTAAAATTGATAGAAATAAACTTTAGCACTAATTGGAGAGAAATCATATTTGTATTAGACGAGAATAAGGTGGTATGCAGAAGCGTGTGGCCTACTCTGTAATGCAGGCCACACGCTTCTGTACAAGGAATAGAAGGATAGAGACTATTGGGAAAGGAGAAGAAATCAGAAGTTCGGTGATACAGTAGTGATATTTAATGCGGGACTTTTTTGAAGAGACGAAATAAGGAAGAGAAGGATGGGGCAGCAGACCCAAATCGCATGGATATCGGTAATCCCGCTGATAAGACTACCAATCGCAACGCCCAGAGGAAATGCTGCGAAAACCATGAAATAGCGTGCGGATTTTCTGAAAGACTGCAGATCCCGTTTCAGAATGAATTCACCAAAATGTTGGCCGAATGTTCTTAGATTGCCCGTTTCGATTGTTGTGTTATGCACGCTTCCTTCAAGGCTTCGGAAAGTGCTGAGTTGGAACATCATGGTAGTTGCCATGAAGAACACCACTAGATTATTAGGGCAGGAGGATGGAATCAAACCCACCACAAAAAGGGCGGCCATCTCGATGAATAATGCGGTTTTGTGCCAGAACGTAGGGGATCTTTTGCTGAGTACACTTTTTGAGATCTGGCCAAGCACAGCCCCAAGCAGTGCACCGCAAAAGGGGATGATTGCGGAAGCGAGCATTGCATGGTCGGCCATGGAGATTGAAAGGCCAATTTTGGCGATATTTCCTGTCTGGAAACTAACAAAGGCGCCATCTCTGGTCAGAAAGCTGTATCCGTTACTGTAACCGCCGATGAATGTCAGGAGCCACATGAAGAAATATCGTTCTTCCGGTTTGATCGTACCGGTTTTCATCTTATCCATGATAGTCTTCTTACCAGGCGGCCACTGTGCCGTCCGTCCGGGGTTCCGTGGCACCGATCAAGACGCCCTCGTCATTGCGCCAGATGATCTGACCGCGGCCCATGGAGAGAGACTCGGGCAGGACCTTCACGTTGTGGCCGGCCCGCACCAGTTCCTCGGTGATGCTATAGGGGAAGGCGCGCTCTACCTCAATATTCTTTCCGCCGACCCACTGCCAGCGGGGGGCGTCCAGCGCTTCCTGGGGATTCATACCAAAGTCAATGGTATTCATCACGACCTGCACCTGGCCCTGAGGCTGCATGAATCCGCCCATGACGCCGAAGGGGCCGATGGCCTTGCCGTCCTTGCTCAAAAAGCCGGGGATGATGGTGTGGTAGGAGCGCTTGCCGGGCGCCAGGCAGTTCTCGCTCTCCGGATCCAGACTGAAGTTGTTGCCCCGGTTCTGCATGGAGATACCCGTGCCCGGGACCACAATGCCAGAGCCAAAGCCCATGTAGTTGGACTGGATGTAGGAAACCATGTTGCCCTCGGCGTCTGCGGTGCAGAGATACACAGTGCCGCCGCAGGCGGGATCTCCGGCCTCAGGCAGGATGGCTCGGTCGCCGATCAGGGCCCGGCGCTTGGCAGCGTAGTCCTTAGAAAGCATCTGTTCGGGAGTGACGCGCATATAGCGGGGATCAGACACATAGCGTTTGCCGTCAACGAAGGCAAGCTTCATTGCTTCGATCTGCTTGTGGATACTGGTAGCGGTGTCCCGCTCAGTGAACTGGAAGCCCTCCAGGATGTTCAGAGCCATCAGAACCACGATGCCGTGGCCGTTGGGCGGGATCTCGGAGACGGTGTAGCCCCGATAGTTGGTGGTGATGGGTTCCACCCACTCGGCGTGGAACTGGGCGAGATCCTCTTTACGCAGGTAACCGCCGGTTTCGCGGGAGAAAGCGTCGATCTTCTCCGCAAGAGCGCCGCGGTAGAAGGACTCGCAGTTGGTGGCCGCCAACTCTTCCAGGGTCTTGGCGTGATCCGGCAGGGTGACAACCTCGCCGGGCCGGGGAGCCCTGCCCTTGGGGGCGAAGGTGGCGAACCAGTTCTGGAAGCAGGCGTCCTTAAAGGTCTGGGAGAACTCCTGATAGGCCTTGTCCCAGAGACGGGAGATCACGGGGGAGAGAGGATAGCCGTCCCGGGCGTAGCTAATGGCCGGAGCTAAGGACTTCGTCATGGGCAGCTTGCCGTATTTCCCTGTCAGGGCGGACCAGGCACCGGGGGCACCGGGGACGGTGACGGGGACCCAGCCGCGCTTGGGCATCTCATTGCCGTATTTAGCACGGATCTCATCGGGGTCAATGGCCATGGGGGACAGACCGCTGGCGTTGAGGCCGTAGAGCCGCTTCTCCTTTTCAATCCAGACCAGGGCGAAGGCATCGGAGCCGATGCCGTTGGAGGTGGGCTCCAGAACCGTCAGGCAGGCGGCGGTTGCCACAGCTGCATCGATAGCATTTCCGCCCTGCTTCAGAATATCGAGACCAGCCTGGGCGGCCAGAGGCTGAGACGTGCAGACCATACCTTTCGTCCCGTAGATGACCCGGCGGGTGGAAGGGTAGGAATTCTTCAAAGAATCAAAATGAATAGACATTTATGTCATCTCCTTCTAAGGATAGGTGTTGAGGTGAGAATCAGATGAACGCGGCAAAAATACCGGCAATAATGATCGAAATAGATGTAACAGAGACAAATCCGGAGACAACGAATGCAGGGGTCAGCTCTTTTACGATGTACGCTTTTTCATCGGGTGTTTCGGCAACTGCCGTGGCGACTTCGTTGACGATCAGATATGTGGCAGGAAAACCAAGCAGCTGTGACATGGCGATGCCCATGCATTTGTTGCGGGAACCAACAAATTTCCACAGCGGAAGAATATAGAGGAAGATATAGCATCCGATCAAAACGGCGCCGAAGACGATAGCGGTTTGGAGTGCCAGTTCAAGCAGCTGAGATACGGAAATCTTTGCCAGAGAGGGGATCAGGGTACAGAAGGTCAGCACCATCCACATTCCGCTGGACTTGCCCTTTTCCAAAATGCCTTTGGGAATCAGCCCTAACTGATTGAAGAGCATACCAAGCAGGAGTGCCCAGATGCTCAGGGCGAGACCGGTCCATTTCTGCAGGAGACAAGCCAGAGAGGAACCCAGTGCCGCAATGCCCAAGGAGGTATAGGCAGTGTAATATTTCTCATATTTGGCATAGAGAGGAACACGCTTGGGTTTGCTGTCAGCGGATTCCTTTGCTTCTTCCACCTTCAGCAGATCAACGCCCTCAGCCAGGCTCTTGCGATACTGCTCCACCAAAACGCGGGATTCTTTGAGGCCGCAGTGGGAGGCGGGAATGGTGCCCACGAATTTCTGAATAGCGAAGACCAGAGTGCCCAGGGCAGCGGCCATAGCGTAGCCTTTTTCCATCGCGGCAGTAGTCATGATCTGGGTCGCGACGATACCGCCGTTGACGATGGGGATGCTGACGATGGCAGCCTGCTTACCGATCAGGGGAATAACCAGGCAAACGGAAACAACGGCGACGCCCATGGCAACAATGGACATCAGAAAGACCTTCCAGTGTTTGATCATCTCGGACACACTGATTGTGCTGCCGGCGTTAAACACCAGATAGCCGGTTGAAACCGCGCAAATCTGCGTCAGTCCGGCTTGGTCAACCAAGTCCGCAGGCAGAACGCCCGTCATGAACAGGATCAAGAACAACATCAAGGCGACGAATACGGAAGATATTTTTGCCTTCGTCAAAACACCCAGGAAGTCACCGATGGCGAACAGGCCAAACACGATTAGCAAAGCAAAATATTGGTTCATGTTTTTTCCTCCACTCACTTTTCTGTCTTTTCTGTTTTCTATTTTTTATTTTCTGTTTTTCTCAACCGGTGGCCATGCCGGCGGGAAGGATTCAGGCGCAGCCTGCGATGCCGGCTTCACCCCATGAAGGTGGCATCGCAGGCTCCTGGAACCAGAGGCGAGATAAGCGAAAATCCTCTGGGTGGGGTCTCCAGACCTTTGCTGAATATAACAAGCAAAATATGTGCCAACTCCGAAAGACGATTGGGGGTGAGAGAACGGTGTCTCCCGGATAAAGTATTCAGCAATTTGACAAAATGCAGTGATACCTGCACAAAATGTGCTGTCTTTTCTATGAAAAGATTTTCGATAAATTTTATTTTCACGATTTGGGGGACTGGGAAATCTGGAACGAGATGAAAAGCGGTTGAAAACAGGATGAAAGTGTGGAATAATCCATCCTGTTTTCTGCGGATTTGACCTGACTTCCTTCGGCTTTCTTCTGGCTTAGAGGGAAGATGGATTAAATGTCCTCGCACAGACGCAAGAGTGGCATCGCCATACACCGTTGCCCAGCGACGATAATAGGCCCCATCGTGCGCATTCAGTTCCTTATAGTACCGGTGCTCAGGCGGCATATGTGCATCTTCCGTAATATACCGGAGAAAGTCCTTGTAAGACCTGACGTGCGTGCAAAGGAGTCTGTTGTTCTCGTCGCAGATGCTGATTTCGCTCATGGTGGCCTTGAGTAGCACCGGCTTACCGTGCTTGGTATACATGACAGAGTAGTAGTGACCGTCATATTCAAGATGATAATTATCCAGCACGCGGAGGGAATACTTGTAATCACAGACGGTGAAGTGCCCTGCAGGAAGTGACTTCATGCGCGGCTTGTCATGGGTCTCAAATGCATGCTGTCTGGATTTGCGGATGTCGCGCTGGTTTAGGAAGTTGCGCTGGTTGATATCAGCAATGATGCACCCGGCCTCCATGTTCAGAGCTTCACTGCTCGAATATCCGACGCTTTGCTGTCGGAGTTCTATTACGCCGATGATAGTTGAGTAGTTTTGCTTAGGGTGCTCCTTCCTTTATAGATGGCGGCGATATGCCGCAGCACCACTATAAAAGAGGGCACGCCGTTTATGTCGGAATAGACACTCCATTCATTTCGGAATGGCTACGCCGTTCGGCCGGAATTGGCTATATTAAATCTGGTGTTGTTTTAACCGCTATTTTCTTTGCCTCCGCAAACAAAATAGTGTGGACGATAGCTCAACAAAATGAAGGGCTCGAACTACATATTTCTTTGCCTGCAAGCAAATAAAGCAAGGCAGCTCAATGGATAAACATCCTCGCACAGGGCACTGCGCGGCAGACAGAAGCTCACGCATGCAGTCAAAAACGAGGACTCATCCACACTAAATCTTACAGCAGTTGGAATATATGCTTTTCGCTCTTCATTCACACCAAATTTAAAATAGCCCCGGAATTTGCATTATGCATTATTGACAGAACCAATGGAAGAAAATATAATTTTGATGAGAGAGGAGGGAGAGGTATGTTGAAAAAACCGCTCTTGGTTTTACTGGCACAGCGGGCAGAGATTGCAGTAATGTACCATCGCGATCTGGAATATATTTTCCAAGATACTGTAAGACTAGTAACTTTGACGGTTGATGATGACCCAAAGATACAGGCTGAGATACTTGGGCAGACAGATGTTTTGCTTATCACTAACCCAGAGATTGCAGATCATGTTCGGCACCTAGTATCAGAGTCATGTCAGATACTCTTTCTTCAATTCACCTTCAGCAAAGAAAGTATTCGCCCGTTGAATGAGCTTCCGGCGAATACATCGGCTCTGCTGTGCTTTCACTATTACCGTGTCTCCCTTCTGACTTCCTCGATTTTGTATGAGAGTGGGATTAGGAATCTTCTTCTGGATGCTTACCCAGCTGAGATCGGAAAGGCTGAGTTGAAAAGAGATTATGATTTGGCCATCGTGGACAATAATTCTTCAGCAATACCTGATGGGATTTCCCGCGTAATTAGTTTGGGTGATCGGAAAATTTCCTTGTTTACCTTGATTTCCATTTCGAATATCCTCCATATTTGGTCCCCAGAGATCCAAGACCGTATACAGGCGTATTGCGAAGATGGGCTGATTGATGTGCGGGCTTATTTGCCGATTCTCCAGCGCAATTTCTGGGATCAGACGCAAATTGCTTTGCTGATGGATCGCGCGGAAAGCGGAGTAATCACTCTGGACCCAGAATATCGGGTGTTGAACAGTAACCGCAAACTGGGAGACTTACTCCCTGTTCGCCAAAATATTCAGGGGCTTCCGCTTCAAAGTATCCCTGCCTTTCGGGATACATCGGATACCCTGGTTTCAAAGACGCCGCCGGAGAATCTGGTTGTTGAAAACGGAACCCGCAAGAAGCTGCTGTTTTCCCGGGAGGACGTTGTGCTCCCTTGGAGCCAGGAGATGCTCCACATTCTTTTTGTTGACGACATCAAGGAAAATCGAGGCAATTACCTTTGCCGGAACAACCATGTTGCAAAATATGATTTTGCATCCATCGTTGGAAAGAGCATGGCGATTTGTAATTGTATTGATCGGGCACAGCGTATTGCGCACGTGGACAAACCGACGCTTGTGATCGGAGAGAGCGGGACGGGCAAAGAGCTGTTTGCCCAATCGATCCACAATGCTTCTCCACGAAGCAACCGGCCGTTTTTGGCGCTGAACTGTGCGGCAGTTCCCCCGTCCCTGCTGGAGAGCGAATTGTTCGGATATGTTGACGGTGCATTTACGGGTGCAAAAAAAGGCGGACGGCCCGGCCTCTTTGAACAGGCAAACGGCGGTACATTCTTTTTGGATGAGATCGGCGAACTCAGTATGGATCTCCAGGCGAAGCTGCTGCGTGTGCTGGAAGAACATGAGGTTATGCGAGTGGGCGGCGGAGAGGTCATATCGATTGATGTGCGGATCATCAGCGCAACAAATCGGAATCTCCGAGAATTGGTAAAGGCGGAAAAATTTCGTCAGGATCTGTATTACCGCTTGAATACGCTGGAACTATCTATTCCGGCTTTGCGGGAACGCAAAGGAGACATTCCCCTTCTGGTCAAACATTTTCTGGAGCAGGAAGGCCTTTATGGTGTTCGCGTTTCCCCAGAGGCGATGGAGTTTTTTGAACAATTCAAATGGGAAGGAAATGTGCGGGAACTGCGAAACTGTATCGAGTACATGGCTCATATCTGCGATGGGACCATCACTTTGGAAGATCTGCCGGCATATATCATCCAGGAGTTTCAGGAATCTGAGAAAACGCCTGCTGCACGGGATGCCGAGTGGAGCGGTCCGGCTCCAAGAACTATTTTGAACGAAGCGGATCATCAGCTTACCACAGCGATCCTGACCGCGTTATCCCGGAAAAAAACGAGCAGAGTTACGTTACTGGAGACTTTGCGCAAAGATGACCCCGAGCTGAGTGATTATCGGCTTCGGCAGATGATTGACCATCTTCGTCAAGTTGGGATGATACAGGTCAATCAGGGCCGGCGGGGCATGGAACTTACCGATTTGGGCGCCCGATTCATTGGACGGTGAAAATCTGGCCTTCATCAAATTTCACAGGAAACAGACAACCCCCTGACCGTTCGGGTAATGTTCATAGGGACACAAGTTGACACCATATCTTGCAAGGGGGCGGACA
>OLGI01002299.1_pt1 | contig 14160 bp, 16 predicted proteins | sample 1605221 | NCBI WGS metagenome assembly OLGI01 (sample SAMEA3888915, study PRJEB22519) | human gut metagenome | biome: human gut; feature: human-associated habitat; material: faeces | place: Denmark | collected 2010 | reverse complement strand
TGGGAAGATAGATAGCGCCAACACTAAGCGACGGTCAAATGACCGTCGCTTTTTTGTTATGTGGATTTCGTGGAGCGCTGTGAGTTTTGTCAAAATACGGTTTAGCACATAGTTGTATATTTTTGTCTTAAGTTGTCATCTGCGTTTTGCAGAAATTGCCTGTCTGCAACGTGACGGATCATATGCAGCGCTGAAGGACTTTAATGATCAGTGCATTGAAAATCAGGCAGCGGAAATTTAACTTTGGACAGATACCAGAAAATATGGGAACTGCAAATTTGCCTCTGTGAATACGCCGCCCTCCGACGGACACTTTGACCGCACAGGTCAGACAGCTTGACCGCTGAAATCATACACTCTCGCCGCCGGTCAGACACCCCCTGTATAATGGAATTGCATCGAAAGATGTAATCTAACAACAGGAGGAAACACGATGACCAACTACAAAGAGATCATCAGACTTCATAGTCTGGGTCTCAACAAAACGCGCATCGCCGAGAGCTGTGGCTGCGCCCGGAGCACCGTCATCACGGCATTGCACAAGGCTGAAGAAAACGGCCTCTCGTGGAATGCGGTGAAGAACCTTAGCTCTGAGGAAGTGACCCGTAAGCTGTACCCTGCCACATCTATGGGGCAGCGGTACAGTATGCCGGACTACGAGTGGGTCCACAAGGAAATGCAGAAGAGCGGCGTCACGCTCAGCCTACTGTGGGTGGAGTATTGCGAACGGTGCCGCCAAAACGGTGAGCTCCCCTACAAGTCCACGCAGTTCAACAAGTACTACGCCGACTATGTTCACAAAACGAAAGCGACCATGCACCTGGAGCACAAGCCCAGTGAGAACCTCCAGGTGGACTGGGCCGGTCAGACCGCTGGGATTACGGACACGGACACCGGCGAGCGCCTGCCCGCCTATCTCTTTGTAGCAGTGCTTCCGTACAGCGGCTACGCCTATACGGAAGCGTTCCTCAACATGAAGCAGGAAGCATAGATCACAGCTCATGTTCATGCCTACAACTATTTCGGTGGAGTCACCCGAATCCTGACCCCGGACAATCTCAAGACCGGCGTCATCAAGAATATCCGCACGGAGACCGTCCTGAACAAAGCCTACCAGGAAATGGCGGAGCATTACGGCACCGCAATTATCCCACGGACACCGAAGGACAAAGCGTTCGTGGAGGGCTCCGTTGGCGTTGTCTCCACCTGGATCCTTGCTGCGTTGCGGAACCGTCAGTTTCTCTCCTTGGATGAACTGAATCGTGCAATCTGGGAAAAGCTGGCTGACTTCAACCACAAGCCGTTTCAGAAGAAAGATGGCAGCAGAGCCTCTGACTTTGAGGAAGAAAAGCTGTTCCTTCTGCCGCTACCGCCAAATCCGTTTGAGCTGGCAGAATGGAAAACGGCCACGGTGCAATATAACTACCACATTTCAGTGGATCGCATGAACTATTCGGTCCCATACGAATACATCAAACAGAAAGTGGATGTACGACTCACCGGCTCCGCTGTAGAAATCTATTTCTGCGGTACCAGAGTGGCCTCCCACCTTCGGCTGTATGGCCGCCCCAATCAGTACAGTACGCTTAAGGAGCATATGCCTCCGGAGCACACCGCTTACCTCCAATGGAACAGTGAACGGTTCCTTCGCTGGGCGTCCTCTATTGGCGAAAATACTGCCGCTGTTGTGCGAGTATTCCTTACTGCTCACAAGGTAGAGCAGCAGGGTTATAAATCCTGCATGGCCCTCCTAAAGCTGTCTGACCACTATTCTGTGGTCCGCTTGGAGGACGCCTGTCGAAAAGCTCTGACCTTCAGCCCTTCTCCTAGCTTGAAAAGTGTACAGGCTATTCTGAAGTCTGAGCAGGACCTGCTTCAGACGGAAGATGTGGATCCAGAATCTGTGCCTCAGAAGGCCCACAGGTTTACCCGTGGTGCTGAGTGCTACAGAAGGGGGAAGAAATAATGTTCAGTAACGAAACGATTCGTAAGCTCAGAGAGATCCACATGGGCGTCATGGCAGAGCAGCTTTCTGCCCAGCTGGAAGACCCGCAGTTCCGGAATGTGCCCTTCGAGGATCGGCTCGCTATGCTGGTGGATGCCGAATGGAGTGCGCGGAAAAGCAACCGGCTCACTGGCCTGATCAAGAAGGCCGGCTATGCAGATACACAGGCCAGCGTGGAGAATATTGAGTATATTGCCGAACGGCATCTGGACCGGGAGCAGATCCTCCGCTTGGCATCCTGTTCGTACATTCAGGAGGCACGAAATGTGATCATCCTGGGCGCTACCGGTGCTGGAAAGACATTCCTGGCCTGTTCCCTGGGTGTGGCGGACAACCGGAACTTCTGCGCCGCTCGGTATCTCCGGCTGCCGAATCTTCTGGTAGAGATCGCTGTGGCCCGGAGGGATGGGACCTATCGGGAATATATGAAGCAGCTGAAAAAGGTGAAGCTGCTCATTCTGGACGAGTGGCTGCTGTACCCGCTGAAGGAGGCAGAAGCCCGGGATGTACTGGAGCTGGTGGAAGCTCGGAACAAGGTGGCGTCCACCATCTTCTGCTCCCAGTACGACACCAGTGAGTGGCATGAAAATCTGTATGATCCAACTCTGGCGGACGCGATCTGCGACCGGATCATCTACAACGCGTACACGGTTCAGATCGAGGGTGAGTCAATGCGCAAGCGCATGGGTATGACAGAGTAATTTCCCCGGCGGCCGGGTGCACCATGTGCCCGGCCGCTGTGCACCATTTGGGCGGTGTCCGTGGACCGACGTGGTGGTGCATGCACCACGGCCTCGGTGTAGGACCAGCGGAAAGGGTGTCCGTTTTCAGCGGTCAGGGTGTCGGACGGCTAACGGTCAGGGTGTAGTTTTCGGTCGGCATATTCACCTCTGGCCCGAAAACTGGGGGGAATACCTCCGGCAAGTGAATTTTATCGAGAAATTTGCTTGTTTTTGCTCACTTGCAAAAGTAAATGCAAGTTTGTAAGAGTAAATGCAACAGCAAAGTTCAAAAACTTCGATTCACTCTTACAAGTATGGGGAAATTCTCTTTTCAATGGCGTAGAATGTGTTAAAATCAATAGCATAAGGCAAGAAATCGGGAAAAAGGCAAAAAACTCCCAGAGGTCCGATTGCCGCTTACTTTTTTGTAAAGGTAAATCGCACCCTTGAAAGTTCTCTGTTTGACATCTGAAATGCTGAGGGTTACTTCTTCAGCAGCTTCGGAGACAGAACAATGTCGTTTGCCTCGATTTCGCGGATATTGAGCTTCGGCAAAATATCATCCCCGTAGATGAAGTTGAACAGTTGGTATGCAGACCGACTGTTCAGCTTTCCTCTTTTATACGAGTTGATATGAGAAAGCATCAGGTCAATATCCTCCTGCTGAAGGTCATCAAAAGATTTGCCCTTCGGCAAAACACGCCGAACCAGTTCGTGGGCTACTTCGATGCCGCCTTTTTGATAAGGGGCACTGGGATTGCAATAGAAAACAAGACTGCGAAGCTCATCGTTTTCATCCTGTTCGATGGGGACCGGATTGCTGAACTCACTGCCACGGTCAGTCAAAATGACAGGAAAGAGTCTACAATAGGTTTCCCGTCCAAACATGGCATAGAGGTCGTTGAATACATCCAAAACAGAACGGGCGGTATTGTGGTCACGCAGGAAAGCAAGAAGCAGATTGGTGTTCCGGGAAAACATAGTCAAAAGGACTTTCCCACTCTTGTTTCCAATGACAGAGTCCATCTGAACGACAGGAACATCCGGGTTATCCGCAATGAAGCGCATAAAATCTTCGTAAGTGCGGCCTTCATAGCAGTGTCTGTCGATTTTCAGCTTTGGAGTGCTCCGCCTCGGACGCATCCTGATGATGCGTGGACAGTCCATCTTATCAGCGTCAAAAAGGCCAGCGTTCAAATAGTTATGGGCAGTCTTTTCGTTGACCATCAATTCATCCGCATTGCTCATAAAGACATAACAACTACCAAATCGAGCAGAAAATTGCGGAGAAAGACCGTTTGGCGGCGATGCGCTCTCGCCATGAGACTGGAAAAACTGAGACGGAAATCAAAGAAGAATTTGAACAGAAAAAGCAGGACTTGCAAGCCAATTTGTAGGACCAGCTTTCCAATACCGTAAAGACTTTCATTGAAACATCTACGCAGGATGTTGTTGAGACGGTTGAGAAGAAAATCAAGGAACGGGAAAAAACGGGTATAGAAGATTCCATCAGGGACCACCTGAGGGGCTTCTCCCGTACGATACCGTCATTCCTGATGGCCTATGGCAATGATACCGTTACGCTGGCAACCTTCAATGCCGTTATCCCGAATCCTGTGTTCCTTGAGGTGACAAGCATTACCCTCGACCAGTTCCGTTTCCTTCGTGACGGCGGTAAGTACAAGGACGCTGAGACAGGGGAGAAAAAGGAGTTTGCGGGCAATCTCTTTGACCCGGTGGTATTCGATGACTCGGTGAAGGAATTCCTTCGGCTCAAGAAAAAGCTGGCGGATTACTTCGATGAAAAGAGCATCGAAGACATTTTCGACTATATCCCGCCGCAGAAGACCAACCAAATCTTCACCCCGAAGACAATGGTCAAGAAGATGGTGGATATGCTTGAAACTGAGAACCCCGGCTGTTTCGATGACCCGGACAAGACTTTTATCGACCTCTACATGAAATCCGGCATATACATCACAGAAATCGTCAAGCGCCTGTATCAGAGTGAGCGAATGAAGGAACAGTTCCCTGACCCGAAAGAACGCCTTCGCCATATTTTTGAGAAACAGGTCTATGGATTAGCTCAAACAGAAATCATCTATCATATTGCGTTATCCTATATCCTCGGCTTTAATGAGGGTATGGAGGACATCAAGCATAATTTCCGGCAGCTTGATGCCCTGCCCTACGCAAAGAAAGGGACGCTCCAAGAAAAATTGGACGAGCTGTTCGGATAAAAACGAGAACTCCAGAATCAAATTTAGATTCTGGAGTTCTTATTTTTCAGTGTGTGATGAAACCTACACCTGCGTTTGTACGAGTAAATGCAACACTGAGATTTGTAAGACTAAATGCAATGGTGGGGTTGCATTTACTTTTGCAAACGAATTTTGCTTGTTTTTCTTAGGAAAAACCGTTGACAAATTGACTGTGCACAGATATAATAATAGAGCCGCTTTGAATGGGTTATAAGTATTTCTTCGGAAATCGCCCCCGACAGCGAGCCCGTAAATGAAGGAGTTGAAAAGAATGAACGCAATTATCGTGACTGGCGGCAAGCAGTACAAGGTGTCCGAGGGTGATGTGATCTACATCGAGAAGCTGGACAACGAGGCTGGCGATACCGTAAAGTTCGAGCAGGTCCTGGCTATCATCGATGGTGAGAAGGCTACGTTCGGCGCTCCCGTTGTGGAGGGTGCTTCCGTGGAGGCCAAGATCGTGAAGAACGGCAAGGGCAAGAAGATCCGCATCTTCAAGTACAATCCCAAGAAGGGTTACCGGAAACGTCAGGGCCATCGTCAGCCTTACACCAAGGTTGAGATCGGCAAGATCTCTGTCTGAGCATGACGACGATCACCTTCCGCAGTCAGGGCAGCCGGATCACAGGCTTTGACGTACAGGGTCACAGCGGTTACGCTGAGGCCGGTGCGGACATTGTCTGCGCGGCGATCACCAGCGCCGTTCGTCTCGTGGAGACCACGGTGAACGATGTGCTGGGTCTGGCGGCATCCGTGAAGGTGCGGGAAAGTGACGCATCGATCTCCCTCCGTCTGCCGGGAAGCCTCGGCCAGACAGCGGAGAGCACCTGTCAGGCACTTTTGACGGGCATGATGGTCTACTTTGCTCAGCTCCACGACGAGTATCCCGAACATATCGAAGTTCTGGAGGATGAATAATTCTCCCTGAAATCTACAGAAAGGATGGTCCTTTATTATGATGATGATCGGTTTGCAGTTCTTCGCCCACAAGAAGGGCGGCGGCTCCACCAAGAACGGTCGTGACTCCAACTCCAAGCGTCTGGGCGCCAAGCGCGCGGACGGCCAGTTCGTCAAGGCCGGCAACATTCTGGTGCGTCAGCGCGGCACCAAGATCCATCCCGGCACCAACGTGGGCATCGGCACTGACGATACCCTGTTTGCCAAGGTGGACGGCACCCTGCGCTTTGAGCGTCTGGGCAAGGATCGGAAGCAGGCTTCCGTCTACGCCGCAGAATAATCTGCATGTTGAAAGAACTCCGGCTCTGCCGGAGTTCTTTTTTGCGGCACAAGCCTATTAAAGCAGTAGGAATTGTATAGTTTTCCTGTTGCAAGGCCGCCGTCACCTGTGCTACAATAGCCGCAATATGAAAAACGATTGCGAGGAGAGCTATGTTTACCGGATTTACCGATGCCACTGTGGACTTCCTGTGGGGCATCCGCTTCAATAACGAGCGCCCCTGGTTTGAAGCCCACAAGGAGACTTATTTAAGCGAGCTTTACCGCCCCATGAAGGACTTGGGGGCGGAGATCTATGATTTTCTGTCCGAACAGCGGCCGGATGACCCCATGGTGTGCCGTGTCTCCCGGATCTACCGGGACGCCCGGCGGCTCCACGGCCGGGGACCCTATAAGGACCACCTTTGGTTCTGCGTGGAGCGTCCCACCGAGGATTGGACCACCCGGCCGACCTTCTGGTTTGAGTTGGGGCCGGATTACTGGGGCTACGGTATGGGCTGTTGGATGGCCCGGCCCATGGACATGGCCAAGCTGCGCTCGCGGATTGTCCGGGACCCGAAGCCCATGGAAAAGCTGACGAAGGCGCTGCGTGGCCAGACGGAATTTACTCTGGGCGGTGATACCTACAAGCGTCCCAAGGCAGGCGCGCCGTCGGAGCTGCTGGCGCCGTGGTTCCAGATGAAAACCATCAGCATCACCCACGAGGAGAAACTGACGGAGGAGTTGTTCAGCCGGGATGTGGTGGACCGGATTAAAACCGGCTACACATTTCTGCTGCCCTATTATGACTATTTTCTGACACTGCCTTCCGACCCGGAGCCGGAGACACTGAAATAAGTAAAACAAAGGAGCGATCCCTATGAAAGCCTGTCCTGCAAGAGAAGAAGCCCTGGCTCTGCTGAAAAAGTACAACAGCGAGCCGTTCCACATTCAGCACGCCCTGACGGTAGAGGGCGTCATGCGCTGGTATGCCAACGAGCTTGGCTATGGTGAAGATGCCGATTTCTGGGCCACCGTGGGCCTCCTCCACGATGTGGACTTTGAAAAGTGGCCGGAGCAGCACTGCGTCAAGGCCCCGGAGCTTTTGCAGGAGATCGGCTGCTCTGAGGACCTGATCCACGCGGTCTGTTCCCACGGCTACGGTATCTGCTGCGATGTGGAGCCTGTGGAGGAAATGGAAAAGGTCCTCTTTGCCGCCGACGAACTGACGGGTCTCATTGGGGCCGCAGCCCGGATGCGGCCCAGCAAGTCCGTGCAGGATATGGAGGTCAGCTCCCTGAAGAAAAAGTACAAGGACAAGAAGTTTGCCGCAGGCTGCTCCCGGGATGTCATCAATACCGGCGCGGAGCGGTTGGGCTGGCCCATCGAGGAGCTGATGGAAAAGACCATTTTGGCCATGCGCTCCTGCGAGGATGCCGTAAACGAGGCTGTGTCGGCCCTGTAAAAAAGTTTCTATATGATCGAACCCCACCTCCGGCGGACTGTCCGTCGGAGGTGGGGTTTTGTCAGATGAAAAGAGAATCAGCGGAACACGTTGAAATAGAGATACGCACCGGTGACGATGACCAGCCAGAGGCAGGTGAACAGAGGTACAACGACCCGGAAGGAGCGGTGCTGGGTCTTGTGGCGAAAGACCTCCATGCCCAGCCATGCACCGATACCGCCGCCTACGATAGCCAGCAGCAGGAGATTTCGCTCCGGCAGGCGGGGGACCTTCTCGTGGCGGGCCTTCAGCTTAGCCAGAAGCTTGTCCAATCCATAGGCTAGAAACGCCGCAACATTGATGATCAGGAGCCACAGCCAAAGGAATCCCCATTTGGTGCCGAGAAGCGTAAAAATAAAACCGTTTTTCGCCGTGGGTTCCACCACGGTCTTGGCAAGACGCGTCATCATCGTTCATTACCTGCTTTTCTATGATTTGGGAGGCTTACTCCTTGCTTTGCGCTTGCAGTCGAAAAAAGGACTGGCCGGGAAATTCCCGACCAGTCCATTTTAGCAGAGTTTTCAGTTCTTGGCAAGTGCCACCAGCTCGCAGGCGGTCTTGGCAGCCAGTCGGGCGTTGTTGTACACCAGCTGGATGTTGGAAGCCAGAGAATCGCCGCCGGTGATGTCCTTGATCTTGGCCAGCAGGAAGGGAGTGGTCTCCTTGCCGTGGATGCCCAGCCGGTTGGCCTCGGCCACGGCCTCGTCGATGGCCTTGTTGATGACCTCGTGATCCATGGAGTATTCCTCGGGGATGGGATTGGTCACCAGCATACCGCCGCCCAGACCCATGTCCTGCTTCACATAGAAGGCCTTGGCCAGCTCGGCGGGAGTGTCGATGCGGTAGTCCACCTTGAAGCCGGACTTCCGGGTGTAGAAGGCAGGCAGCTCCTCGGTGCCGTAGCCGATGACGGGAACGCCGTGGGTCTCCAGGTATTCCAGCGTCAGCCCCAGATCCAGAATGGACTTGGCGCCGGCGCAGACCACCATGACGGGGGTGTGGGCCAGTTCTTCCAGGTCGGCGGAGATGTCGAAGGTCTGCTGGGCACCGCGATGCACGCCGCCGATGCCGCCGGTGGCGAACACCTGGATACCGGCCATGTGGGCGATGATCATGGTGGTGGTCACGGTGGTGGCACCGTCCCGGCCCTCGGCCACCAGAATGGGCAGGTCACGGCGGCTGGCCTTGGTGACGGCCGCGCCGGTCTTGCCCAGATAGTCGATCTCGGATTCGGACAGACCGGCCTTCAGACGGCCGCCAATAACGGCGATGGTGGCGGGAACGGCACCGTTTTCGCGGATGAGCTTTTCCACGTTCAGGGCAGTCTCCACGTTCTGAGGATAGGGCATACCGTGGGAGATGATGGTGGATTCCAGAGCCACCACGGGGCGGCCCTCGTCCAGAGCCTTCTGCACTTCGGGAGCGATGTCCAGGTATTTGTTCAGCGTCATGTTGTATTCCTCCATATAGTTTAATTTTGAATTGGTTTTCAGTTGGAAAGGGCGGCGCGCTGCCGCAAAGTGTCCTCGCTCATGGCGGGGTTGATGGTCTCAGCGGACTCCATGGCGATGACGGAGGCGGCCAGCCCCGCCTTCGCCGTGTCCGTCAGGTCCGTGCCCTGTAAATAGGCCCATGTGATCGCCGCCATGAAGGCGTCGCCGCAGCCGGTGGTGTTCACCATAGCTCCCGGCAGAGGGGGAAGCTGCACCTGCTGCCCGGACCGGTCGGCGGCAAAGACGCCGTCGGAACCCAGAGAGATAAAGACCCGGTGAAGGCCGGTATCCAGCAGCGTCTCTGCCGCTTTTCGGAGGCTGGCATCGTCAGTGATCTTCACACCGGAGAGCAGCTCTGCTTCGATACGGTTGGGCTTCAGAGTGTGAAGCTTGCCCAACACCGGCTTCAGCTTCACTGCTTTGGCAGTGGATACCGGGTCGGCAAATAGGGGCGCGGTGCAGTGGTCCGCCAAATATTGAATGCTCTCGGCGGGCAGGTTGGTGTCCAGCACCACCGCCTGACTGGCGTTCAGCAGGGTCAGCCGCTGGGAGAGCATCTGGGGGGTCATGTGCTTGTAGATCTCCATATCGCTGACGGCCAGGGCCATGTCGCCCCGCTCGTCGGTGATGAAGAGGTAGGTGGAGGTGCGGCCCTCGGGAATGATGGGGGACTGGGAGATGTCGATGCCCAGTTCGCCGCAGCTGGCGGCGATCTTCTGGGCGTTGATGTCGTCGCCGAATACCGTCAGCAGACGGACGTCCATGCCCAACAGGGCCATGTTGTGAGCAATATTCCGCCCCACGCCGCCCAGGCTCATCCGTACCACACCGGGGTTGGAGTCCTGCATGACGGGGACCTCGCCGGGCCAGCCGCCGATGTCCATATTCACGCCGCCCACCACGGTGACGTAGGGGGCTGTGTTAACGATGTAGCCCTTGCCGGTGATGTAGCCCTTTTTCATCAGGTTGGAGATGTGCACCGCCACGGAGGATCGGGTGATCCCAGCCTTGTCTGCCAGCTCCTGCTGGGAGATCAGGGGGTTCTCTTCGATCCAGTTCAAAAGCTGCCGCTCACGCTGGGTCATGGCTGTCCCTCCTTTGTAAGCAAAAATTTAGACTTCTAATCTAATGTTTATTTTATGCAGCGGGAGCAAAATGTCAAGCACAAATTTCAGAAAAATAATTATTTCAGGAAAAATTTGCAGGACCGGGAACAAAATCGCCGCTTGTGCCGACAAAGAAGTAGAAATAAAAAAGGAGGCGGTTTCCATGAAGCGACTGTTTGCGGCGATGCTGTGTCTGTGCCTGCTGGCGGGGTGCGGGCGGACAGGCAGCACCGGCAATACCTGCCGGACAGCGGAGGCCCCCGGAGAAAGTATGGTATCCGATACGATGGGAGGCTCCGGCGAAAAGGCGGTGTCTGCGGGGGAGACATTCCGGATCATCCAGGAGCAGCCGGAGAATCTGTTGCTGGCTAAGACAGATGGTAACTCGGCGGATGTGTATACCCTGTCCCTGCGCGATGTAGAGCTGACACTGGACGGCAACGCCTTTGACCGGAACGAGCCGGGGGCGCATCAGGACTTACCCGGCAAAACCCTGACCGGTGCTTTGGTGGAGGTTGCCTACGATCTGGTGCTGGAGACCTACCCCGGCCAGCTGGCGGAGGTCACGGTGGTGAATATCCGCTCTGACGGCTTTGACGACCGCTGTGCCCTGTATCTCCGGGTGCTGAATGACCTGTGGGCCGTGGACGAGGGCCTGAACAGCGATATCACCATGCTTTCTATGGACCTGTCCCAAACCGGCCTGTCCGATAGCGAGCAGGCGGCGGTAGCGTGGGTATTCGGCGGGATGCACGATATTTCCGAGACCATGACCATGAGCTACGAGGAATTGGCGGCGGAGGGGTATCTCTCCGACACGGACCCGGAGGTCGACGGGATCCCCCACTGGAAGGACGGCTGTCTGTTCACCATTACAGAACAGGAGACCGGAGACAATGAGCTGAACGGCGCAAGGAACACCGTGACCTTTGACGCCCAGAAGTGGCGCTCTGCCTTGGGGGCGTATTTCTTCGCCGACTGCACTGCCGAGCAGGCGTTGGACGGGCATTGGGGCGATTACACTGTAGGCAGCGAGGCTATCTCATAAAAATGAAGCGAACAGGCGGCGGAGGTGATTTTTCATCTTCGCCGCAGCTTTTTGGCGGCAAATCATGAACGGCCTGTAAAATCTCTTGAAATCAGGCGGAGGGACTACCATTTTTGAGGAAGATGTGGTATTGTATCCTTGTATTGATATGTGTATTGAAAGGGGGCGGAACCGTGAGAAGAAAGCGGCGGATCATGTCAGGACTGCTGGCACTGTGCATCGCGCTGTCGGTGCTGCCTCTTTCGGCCTGTACCGCGCCGAAGCTGACATTGGACCCGGAGGAACTGTACGCTCTGCCGGAGCTGCCGGAGCGGTATACCGCTCTGAATAAGCAGCTCAGCGCTATCCAGGAAAGCGGCGCGGAATACGCCGCTCCGGTATCCGGCAGCAATATCCAGCCGGTGCAGATGATGGATCTGGACGGGGACGGCCGGGAGGAGGCACTGGCCTTCTTCCGCCAGAGCGATGGGGAGAAGCCCCTGAAGATCCATATATTTACGGCGGATGATGACAACAGCTACCGGCAGGCGGCGGTCATTGAGGGCAGCGGTCTGGCGATTTACAGCGTGGATTACAGCGATATTGACGGCGACGGCCGTATGGAGATCATCGTGGGCTGGCGGGTCAGCATGGATCTGCAGGCGCTGGCGGTCTACTCCCTGGAGCCGGACGGCGCACGGGAGCTGATGCGGACCAATTATGTGAAATATGCCGTGGCGGACCTGAATAAAGACGGCAAACGGGAACTGACGGTGCTACGGGCCAATCAGGACGGTGAGGGCGTTGCAGACTGCTATGTGTCGAAAAATGGCGTGCTGACGCTGCGGTCCAGTGTTCTGGTGTCCATGACCATGGCGGAGCTGAGCCAGCAGGGAAAGGTCACCGTGGGTACGCTGCGATCCAGCGACCCCGCCCTGTTCATCACCGGCGTGGCGGACGGTGCGCGGGCCATTACGGACGTACTGGCTCTCCGGGGCGGAGAACTGACAAATCTGGTGCTTTCTGCCATTACCGGCGTTTCCGGAGAGGTGTCCCGGTTCTGCTCCGTGTATCCCCTGGACATCAACGGCGACGGCGTAACGGAGGTGCCCCGCACGGTGACGCTGCAGGGCGAGGACGCAGACCACGCCGTTTCTCAGCGGGTGGACTGGATCAGCTATGACGCTTCCGGTACCGCATCCCGGGTCCTGTCCACCTATCACGATGTTGCCGACGGCTGGTATCTCCAGCTGCCGGAGGGCTGGCCGGAGCGGGTCTGGGTCGGCCGGTCCACATCGCCGGATGAGATCGGCATTACATTCTATACCGACAGCAGCCGGGAGGAATCCTGTGTTCCGGTGCTGCGGATCACGGCCCTCAGCGGCTCCGAACGGGAGCGGCTGGCAGTGCGGACGGGACGGTTCATCCTGGGCCGGAATGACGGTGTCATCTATGTGGGAGAACTGCTAAAAGGCAATCAGGATTGGAAGTACAACGTTACAGAGGACGAGGTGCGGGCATCCTTCAGCCTGATCGGCACGGAATGGTCCGCAGGGGACAACTGATGGATATGGAGGAGCTCTCGTGAAGAAAATTCTGGTTTTGGAGGATGAAGCCAGCATCCGCAGCTTCATTGTCATCAATCTTCGCCGGGCGGGCTACGATGTGATCGAGGCTGAGACCGGCGAGGAGGCATTGGAACGGCTCCGGGCCAACCCGGATACCAAGGTGGCTCTTTTGGACATCATGCTGCCGGGGATCGACGGCTTTGAGGTCTGCCGCCGCATCCGGGTCACCAATACGAAAATCGGCATCATCATGCTGAACGCCAAACCGCCGATATTCTTAAAGAAGGCTGCTAGCGGCGTGCCGCTGCCAAACTTAGCCGTGCCGGCAAATTCCATATCGAACATAAATGCCAGCGCGATAAGAATACCACCGCCGATTACAAACGGCAACATGTGCGAAACGCCATTCATCAGATGCTTATAAATTTGTCTCCCCAGACTTTCCTCAGCATCTGCCACGTCACTTATCGCCTCGCTGCCGCCCTTGCCTGCGTAAGCAGAAACATTACCGCTCAAAATCTCCTCGATAAGCTCCTTCGGCTTGTTTATACCGTCAGCTACCTTAACGAAGATAACCGGCTTGCCTGCAAAGCGCTCCACAGGCACGTTCTTGTCTGCAGCCACAATAATGCCTTCGGCTTCTTCTATCTCTGCCGCCGTCAGCTTATTTTTTACGCCGCCGCTGCCATTGGTTTCAACCTTCATTGCAACGCCCATCTTACCGGCCATCTCCTGCAAAGCCTCTGCTGCCATATAGGTATGTGCAATACCTGTCGGGCAGGCAGTAACAGCCAGCACCTTGCGCTGCTTAGCAGGCTCTGCTGCCGGTGCCTCTTCTTCCTCATCCTCAAACTTTTCATTTTCGTATTTGTCGATAACTGCCAAAAAGTCCTTGGCGCTACCGGCATTCAGCAGCTCGCTGCGGAAATTATCGTTCATCAGCAGCATGCTCAGATGGCTCAGCACATCAAGATGCACATTATCCTTCGTATCAGGTGCAGCAATCAGGAAGAACAGCTTCGCAGGCTCGCCGTCCAGACTGTCGAAGTCAACGCCGTCCTTTACCAGCATAGCTGCCAGTCCCGGTGCCTTTACAGCACTTGTCTTGGCATGCGGAATGGCAATGCCTTCACCGATACCCGTGCTACCCTCCTCTTCACGACGCAACACGCAGGCTCTGTATTCGTCCTTATCAAGCAGATTACCGCCGCTCTCCATCAGCGTAATCAAATGCTCCAGCGCTGCTGCCTTATCCTTAG
>OLGI01002296.1_pt1 | contig 14203 bp, 8 predicted proteins | sample 1605221 | NCBI WGS metagenome assembly OLGI01 (sample SAMEA3888915, study PRJEB22519) | human gut metagenome | biome: human gut; feature: human-associated habitat; material: faeces | place: Denmark | collected 2010 | reverse complement strand
TCATATGCTTCAATACGTAAATCCACTTTTCAAAATCTGTTACACATTCCTCCGCTTTCTTTGTGAAATACGGAAGATTCAAATAGATGAAGCGAAGCTTGTCTGTGAAAGACTCTTCGCTATTTTTCTCCCTCAGCATCACATCAGATTTAAACTGACTGATCTCTTCTCCGACATGAGGAGAGAAATTCATAAAACTGATCACATATACAGGAACCAGCTCATAAAATGATGGCTTATCTTTGGACTTTTCTTTCTCACGCTGATTGGTAATAGCCTTGCTGGCATAACACAACGTGCGATTCACGAAATTAACCGTCCAGTTGTTCTGCATCTCCACAATGAAATGCTTGCCCTCATCTGTCTCGCAATAGACATCGTATATGCAGCCTCGCAAATCCTTGGAATCAGCCAACTGCTCTTTGTCCTTGAAGGAGACATCCCTGACTTGAAATTCCCCCTCGAACAAATCGTTTAAGAAACTTATCAGCAAATCCTTGCTGAACTCCTGACCGAACAATCACTTAAAGCCCCAGTCGGTAAATGGGTTGATGTATTTCGCCATAATATTTGTATTGTTTGTCTACGCACTATTGCGTCTTCGAGGGCAAAAGTACGATTAATTTTTGAAAAATGCAAATCTGAAAGCAAAAAAATCAATATGATGGAGAATATCGGCGTAAAAACAAGGAAAACTACCTCGTCATTTTCGTTGATTTATGGGATATGAGAAGAAGCCCCAGATATCTGATCAGACAATTCAAAAGAAAAATATAAAGGAAAGAACTCTAACTGTAGGGTTGAAACGGACTGAAAGCCCAAAAGCTCCTATCCTGGGCAGCACCCTGGGTACACTCGCAGTCAGCAATGCGCCCTGTAAGGGCAAAAGCTTAAAAATGTATTGTTTTTCAAAGTTTTCCCCCATTTTCCTTGCACCATTCAAATAATAATCGTATATTTGCAGCGACATAAATAACAATATAATTAATAGGAGGATAAAATTATGGCAAGACCAATTAGAGAAACGCCAATATTATATGGCAAAGACGCCGAACGCTTTGTTGAAGAAATGAAGCGTGTAGAGAGTTTAACTCCTGAACAGCGCAAAGCTAATAGAGAAAAGCTACAAGCTGAAATCGATGTTCTTGACAAAGAATGGAATTTAACTTATAATGCACTTCGAGGATGAAAATAGAACATCTTTCCTTGGAACATCAAATAAATACATTCGACTGTGGGGACTCTGACTTAAATGATTTCTTACAGAATGATGCAATTCTATTTTTTGAAAAAAGAATTGCATCAACTTATGTTCTAGAAGACAACGGACAGATTATTGCCTATTTCAGCCTTTTGAATGATAAAGTTTCTAAACTTGATGCTACAGGTTCATCATGGAAACGTTTAAAGAAATTATTCCCACGCTCAAAACACTTCAGCAGCTATCCTGCCATAAAAATCGGCAGACTTGCTGTTGATAAAAAATATGAAGGAAAAGGAGTTGGCAGAAAGTTAATGAACAGAATCAAAGAAGATTTACGAGAAACAAGCAAAGCCTCAGCATTCCGTTTCCTTACTGTTGATGCTTACTTGTCCGCAGTTCCATTCTACGAAAAGAATGGCTTTAAGATGCTCCTGAACAATGACGAGAATAAACATACAAGGGCTATGTACTTCGATATGTTAGAATTGTAGATACTATCGAAATATGCAAAAAACATTTCGGGCTGCCTCCATAATGGAAGCAGCCCGAAGTTGTTTATCCATACTTGTAACAGAAGTTCAATTATATATAAACTAAACCCGCTTACAAAAATATTTCTTTATTTCTCTTTATATGCCTCATACTCCTCACGAGAGATTGGAGTATCCGGGGCAACAATCAAGACTTCATCATAGGTCAAGCCATAGAGGTGATAGACGAGGAAGTCGATTTGACCATCTAACTGATTTTCATCTATTTCAATAGAATTATCACTTCTGTTAAGTTGCTTAGAAACTAATCTTGCCAACAATGCCTCTTGTTTTAAGGAAACCTCAGGGATTGGGAATGCTGCTAACTCATTAATTTTAAATTGCGGGAACAACCCTCTCTGTAGTTTTCCAAATTTATGCTCAAACCAAAAAGAAATGGCACGTGAATTAAGAATACCCAACAAACATAAAGGATTACACTTTATATTTATTATGTTCATTGAATTTCTATCATTCAAGAATGTTTCTTCTGTATAACATGCCAAAATACAATATGGTGGTTTAGATGGAATTTGTCTAACCAAAATTCTTGGTGTCGAAAACAACTCCCATTTTCGAGGAGCAGCAAGATTACGTCCATATTTTAAATACTCTCCAGAATTCCATGTTAAACCATATCTCTTAACATCAACACCATCAATGTATTTATAATATGTCTCATCTTTCTTTTCCAAAGAATGATAAATTCTACTCTTTTTCATTTCTTTTGTCTGAGGAGGAGTACCCTTTCCTACTTCATATGCTTGTAATCCTGCCTTAACATCTGCATATTCTTTAGAAAGCTGCTTAGTATTGCTCTCTATCTTAATCATAACATCAGCAAAAGAATCATTTTTATAACGTTCAATATTAATAACAAAATCGTTCTCTTTAAGAAGAATATAACATGGTAGTGTCTTAATCGTTTTAAAATCTTCTTTATCAATAGATTCAGACAATGTCACATAAGGAGCATTTGTATCTTTATTATAAATCAAAATGCTACTGTCAACATCAGCAGATTCAAAAACTTTTTTATAAAAGTTTGTTATCTGAATATTTGAATTTGATAGTACATACTTTCGCAATTCAGCATTTGTATTTATCGTTAACCAATTATTTGGAATAATATAAGCAAACACACCATTACAACAAAGAATATTATTTCCTTGTTCGACAAATAAATGGTACAAATTAATTTGATATTTTGCAAGTTCAAAATGAGAATAATAATATTCCTTGAAATTATCTGTCATTCCTTTTTCTTCACTATTTCTAGCAAAAACATACGGAGGATTACCAATCACAATATCAAATCCGCCCTTCTCGAATACATCCGCAAAGTATGTATGCCAAAGGAAGAACTGGTCATTTGGAATCTCCAATTTATCTACGGCATCCTGCACCTCATGATTTCCCTCGGCACAAACCTTGATGTAATCCTTCACATACTTATCTATCTGCTGGCGACGCTGAGCACGCAAGGTATGGTCGGTAATACTAAAATATGATTTTACTAAATCCTGAATGGTCTTCTGAACATCAGCTTCCTCAAAACTCAAAGAGAGAACACCACGTGTTTTCTTGGTATCCTTACCAGTCTTTGGCTTCTTGGAAGTAACATCCAAGTCCACCCCTTTATAACTCTCCAGCAACGAGTTGCCCTGCATAATCTTAAAGTCGAGATTAGGCAATGGCATCGGTTCCTTTTCATCGATGATAAGAGCAAGCCAGAAACGGAGACGGGCGATATCTACGGCTCCCTTCTCAATATCAACACCATAAATGTTGTTCTGAATAATGTGGCGCTTGATGTCGGCAGCATTATCCTCCTCGAAGATTTCAATGGACTTGCGGCATGCATAGAGTTCACGGAGTAAACCCATAGGGAAAGCTCCCGAACCGATGGCAGGGTCGCAAATCTTCACGTCTATCAACTTCTGATCGATAGACATGGCAAGTTCAGAAGAAGCTCCACCCAGCTCCTCCACATCATTCGTTTTCACAAAGTTAGCAATATGTTCCTTAACCTCTGCATCATCTATGTCAGTTTGCAGATACGCCGTCAACGACTCCTGACACATGTAACGAACGATTTCCTTTGGGGTATAGAAGGCTCCCTTGTCCTTGTTATCCTCCAAAAGATTCTCGAAAATCTTGCCAAGCATCTCAGGGTCAACACCCACTTCGGCATCATTCGGATCGTTCTCATCAATCGTAAAGTTGTAACTATCAAAGAAATCGAAAAGCGACTGAAACATTCCGGCAGGGAAACAAGAATCTACTTCATCTATCTTCTCCTGCTGAAAGAGACCACCATTAAGATAAGGAATCTTATCGGCATTCGGAATATACTTCACTCCCACTCCGTTAACCAAAGGCGCACTACTCCGGTCCTCTGGCTTGGTATTGAGCAAGCCAAAGAACATCGGTTCAAGAACCTTGTCCAGGAAATCTCCCTTTACTTCATCAGAGGCATCATAGAACAAATCGTGCATATAATGTAGATTGCCAGCAAGCCATCCCTTACTCTGCAGGAAATAAAGGAACACGATACGACCCATCATCTTCTTGATATAATCACGCACTAACTTATCATCTTCCTTAAAGGATGTAAAGTATTGAACATCTGGTTCTCCAGTTTTCTGCTCCACCCATTTGTTTCCCTTCTTTACGTATTCCTTACCCGTAAGGAATTTCACGAATTCAGCATACTGCTTGCGGTAGGCTGCAAAGAAATCATCAGAAAGAGCCTCAACAGAGAAGGCTTTCTTGATTTCAAGAAACTCATTGGCTTTTGTCCGTAAACTTTCAAAACGAAGTATAGGAGTCTTATAAAAAGCCTTCTCATCACCAAACACATAGGTGAATCGCTTGGTGCTGGTAGCATCTTCCTTCAAGTCGCAAATCAAAGACAGGCGCCAGTTGGTTCCATCATTAAATACAGCCAAGGCAGCATCAAAGCCATAGCCCAGATAAGGACGAATCAGGTTACGAAGCCCCACCTTGCGGCGCAGCACCGAACCATCCTCCATTTCATAATAGAAGAATCCTAACTCATAATTATCTTGCGTTGTCATGCTGCCCAGGAAATATCCCTTGCGGTCTTCGGCATCCTCGTCCAAAACCTCAGGACTCACACGCACCTTGTCGGCATGAAAGTAATCCTGCAGCAACATCTGCCACTTTGAAAGATTGAACTTCGACTGAAAGAGTCGCTTAAATGTTTCTTTATTATATGTTGCCATAACTATCTTTGTTTTTCTGTCCTTACACCTTAATTATATAGAGAGACTTAGATGAATGACTCAGATACCACAATCTGCGGTTCCAAGATTTCCTCGTTTCTTTCCTCGTCGGTATCCAGCGGAATATTGTAGCGATCAAAGAGTTCATCTATCTTGTCTATGATTTGCGTTATGAGTTCTTCGCTAGATGGTTTCAGCTTCTTTACCTGGCGATTGAAACTGTTGATGCTTGAATTGAGACCGATGAAGACACCCAGTTCCACTATCTGCTCCAGCTTCTTAATTTGCGCCACAGCCTTCTCCGCATCCACAGCATTCAAGGTTCGGTTCATCGTACGGAGAATGCTCAGCACGGCATTGGTCGATTTATCTTTCTTCCTGTTCTCCATGCTTTCGGCATCCACCACTTTTCTCACCACCTTCCGGTAGGATTCCAATGCTAACTTCACCTGGTCGTAATGGAAATCCATTACCTTCGTAAAGTCACCCGGCTTCTCCTCCATCTCAGCTTTCATGATGTCCATCGCATCCAAGAATGGGATAGACAAAGCCTTGCCGTCAGCCTTAACCCAATAATACTCCACCTTCTGAGGCGAAGAAAGATAGACGATGGTGGAATGAGAATGTTTTCCGATTTTCCTCACCGTTCGGCTCTTCATCGGCAAAGCCTTGATGCCGTTGTAGAGCTTGCGATGGGTGCGATAAAGCTCACGGGCTTCTTCCAAAAACTTCAGGTTTCTATCCACAGCATCCTGAATATCAGGATTGAACATCTGGAACTCTTTCACGATTTCCTCTTTAGAGTAAATCTGTGCATCCTCGCCAAAGGCTGAATGGAAGCCCTGCAACTTGATGAGGGCGTTGCTATAGAGATGAATCTCCTGGTTGCCCTGCATCGACGGATAGAACATGTAGTTGTATATCTTGTCTGCCACCGAACCGATACGGTTTACACGACCAATGCGCTGCATCAGTCGGGTAGCATTCCATGGCGAATCGTAGTTGATGATGACGTTGGCACGATGCAGATTGACACCTTCGGCAAGCACATCAGAGGTAATCACGATGTTGAATTCATCCGATTGCTCAGCATAGTTGGCATCAAAGCACTTGCGGAGAAGTTCCTGTCGGTTGGTACGATTGCTGGCACAGACATCCAAAATGTCATGACGATGCAGACGATTCTGCAGCTGCTCCGTCAGATAATTCACGGTATCTACGCTCTCAGAGAAGATAACCAGTTTGCCTGTAGGATTAATCTCCTTATCAAAGAATTCATGCTCCAGTTTATCGATAAACAGTTCCAGCTTTGGGTCTTCGCTTACCTCATCCCATTTTCTGTAAAGCTCCTTCAAATTCTTAGCATCTTCTTTCAGCATCTCAAGGAACCGCTCGCTGAAATCCTCGTCTTTAAAGACTGTATCTTCCTCTTTCAAGCCTTTTTCTACGGCATATTCTATGATGCGGTCCAGTTCCCAGCCCTTGGCTTGCTTATCCTTCACGTTGATATCGGGAGCGATAATCACCTTGTTCTGGTCAAACATCTTAATCATATCCTCGGTAATGCGGAGGAAGGTGTGGAGCGAACGGCGGAAGGCATAGAAACTGCTCTCCAATCGCTTGACCATGTGAACACGATAGATGCCTGTCAGCATGGTGGAAATATGAAGGGCAGTAGGATACTTCTTGCGAGCCTCACCCTGCAAGAACTCCACGGCGCGATAGCGGGCATAGTGCAAGCCTTTTCCTGTAGGATTATCTTCGGGATGAGGCGTATCGGTAAGAATCGCCATCGTACTATAGAAGAGATCGTTCAAACCACCATTTAATTCATATACCAATTCGTTAGGAGGCAGAATATCCGGGAATACGATGTGCTGATCATCCAAGTCTTTCTTGTAGGCAGGCACATTCTTGATATTGTTTCGGGTTCGTCTAACCGTCACCTTATCAATCACTTGCGTTCTTATCTTCTCGTAGAGGTCATCGGTACGCTTGGCAAATTCTGCATTTCTTTCGTTATACTTGTCTAACTTACGCTCACGCATCAGCTTATCATATTCTTCTATCCATGGAGAGAAGGTTACAGGCAGATTCTGGATGCCTTCGATGGTGGAATAGCGGGCATTCTGGAAGAGAAGCAAGAGATTCAGAAGATCGGTTGGACGATTATTGAGCGGAGTAGCCGAAAGCAGCATCACCTTCTTGTGATGGCCTTTTACCAAACCTTCGTTCATGCGAGGAGTCTTGCAGATTAACTGCAAATCATCGTATCTGCCAGCAGTGGCTCCACGGAAGTTATGCGCCTCATCAACAATCACCAGGTCATACTCTCCCTTTTCACGGAAGTTGCCTTCGCCCTCTATGATTTTATTCAGACTGCCATTGCTCACAAACTGGGCGTAGCGCTTGATACCGAAAAGCTTGAAGGTATCAGTCCAGTTCTTTTCCAAGGCTGGCGGATAAACCACCAGGATATTGGTGTATCTTCCATTTGCTTCTACAAATCGCTTGGCAATCATCGTGGCAACAATGGTCTTACCCAAACCCACCACATCGGCAAGGAAGAAGCCATTGTGCTGCAACAGCATCTGATAACCCTGAATCACGGCATCGTGCTGATAGCGAATATCCTTCACACCCTCAGGCATTTCCATCGTAAAGTCATCCTCCACCTGCGAACCGAAAGTATCTATCAGCACCTTCATATAGAGTTCGTATGGTGTAGGCAACTGGGCAAGATGAGTCTTCGCCTTCATCTGCTCGATGTCTTGCAGATTCAGAGGAACGGCCTGCTCCCAAAGCTGCTCAAATTCCTGCTTGCAATATGCCACATCATCATAATCTTTCATCGCCACGTTCAACTCATACCGGTTGCCAGGCACGGTTCCCATGCCGGAATCGGATAGATTAGAGGACCCCATGATAACCCAGCCATCAGAGTTTGGATTATGGTTTTCCGGGAGAAGAAGATAGAATTTGGCATGGAGGTTCTTGCTGCGATGGATACGCATCTCCAGTTTTTTGTCGATGATGTCCTGGCAAAACTGGAGGATACCTCTCTCCGTCTGCTCATCATAGCCTGCATTCTTCACTTCTTCAACGAAATCGTGAGAATAGGCATCGATGACGGCTTGTTCATCAATCTGTCCGAAAAAGAGTTTGGATTGCTTACGGAATATGTTGTCGATATTGATACCTACCAATATCTGTATCTTTTTGACGTGTTCAAATTCCTCACGAAGTTTGAAATAGCCTGAACTTCGGAAATATCCTACTACTGCCTGAAAGGTATGAAAATCAAGCATATTATGGGCTATTCCCTTGAACTTCTCAAACAGGGAATTATCAGGAGTATTATTAAAAAACTTAGTGCTCATCTGTCTGTATCTCCTTAGGCTATTGGCACTTCCGCCATTCCCCCAAGCAGAAACACTCTTGTTAGTTTGTATGGTTGCTACCAAAACAGAAATGGCGTAGGGAATCTATCACTCGCATTACCCTTGCCTATTGAGGTTCTGGTAAAACCCTGGTGTCAAGGATAAGAAGCAATAGAGCCTACGCCAAGCGGGTATATATATGATAGCACAGAGCGTACCCCTCCAGACGAAGGGGCACACCTATGCCATGTGTATATACACAGTGGGTAGACGCCCACTGCTGTCTCCCTCTGAACACCATTTGTAATTTACCAGATTTCAATAGGTCAGAAGAAAACGTAGAGAACGTCTTTCTTAATTATGATAGGCCAAGCCATGGATTTTTACCTAGCCAGCGACTCATCGCCAGCCATCCACAGCAAGACGATTGCAAAAGTACGAAAAAGAATTGGGATTTGCAAGAAAATCGGAAAGTTTCTTGCAAATCCCAATAAAATAGTATAAAAACTCATTTTAATTTATTCTTTCCTCTTCACCCAAACCTTGTGGCTTCCTCTTCCAATCGAGCGGATAGGTGATGTCGGGTCTTGGGTTATCTCCTTCAATTCGAGGGAAGCGGCGGTGCGGCTCATATCGTTGATGTAGGCATAATCACCGAGAGTGATAGCTGCGTTCTTTTCCAATACCGATAAGGCACGGGCAATGCGCTCTTCCTTGGAATAGAGTTGCTTGCGGATAACCTTCACGCCACTCATCTCTCGTTCCAAATCACAGTCGGTCTCCATCTTTACAGCCTTCACAAACTCAGGAGATGAATTGAAGTTGACGTTCTTCACCCCTACCTTGCGATATTTCATCATGTCGTCATCTGTCTGCATCTCCTTAGGCTTGTCATCCTCAAAACCAAGGGACAAGGAGAAGGTGCCCAAGCCTTCGAGATTCACATTATAACCCATAGAGAGCATACGGACCAACACGTCTTCCACATCTGTCAGAACCGCTTCGATAGTGCCCTGAGAAAGGTCACGATGATAACTCTGCATCTGTTCGACGAATTCCTTTCTGGAAAGCGTGCGATAGGGCACCATCTTGGGATAAACTCTGCGCTTGCCTTCATCACGCATATCACTCATTTCCTGCAATTTGTACTTTGCCATTTCTTTTCCTTTCTTATTTAGATTGTTAGTTTTCTCACATAATCGGTCCTTCTATCTCTGAGAGATATGATCTCTACTAAGTAACAGAATCTTCCTACTTAGGAATAAAAGTATCTCATCCTAATAGAAATCTCCGTTCAAAGACGTTGAACCGACATTCAACGTCTTTGAACGGAGATTTCTATTAGGCAAAGATACAACATTATCAGGAAGAAAACAATAGTTTACCCAAATATCTTCACTTTTCCAGTCATTTTCCTTCATTTTTAGGGTATTTTTCCTTGCTTATTCCAAAGAATTATGCTAACTTTGTGGTCAGATTGGATTTCCGAGTTCAAGGATTGTAATCTTGAAACGGAGGAAAAACGATTGTAAACTTGAAACAAAGAAAAAGACAAAGATAACACACCCCCTATGAGTATGAAGATATTAGCAACCAGCGACTGGCACTTGGGCAACTTGTTTCACGGCAACGACCGACTGCCTGAACACAAGCACTTCCTGCAATGGCTCTTAGTGCAAATCGCTGAACAAAAGCCCGATGCACTTCTCGTCGCAGGAGACATCTTCGACAATGGAAATCCATCGGCAGCAGCACAGACCGTTTATTACGAGTTTCTTGCCGATGCCACCCATCTGTGCCCGAACATGCAGATTATCATCACCGCCGGCAACCACGATTCCGCCAGCCGACTGGAGGCTCCCCGCCCACTCCTTGCCAGACACCATGTAGAAATCAGAGGAAATGTAAGGAAAATCTGGCAGCAGGGAGAAAGCGAGGACGATAATAAAACCGGTGGACATTGGCTCTATTCCTACGACGATCTCATCATCCCTGTGTCCAATGAGGAAGGAGAAGAAGTCATCATCCTCGCCGTGCCTTTCCTTCGGAGTGATGTGGTGCAGAACGCCTGTTATTCGCAAGGAGTCAACACCTTCCTGAGAGAACTGACTGCTGAAGCACGAAAGAAATACCCGGGCAGAAAGTGCATCATGATGGCCCACATGTACGCCAAGGGTTCGGACATAGCCAAACAGGATGCGAGCGAGAAGATCATTATCGGCGGACAGGAGGAAGTGGATTTAGAAGGATGGAACGATCATCCTGACTATATGACTTGCGGACACATCCACAAACGGCAACATATCTGGAACACCGACTGGGCAAGATATACGGGTAGTATCCTCCCGATGTCGTTCGCCGAGAAAGACTACACTCACGGCATCGACCTCATCACCATCGGATGTGACAAGGGAGAAAAGAAGGAAATGGAAGTGAAGAAGAAAGAAGATGAAATGAAGGAAAATAAAGATGAAATTGAAGAAAACAGAACGAACGAGGACGAAACAGGAAACTGCAAAGGCAAGAGCAAGGATATAAAAGTAGAATTCCTGGAATACAAGCCTCAGCACTCCCTTCGCATTCTGCCTGAAAACGAGGAGGAACTCACCATCAAGAAATGGCAGAAACTCATCCATTCAGAACTTTCAGAAAGGATGAATGGCGAACTGAGCGACCATTTCGACTACGTAATGCTGAAGGTGAAACAGGAGAAGCTTTCCAACGATGACATCAAGGAACTGGAGAATCTCGTCAATGAGAAGGATGCCGTACTCTGCAAAATCCAGCGCATCATCCCGCAGTTAGACCTCTCCACCATCCAAGGTTCCCAGCAAATCACCAGCATCGAGGACATCGTCAACCGACCGCCACTTGATACTTTGAAGGAGGCCTTTGCCATCAAGCACAACGCTCCGATGAACGAAAGACAGGAGAAAATGTTATCCGATTTATTAACGACATCATCATTATGAAATTCCTACAACTCGAAATACTCAACCTCGCTTCGCTTGACAAACAAGGTGGCGAGGTCATCAACTTTGAAGAAGGTGCCTTAGGCGAGAGCACCATCTTCAGCATCGTAGGTCCGACGGGAAGTGGTAAATCCACCCTACTCGACGCCATCTGCCTTGCCCTCTACAACCGCGCCCCTCGCTACCCAAGAAAGAAAGGCGACAAGAATCAGAACATAGAGATTTTCGGAGAAGCTGATGCTAATGAAAACAACCGGTTAGCTCCTACAGATAGTCGAAACATACTGACCCGCGGCAAGAAAGAGGGGTACAGTAAACTCACCTTCCTTGCCAACAACGGCAGTATCTACCGCGCAGAATGGCACGTCAGATTCCAAAGAGTACGCTATGAAAATGCCAAGACTTCTCTCTATAAAATCACAAGAAACGGAGAACAACTGACAGAAGAAATAGCCGACTGGAACGAATTGCCGAACATCATCGGTCTCGACTACGATCAGTTCCTCCGCACCGTGCTCATCGCACAAGGTTCGTTTGCCAACTTCCTGACTGCAAAGGAAAACGAGCGCTACGAACTCCTGGAGAAACTCATCGGATGTGAGGAAACTTATACGAACATCGCTACTGAAATCAAGAAAGCAAAAGACCAGGCGGTGGATGCCTACAACCAGATGGCAGCATCAGTGGAAGCAGTAAAACAGAACCTGCTGAATGACGAAGAACTCGCCAAACTGCAAGAGGAAATCATCCTTTTGGAAAAGGCAGAGAAGGAACTTGAAAGCCAATTGAAGGCCATCTCAGAAAACCTGCAATGGTATGAGGAAAACGATAAGCAAACGAAGCAAATAGCTATCTATCAAGCAGATATGGAGCAGGCTGCAAACGCTATCAAAGACATACAAGCCCAGATTATCCGTCTCCAATTGCACGATGAAGTACAACCAGCCGTCAACCTGTTACAGGAAGTTGAACGACAGATACAAAGCATCCACAATCAGGAAGAAGAAATCCTGAAATCGGAAGCTGCCATCAAAAGCAAGGAGGTTGGCATCACCGAAAGCGAGCATACTCTCTCCTACCTAAAGGAAGTAGTCAACAAGGCACAGGAGCAACTCGAAAAGGCCATGCCGGTTATCGCTGAAGCAAGAGCGCTGAAAACAAAAATGGAAGCGGCAATGCCGAATCTGAAAGAAAAGAAAGAGGCATTGGAGTTGGCACAGAAAGAGAATCTAACTGCCCAAAGAGATGTGGAGGAAAACGCCCGAAACATCAAGAAATGGGAAGCTGAAACAGAGAAAGCGAACCTTGCTCTCAAAGCGACACAGGAAGAGATTGCCAAGCAGAAACAGGTTCTGCACGAAGCGACGCAAGCTACTGAACAGGCTTGGGAGACAGAAAAGAGCAAGACTGCCGGACAGAATATAGAGGAACTGCAGACCCAAAAGTCGGCAGCCGAAAAGAAACTGCAAGATGTCCAGCAAGCCATCAAGGTAGTGGCTCATCTCTATACTGCCACAACTGAAAAGCAGAAGAATGAAGAGCGAATCCAGTTCTTGGGCAAGAGAAATGCCAAGATAGATGAGGCGCTGGGCAAATTGTTCATCGAGGCTTTGAAGAAAGAGACCCTAACGCTGAGAAATGCCTATACCCTCATGGTGAGTGAGAAATGGGAGATTCATCGTGCCAACCTGACCGAAGGCAAACCTTGTCCGCTCTGCGGCAGCACGACCCATCCTTATCATACCGACAACAGACAGTTTGAGGAAGCCACTACAGAACTCTCGCAACTTCTGAAAGTCAAGGAGAATCTGCTGAAACTGCAGCAGAAACAAGAGAAGGAACTTTCCGGCGAGAGAAAACAGAACGACGGCGAAGTACAGACACTCCAGAAACAGCAGAAAAAACTGTCGGGAGAAATCGCAACTTACGAAGAGGAATGGAAGGCGCTCATCGCCCAGTATCCAAAGATTCCAAAGGCAGAGGCAGAACTGAAATCGCTCTTGCCTATCTATGAAAACAAAGCGAAAGATGCGAGCAGCAAACTGAGCCTCTTTAACAAGATTCAGAAAGAGATAGAACGGCTGACCCAACTCAAGGATAAGGCTGTGAAGGATGAAGCTGCGTATGAAAGCAAGGCTTCAACTATACAGAATAAAGCCCAAGAAAACACTTCAACCTGCACCACAAAACTGGCTGAGCAAAAAGCACTTACCAGCAACCTCACCTCACAGCAAAAGAGTAAGAAGGAGGCTTACGGGAAAGCCCTTCAGACATGGAATAGCGCCAAGAAGGAAATGGAGGAATGGCAGGAGAAATATAAGCAGATTCTGAATGGCGAAGAGCCTGATGCGGCTGAACAAAGACTGACAGCAGCAAAGGATGAGGCAACGAAAGCAGCTGATACTCAGAACGAGAATATCAACAAACTGAAGGCTGAACTCGCCAACAGTAAAGGTTCGCATCAAACCATGCTGTCTCAGAACAAGACGATGAAAGAGAATCTGCTGGCGAAGGAAAAGGAACTCGACTTTTGGATTGAGGAATATAACAAGCAGCTTGAAGAAAAGAGCATCGAAGGAAAAGACTCCGAAGAGGAAGGCATCGAGAATAGAAGTATCGAACCAAGCCTTATCGACCGAAATATCATCAGGGAGATGCTTCACTCTGCCGAAGACTGGAATGCCATCCGACGGGAAAAGGACGAAAAGGAGAAAGCCGTGGCTTCAACTACCGCCCTCTACCAGAGCGCAGAAAAGGCGCATCAGCAGCATTTGGAACATCAGCCTGCCCAAAGCCGTGATGCTCTCCTAGCCATTCAGCAGGAGTATCAGGAGAGAAGCCAGCGCAACGAACTGATTGCTGCCAACGC
>OLGI01002292.1_pt1 | contig 14231 bp, 9 predicted proteins | sample 1605221 | NCBI WGS metagenome assembly OLGI01 (sample SAMEA3888915, study PRJEB22519) | human gut metagenome | biome: human gut; feature: human-associated habitat; material: faeces | place: Denmark | collected 2010 | reverse complement strand
TCAGCTTCGCTGACCAGAATCACGCGCCAAGTCTCACGGACGTTCGACTTGAAAAAAATGCCGGATGGGCAATCAGCGAAATTCTCCAATTCCCTGATGTAAATGCAGACAAAATATGGTATGATATAAGGTACGAGATTTCGAACCGACGGAACTGTGGGAAGACAAAGCAGTTACCGGGACAGGATAATGAAACGGCAGGTGATAGGAATGAAAGAGAGAATTAACCGGCTGGCGAAGGGAATCATCGATTCGGAACAGCCGAAGATGACCTGGTCGCCTGAAAAGATAGACGAGACGCTGCGGATGAATACCCTGATGCAGAGAAATTTATGGATCGGGAGCGAAAATGGATTAAGTGTGAAGGGATTTGTGTATTCCTCGAACCTGCGGGTGCGGATTCCAGGGGATAACAATTCGTTTGGCGGACTCCGGTGCCGGATCGTATATGAAGTGGACACTTCGTTCCTGACGGCAGGCGACACGATCACGGGTTCTTTTTATCTGGTGACAAACTGCGGGGAAGAGGAGATTCCGTATGAGTTTCACGTCGAGGTGGCAGACGCCGGGAAGACTTTAGGTGATCTGAAAACGGCGGAAGATTTTCTGCACGTCGCGGAAAATGATATGGAGACGGCGCTCCGGCTTTTGGAGTACCCGGATTTTGTGGAAGTGCCGTTTATGCAGGATCTGCATGTGCGGGCACTCTATGACGGCCTGAAAGGGCACGGCAGCCGGGCAAATTTTATGGAAGAATTTCTGGTTGGACTGGGCGTGAAAAAGCCGGTCGGTCTGACGATTCCGGGCAGGGCGCGCGTATATGCCGAGCTGGCTGAGAATGCCGAGGACACGATCGAGATCCGGATGGATAACTGGGGCAGTGTGTACCTGGAGGTGACGGCAGACGGCGAGTTCCTCCATCTGCCGAAGAAGAGTGCGACGCAGGCGGATTTTGAAGATGGTCTGCTCCGTCTTCCGGTACGGATTCTGGCGGAACGGCTGCATGCCGGAAAAAATTTCGGTGCCGTCCTGATTCACACTGCCAGAGAAACAGTGCGGATCCCGATCGAGGCATCGGCTGCCGATGCGGGCGGATGCGACCGGGCACATATGTCATTCCAGAAAGAGCTTGGAAATTATCTGACTGCCCGTCTGGCGTATGAAAATGGGATCGGCGGTACGGAGGCGGTTCACCAGATGCAGCGGGAGCTGGATCTGATGAAAATGACGCACTATGACGCGGGACTGCGGCTTTTGCAGGCGGAATTATACCTTTTGACTGATCGGCGCGAGAAAGCGCAGACGATTTTAAAGGAGCTGCAGGATTCAGCGGCGCTTAAAATATCGGGCGACCGGAAGCTTAACTGCCTGTACCGCTATCTGTACGTGACGCTGACCGGCAATGCCGAGCAGAAGGACACTTTGATCCGCCTGTTGCAGCAGTATGCGTCGGAGGAGACGGGCAGCAGCCTGTTTTATTATCTGATGCTTCTGCGTCTGGATGAGGAACTGCAGAAAAATCCGGTTACGGTGCTGATCAGCATGGAGCAGGAGTTTAAGGATGGCTGTCACAGCCCATTCCTCTATGCGGCGGGACTGAAACTTCTGGAGAGTGATCCGATCCTTTTAGACAATGCGGGCAATTTTGAGCTTCATGCCCTGTACTATGGGGCACGCCGGAAAATTATCAGCCGTGAGCTGGCACTGGCGGCGGTCCGGGTGATGCGTGCGTCCCGTTCGTACCGGGAGTTTTACAGACGCCTTTTGACGGAACTTTACGGGCTGTATCCGGAGACGGAGATTCTGGAGGCGCTCTGTGCAATGCTGATCCGGGGAGACTGCCGGGAGACAGCCTGTTTTGAATGGTATAGCCGGGCGCTGGAGGCAGATTTGAGTCTGACGCGCCTGTATGAATATTATTTATATGCGATGCCGGAGAATTATGACCGCCTGATGTCGCGTGAGGTATTTTTATACTTTTCGTATTCGGCAAATTTGGATGCGGGGTCACTGGCGAAGCTTTATGCGAACCTTCTTACATATGGAACGCCGGATTCGGATATTTACCGGATGTACGAGCGGGCGATGGAAGAGTTTGCGGTGGATCAGCTTTTCAAGGAACGGATAGACGGTGCCCTGGCGGTCCTGTACCGGAAATTGATCTATCCGGAACTGATCGATACGCAGATGGCGCGTGTCCTGCCGGGGATTTTGAAATCCTGCCGGGTAGAATGCCGGGAACCGGCGATGAAATACGTGGTGGTGCGCCATGAGGAGCAGATGACGGAGGACGCGTATGTGCTGAACGAGGGCACGGCGTATGTGCCGCTGTTTTCGGAGCGCGATCTGGTTCTATTCCAGGATGAAAATGAGACGCGGTATGCGCGGGTAAATTGCGCCATCCAGCCGGTATTTACGGATATGGAGGAACTTTTACAGACCTGTTTTGAAATGAATCCGATGCATCCGTTCCTCTTTATGAATGCGTGTGCAAAAGCCTGCCGCAAGGAGGTGCTGACCGGGGACGATGCGATCCTTTTGGAGCACGCGGATCAGAAGATGGAGCTGCACCCGCTGTTTAGGGCAAAGGTGCTGTCAGCGATCGTGCGGTATTATAAGAGGATGGCGGATGGGATTGAGGATGCGAAAAAGGATGGAAGTGTTTCATACCTTCTGAGTCTTGACAAGGACCAGCTGACGCGGGATGAGAGAAACGGCGTCTGCGGGACGCTGATCCGGTGCGGGCATTTCAGCGAGGCGTATGAGATGGTGTGCCGGTATGGTCTGGAAGGTCTGCCGGTCAATCTGCTGCTGCGGCTTTGCGGGAGAATGCTGCTTCAAAATCTCTTTGACCGGGATGACCACCTGCTTTATCTGACCTGGTATGTCTTTGAACATGAGAAGCCGGACAGTGTGATTCTCGATTATCTCTGCGAACATTTCAACGGTACGGTGGATCAGATGTACCGCGTCCTGATGCAAGGGCTGCGACTCCGGGTGGAGACGTACGATCTGGAGGAACGGCTGGTGGCGCAGATGCTCTTTACCGGCAATACAGCAAAGTTAGACCGGGTGTTCGAGCTTTATGCGTCACGCAAGAAAACAGGGGAAATTATCGTGCGCGCGTATTTCACGGTCAAGAGCGTGGAATATTTTCTGGAAAACCGTCCGACGGACGACAAGGTGTTCGCATTTTTGGAGGGTGCTGTGCAGGGAAGCTCGGATCGGGAACGGATCCCGGATATTTATCTGCTGGCGCTGACAAAGTATTATGCGACGCTGCCGGAGCTTTCGGAGGAACAGCGGCGCCTGTGCCAGTCGGTGGTGGATGTGCTTTTAGATGCGGGCATGATTTTTGCCTATTTTAAAGATTTGGCGCGGTTTATCCATATCCCGGGCAATATTTTAGATAAAGAAATCATCGAGTATCACGGAAACCGGGCGGTGCGCCCGTATCTGCGGCTGCGGATTCTGCCGCAGGAGGAAGAGTTCCACTATGAGGAAATGCGTCTCGTTTACCGGGATATTTACATCCGTGAAAAGGTGATTTTTGAGGGCGAGACGCTGGAATATCAGATCGAAGAGGAAGAGGACGGCGTCCGGAAGACGAAAGAAAAGGGAGAGATTTCCTGCCGGGAGATTCCGGGACGCAGCCGGGAAAGCCGGTTTGCGGCGCTCAATGAGATGAGTCTTTCTTTAAAAGTAAATAACGAGACGGCGCTTCGGGAAAAGATGCGGGAGTACCAGAAGAGAGATGCGGCGGTAAGCGCACTTTTCCCGATCGCCTGAGGAAAGGGATAGACGGACAAACGATAGATGAATGGACTTATAATTGGCATGGATCTGTGTGATTCATGCACACATATATCCTGTCAGGGTCAGGAGACGATCTGGTCGGTTCCGACCCGGATCGGAAAAGAACCGGATTCGGACGTCTGGCGGGTGGCAGAGGAGAGTGCCGGGGGCGCGTTAGAGGGCATGGTAGTGGAAGATAAGCTGCTTTCCCTGGCGATGAAGGACGGCACCGCTACGATCGACGGCGTCCGCTACGAGGGCTTATATCTGCTGAAAATGTTCCTGAAACAGGTGCTTGCGATTCCCAGACAGGCGTCCGGAAAAGAAGAGATAGAAAACCTGGTGATCACGGTGCCAAAGCTTGAGGTAAAGCTGCTGGACTGCCTGATGTATTGTGCCGATTTTCTGGAAATCGACCGGAGCCGGGTGCATGTGATCAGTCACGCGGAGAGCTTTGTATATTACGTGATGAGCCAGAAACGGGAAGTCTGGAGCAACCAGGTGGGAATGTTTGAACTTTCGGAGAATGGTCTTCATTATTATGAATTGAGAGTGCAGCGCGGGCTGCGCCAGATGCAGGTGGTCGCGGATCAGGAGGAACTGGAGGAGTCGTTTCACTTAAATGTGCTGGACAGCGACGCGGGCATCCAGATGGCAGACCGGATTCTTTCCTCCTGTGCGGAACGGCTGCTGCAGAAGCGCCTGTTTTCAGCGATCATCCTGACAGGCAGGGGATTTGCACAGACGGACTGGGCGGCAGATTTTATGCAGCAGATCTGCAAACGGCGCCGGGTGTTTGCGGAGATGGATGTATTTACCCGAGGGGCGCTGATCCGCTCGGAAGATCTCTGTGAGGCACATAGTGCGTACCATTTTACCTGTATCTGTGAGGGGCGGCTGAAAACAACGGTTTCCTTAAAGATTCAGGAGCGTGAAAAAGAGGGACAGCTGGTGCTGGCATCCGCCGGGGACAGCTGGTATGAGACGAAAATGACGGCGGAATTTATCGTGTCGGGCACGCCGGAGGTAGAATTTTCACTCCAGCCGCTGGAACCGCGCAAAAAGAAGACGGTGAAGATTCCGCTTGAGGGATTCCCGAAACGCCCGGACCGGACGACCCGGATCGAGATGGCATTTGGATTTACCGGGGAAGACACGATGATCGTCATGATACGTGATTTGGGATTTGGAGAATTGTTTCCGGCGACAAACCGGATGATTAAACAAGAGGTTTCATTATGAGTCTGATACTTTGCCGGCAGGAGCCGGTTCGACATCCTTTTTACATAGAACGGCTGGGCGTCCATATCGCATCATCGCAGGAGCTGTGTTATGTCATTTATCAGAATCCGCTTCTGGTGCTGGATGGTTTTGTGGACGACCGCCTGATTGAGTTTATCCGTTCGGAGCTGGGACTTTCGTTTCTGGCCGGCAAACTGGAGGCATGGCAGCGGAGCGGCGAGAGCCAGGATGAGCTGCCGATCGTGATTCTGCAGGAGTGCTGTTATTATACGGCAAAGGAGATTGCGGCATACCGCCAGAAATTGGCGGCATTTCGCAAAATGAATGCGGCGGAGTTCCGGAAGGAGACGGCGGATTACTATTTCCGCCTGCGGCAGTTTGGGACGGCGATCTATTACTACAACCGGATTCTGGAGGACTGGCGGGTCAAATCGCTGACGGACGAATTTACTGCGAAGATCTGGAACAATATCGGGGCGGCGTATGCCGGGATTTTCTGGTTTGAGAAAGCGTTTACCGCTTATGAAATGGCGTACAATTTCGACAAGAGCCCGGAGATGCTGAAGCACCTGTACCAGCTTGCTTTGATTGACCCGAAGCTGGAACTTAAGGAGCGCCACGCGGCTGCGATGACGCCGGAACAGAAGGAGATCTGGAAACGGGAACTCGACGAGGCGAACCGGACCGCGGAGAAGTGCGGGAATGTCCGCATGGTCGAGACGATGTTTGACCGTAATCCGGTCCGGCGGATGGAGAGTGCGGGAGAGCTTCTGAATGGGTGGAAGCAGGAGTATCGGAAGATGCTCTAATTTTGCCCGCGCCCAGATACATCCTTTGGTCATGAGCACCGCGCTTTTTGGTTTTGTAACATTTCTTTACGAAAGGAGTTTTCCTATGCGCCTTCTGATTGTCCGCCATGCGGATCCTGATTACTCAATTGATTCCCTGACCCCGGCTGGCTGGGAGGAAGCAAAGCTTCTGGCAGACCGTCTGGCGCCGATTCCGGTGGCGGCTTATTATGTATCGCCGCTGGGGCGTGCGAAGGACACGGCGTCCCTGACCTTAAAAAAAGCCTGCCGCACGGCAGAAACCTGCAGCTGGCTGCGTGAATTTGCCCCGCAGGCGGTACATCCGGGAAAGGATTCCGGGCACTGTGTCTGGGACTGGCTGCCGGATGCGTGGATGGCGGAGCCGAAGTATTTTGATAAGGATCACTGGCATGAAACAGAAGTCTTTCAGAACGCCCATGTAAAAGAAGAGTACGACTGGGTGACTGGAGAGCTTGACCGGCTGCTCAGACGGCACGGATATGTGAGAAATGGATTATTTTACCGGGCCGTGGCACCGAATGAGGACACGATTGTTTTATTCTGTCATTTTGGCGTCGAGTGCGTCCTGCTTTCCCATCTTTTAAATATCTCTCCGATGCAGCTCTGGCACGGAACCTGTGCGGCACCGTCGTCGGTGACGGTGCTCTATACAGAAGAGCGCCGCTCCGGCGTTGCATCCTTCCGCATGAGCCGTTTTGGGGATGTTTCTCATCTGTATGCGGGTGGACGCGAGCCGTCGTTTGCGGCGCGGTTCTGTGAGGTGTATACACGGTTTGATCAACGGCATGACTGATGGATGTTTCTGTTATTATGTATCGCAATCGTTTGAATCAGCCGATAAATAAATTTTGTGTGAGAGGCTATTTACTGCTCAGCATCCCAATATTTTTAATCAACACCGAGATTGTCCCGTCCATGTTGGTGATAAACTCCACATGGTCGGGATTTCTATATTCTTCCATCGGGATCGTGATCTCAATGCCGGTGTCAGTGTACAGCTTTTGTTTCTGGAATTTCTTGATCGTCTGCTCATTTTTCGGCGCGACCGTCTCGTAGGAGAGGTTGTAGCGGTCGAGTTTTTCATCCAGCTCCTCGAGCATCTCCGGGCTGCCGGGAAATACTTTTTCGCGCAGTTCGGACACCTTGATTTCGCCCTGTTCCTCTAATTCATTACAGATAATGTCTTTGATTTCCATCTTTTTCTGTGCATCCTCGTCGCCGTAATATTTTTTGGCAACCTGATCGACGGCGCGGGTGACGATGTCAAGCTTGGATTTCTGGGAGAGCGGGGCGCGGCATTCGAGGAAGAGCTCGGAGAAATAGAAGCATTTTTCGCCGTTGACCTCATATTTTTTCTCAGCCAGAATCAGGGAGCCGTCGGAGAGATCGAGGACAAACGCCTCGGAGAGGCGCTGTCCCTGTCCCGGAAGCAGTGCGCGCTGTAAAATGATCTCGTTGCTGTTGCCGCCGTCTGTTTCTCTGGTCTGATGCGTGTAGGAGGTCTTGTAGTTCATCTTTAAGAATGCCAGATAATCCTTGCCCTTGCAGCCGAACACGGTCATCGCCACATCGGCGGCTGGAATGTCAATATTTGCATTCATGATGTCGTAGAGGCGCTCGGCGAGCTGTTTGCTCGTCTCGACGAAATTGTCCGGGGTGCAGTTTTGCAGCAGCTCTTTGACCTCGGATCCTTCTGCAAATGTACAGTGCTTGACATCGTCACTTTCCGTTATTTTCTCGATATGCGCTTTCAGAAAGTCGGAAAAATCGGGTCCGACCTCCATGCTCTGGTCGGAGAGAACCGGGATTCCCACCGAAGAATCAAGGATGTGCACGATGGCTGCCTTTAAAATCATATCTTCACTTTTCAATGTTATCTTACCTCCAGGTTATAACTTCTTTTGTAGAACCATTCTCGACGCACTCAAAGGAAACGGAGTCGCCCGCCTGCACGAACGGAAGCCGCTCGGAAACGGTGATCGCAGCGGTGTAGACGCTGTCGGTGCGGTCATCGGTCAGCGTGAAATAGTAGTAGGTGTTACCGGAAACGACGACATTCTCGATCGCCTCGACCGTGCCGGAGACATTCTCGCTTGCCGCCGGTTCCTTGGCAGTCGGATCTTCGATTTCCTCCTGTCCCAGCGTCTCACGGTAATTGCGCTTCGCCTCATCGATCGTCTGTCCGGTGCCGACGATCTGGTACTGCGCGACATCGACGAACGCATACATTTTCACAAGCCCTGCAGCATCTTTCAGGGAAATGAAATATGCCGGTCGTCCGGAAATATTTAAGAGAAGCGGGAAGGTCGCACTGTAATTTAAGTGCTGCACCTGTCCGCGCGCGGAATCCATTGCGGCGAGCTCGGTGGCGCCCGGAACGGTGTAAAATTTCGTTTCTTTCGTCCGCAGGTTGACGAGGACGAAGCCAATGTTCGACTCATCTGAGGTTACAGAGCTCATGCCGGTGTACAGCCACACATCGTCGTCGATGGCGAGATAGTTGTAGCCGTAGGTCGTCCGACGCACGCCGCGCTGACCGAAGATAGAGTTTAAATAACCATTCTGGAATCTGCCGTTGTCGTCGAGCTGTTCCATGATGAGGTTCGAATCATAGAGCTGGTCGATCCACTGCGGGACATCCGCCTTGGCGTACCACTTAGATTCGCCGGTCTCAGCATTGACGAGGATCGCGCCGTCGATGTCCTTGCCGTTCCACCAGCCGATCCGGTAGGCGATGGTCGGCGCCACCCAGTATGGGTTTCCATCGTCGTCGATCTCGAAGGAGACCGTCTCAAACATCCGTGTCGGGTAGCAGAAACGGATGTAGCGGTTGATATTGCGGAAGAAATATTCACTGGTGGAATACTTCATGCCGGAGGACAGCCAGACGAGATCGGTATTCTGATCGACCATATTGACAGCAATGTATGCCGGAAGTCCCTTCTTCTGGTTGTACAGCCACTTGATCGGGTCGGCATAGCGCAAAGGCGTCACGCGGTACGGTGTCCCCTTATAGTTGATCTGTGTGTAATTTTCCTGAATCTCAAACTGGGAGACCAGGTCGGTCATCTCACCGAGCTTTTTGCTTCCGAGCCGGGAGGCGGTGTCCTTATCAACGACCGGGATCTGCGACATGCCAAGCTCTGCGACATCTGAGGCAAAATCGCCCTCGGTAACGGTGATCAGATCGCGGTAGCGGGACGCATTAAAAAGCTGGACGCCCGCCGCCGAGGCGATCAGGGAAAAGAAGATCAGGACAGCGATCGCGATCGTGCCATATTTGCACGGGCGTCCCATCGCCTTAAAACCGGCAAACGGACTGCCGGAGGCGTCGGCGTACTTGCGCCGCAGAACCATCCGTCCGGTCACAGGATCGCGCACGATCTCAACGCCGCGGTTTTGCTGCACTGTTTTCAGAAATATGAGAATGCTTTCCATAAAGTTGACTGCCAGTACAATCAGAATGCAGATAATCAGGAATACGATGAAATCCTGATCGTGCAGATTGATGGCTGGCATCATGGTGTAGAACACCAGAAAAATAAGGACGGCAGAGAGAAACAGACGCCCAAACGCCGAAGTGAATTTTTTCAAAATAGAACCCTCCTGACTCGTTTTATGATAAAAAATAGCTGTTCCCATGAAAAAAGGATTTCGCTGATTGTAAATGTGATAGAACTCTATTGTATCGCACGACGAGAGATAAAATCAAGCCCGGTAACGGAATTTGCCGTGGCTTCGCATTTAAATACGGCAAATTCCCAGGTTGAAGTCGGGAAAAAAACAGTTGTCCTTCCGCCGAAAATATGCTATGATTACTATGTTTATTCAGGAGGTGCGAAGATGATCAAGACGATCCTTACGATCATATTTATTATTATCTGTGTATTCCTGTCGGCGGTAATCCTACTGCAGGAGGGCAAATCGGCAGGTCTGTCCGGTTCCATCGGCGGTATGGCTGACAGCTACTGGGGCAGAAATAAAAGCCGTTCTATGGAAGGAAAGCTGGAGAAGCTGACCAAATATGCTGCAATTCTGTGGCTGATCCTTGCATTAGTTTTGAATTTGAAATTCCTGTAAGGAACCTTTAAGAGGCTGTCGCGTGGCAGCGGGATCTGTTTCCTGAATCTGATATTTGCCGGTGGTTTCCGAGCAGATGCAGGGGTGAGAGGCAGAGAGCGCTGGACGTGGCAGCTTTTTTTCATAGGAAATGGTGCGAGAATGTGAATTAAGAAAGAGAAGTGAGATAGATTTGAACATATTTGATAAAATCATGGGAAAAATAAAGAGAAGCGAGGCTCAGAAATACGCAAAACAGCAGAAGCGCCAGGCGCAGATGCAGAGTGCGGCAGCTTCACAGAAAGAGGAAGGACAGAAAATGCCGGAAAATCGCAGGAGAGAAAGAGAGGCGTTTGAAAAACGTCAGCAGACGGAGATGAAGCTCTCGGATGAGATGCTGGGGACGATCCGGAAGAATGCAGAACAGCGGTTTGCGATGCGGAAAGAAGAAGCGCGGGAAGAGAAAATGTCCGGAGAAAGCCGGGAGAGCAGCGTACAGCGCCAGATTGACGGGGATGGGCTGATCGGCGAGTGGGAAGAGAGGTACGGAAAAAAGAAGAAAAAGCCGGAGCGTGCGAAAGGTCCGAAAGAGGAATCGGTGCGCCGGAAAAAGGATAAAGCGGGAAAGAAAGACCGTGATCGGAAGCTTGAACGTGAGATGGATAAGAAGCGCGAAAAGCGCGGTGAGAAGAAGTGTGAGGATGCTGGCGCTTCCGAGGAGGAGTTTACCCGCCGCTGCAAGATGATTCAGGATGTCATGAATGAACCGGCATACGTGCCGATGAAGCTGAAGGAGCTGGCACTTCTTTTAAATATTCCGAAGGAACAGCGCCGGGAGCTGCAGCGGGTTATCGATCATCTGCTGGAAGAGGGAAAAATCAGCATGTCCCGCAAGGGCAAGCTGGGTCGCCCGGAGACGTTTTCAGAGGCAGGTATTTATTCGGGACACCCGAAGGGCTTCGGTTTCGTGACAATCGAGGGACGTGAGCAGGATGTGTTCGTTCCGCGTGAAAAAACAAAGGGCGCGATGCACGGCGATAAGGTGCTGGTTGTGATTGAGCAGGAGAGCGACGGCGGACACAGGGCTGAGGGAAGTATCGTGCGGATCCTGGAGCACGCCAATCAGGAGCTGGTCGGTCTGTATGAGAAAAACGGCGGTTTCGGCTTTGTGATCCCGGACAATCCACGGATTTCACGCGACATTTTCATCCCCCAGGGGTGTGACGCGGGTGCGGTGACCGGTCATAAGGTTATCGTGAAGATCAAGGATTACGGAAACGGCCCGGATAAGAAGCCGGAGGGCGTGATCACCAGCATTCTCGGACATATGAACGATCCGGGAGTCGATATTTTATCGATCGTGAAAGCATACGGTCTGCCGGAAGAATTTCCGCCGGAGGTCATGGCGCAGCTTGAAGAGATCCCGGATGCCGTCCGCGAGGAGGACAAGGCGGGACGCAAGGATCTGCGCGATCTGCCGACAGTTACGATCGATGGTGAGGAAGCGAAGGATCTCGACGATGCGATCACGCTGGAAAAGACGGAGCAGGGTTACCGGCTCGGTGTACACATCGCGGATGTGACCCATTATGTCCGCGAGGGCAGCCCGCTTGACCGCGAGGCATTAAAGCGCGGAACGAGCGTGTATCTGACCGACCGCGTCATTCCGATGCTGCCGCATAAACTCTCAAACGGTATCTGTTCCCTGAATCAGGGCGAAGATCGCCTGGCGCTGAGCTGTATCATGGAGATCAATGACAAAGGCGTCGTGATCGGACATGAGATTGCAGAGACATTGATCCGCGTCGATCGCCGGATGACGTATACGGCGGTCAATGCGATCATCACGGATGATGATGCAGAGACAAAGGAGAAATATAAGGAATTTGTGGATTTATTCCTGCAAATGAAAGAACTTTCGCAGCTTCTCCGCAAGAGGCGCCAGGAGCGCGGTGCGATTGACTTCGACTTTCCAGAGAGCAAGATTTTACTCGACGCCAAAGGACGCCCGATCGAGATCAAGCCGTATGAGCGCAACGCGGCGACGAAGCTTATCGAGGATTTCATGCTGATGGCAAATGAGACGGTAGCCGAGGACTATTATTGGCAGGAAATGCCGTTCCTCTACCGAATCCATGAGAAACCGGATGAGGAGAAGATGGCGAAACTCGGCACGTTCATCAACAACTTTGGATATACATTGCGGATGCCGGGCGGCGAAGTCCACCCGAAAGAGCTGCAAAAGCTGCTTGAAAAGATAGAGGGCACGCCGGAGGAGGCATTGCTCAGCCGTCTGACGCTGCGCTCCATGAAACAGGCGAAATATTCGACCGTGAACTCCGGTCATTTTGGATTGGCGGCGAAATACTATACCCATTTCACCTCCCCGATCCGTCGTTACCCGGATCTGCAGATCCACCGGATCATCAAAGAGTGCCTGCATGGCAATATGGATGCGCGAAAAACCGCCCATTTTGAAAAAATCCTGCCGGAAGTGGCAGTCCAGACCTCGGCCCTGGAGCGCCGCGCTGACGAAGCCGAGCGCGAAACCGATAAGATGAAGAAAGTCCAGTACATGGAACATTACATCGGAGAAGAATTCGAGGGAGTCATTTCCGGTGTCACCAACTGGGGCTTCTATGTCGAGCTGCCGAACACGGTTGAAGGATTAGTTCATGTCAATGAACTGCGCGGCGACTATTTCGTATTTGACGAAGCACACTATGAGTTGGTCGGAGAGATGACGAGAAAGACGTACAAGCTCGGTCAGACCATCCGCGTCCGCGTGACTGCGTGCGACCGGTATGCGAGGACGATTGATTTTATGCCGGCAGTGTACTGGAAGTAGGAGATTGTAAAATAAGATGTAAAAAGCAGAGAGGAAAAGAGGAATTAAAATGGGAGCAGGAATCAAGATGGTGGCGAACAATAAGAAAGCCTACCATGATTATTTTATCGATGATAAATTCGAAGCCGGGATTGAGTTATTCGGTACCGAGGTTAAATCGATCCGCATGGGTAAATGCAGCATCAAGGAAGCATTTATCAAGATCGAGAGCGACGGTCAGGTGTATGTATTCGGCATGCATATCAGTCCATATGAGAAGGGAAATATCTTTAATAAAGATCCGCTGCGTGTGCGGAAACTCCTTCTCCACAAACTGGAGATCCGCCGCCTGATGTCAAAGATCAAAGAAAAAGGATATACGCTGGTGCCGCTGCAGGTGTATTTTAAGGGAAGTCTCGTAAAAGTGGAGATTGGTCTGGCAAAAGGTAAGAAACTATATGATAAGCGTGCGGATATTGCCAAGAAGGATATCCGAAGAGAAGCGGAAAAAGAGTTTAAAGTAAGAAACCTTTATTAAGGTACAAAAATACAAAGGGGAAGAGAAGATATGGTATCATTTATCGGAGCAGGCCCGGGTGACCCGGAGCTTTTGACAATCAAAGGGAAGAAGATCATTGACAGCGCAGATGTGATCATTTATGCAGGATCTTTGGTGAATCCGCAGGTTCTGGCTGGAGCAAAAGAGGGAGCAGTGATTTATAACAGCGCTACCATGCATCTGGATGAAGTGATTGATGTAATGAAAGATGCGGAAAGCAAAGGTCTGAAAGTAGCCAGAGTCCATACGGGTGATCCGGCGATCTATGGAGCGCACAGAGAGCAGATGGACAGACTGGATGAGCTGGGTATCGAATATGAAGTAATTCCTGGTGTCAGCTCTTTCCTGGCAACTGCAGCAGCATTGAAGAAAGAGTACACACTTCCGGGCGTGAGCCAGACTGTGATCCTGACCCGTATGGAGGGTCGTACGCCTATGCCGCCGAAGGAGAAACTGATCGATCTGGCACAGCACAATGCGACCATGATCATTTTCTTAAGTGTAGGTATGCTGGATGAGATGTCTGCGATCCTTCGTCAGGCATACCGGCCGACTACACCGGTAGCTGTGGTATATAAAGCAAGCTGGGAAGATCAGAAGATCGTAGTCGGAGATCTGACCAATATTGCAGAGCGCGTGAAAGCGGCTGGTATCCATAAGACTGCACTGACGGTTGTGGGAGATTTCTTAGGGGATGAGTATGAGCTGTCCAAGCTGTATGATAAGACCTTTACAACAGAATTCCGTAAAGGAGTGACAGACTAATGGATATCTCGCTGATCAGCATCAGTCACAAGAATGCTCCGCTGGAAGTGCGGGCTCGTTTTGCATTTCCGGTGGAAGCGCAGGAGGAACTGATGCGGCAGGTAATTGCGCGGAATATAGCGGAGGAGTGCATATTTATCAGTACCTGTAACCG
>OLGI01002279.1_pt1 | contig 14348 bp, 10 predicted proteins | sample 1605221 | NCBI WGS metagenome assembly OLGI01 (sample SAMEA3888915, study PRJEB22519) | human gut metagenome | biome: human gut; feature: human-associated habitat; material: faeces | place: Denmark | collected 2010 | reverse complement strand
CAAGGTAATCCCGGTAATTGGAAAGAAAAAAGTGGTCCCGTTTTCAGATCTGAAAAAAGCGGTTGTTTATAAGAAGAAAAAGACGGGGTCTATCGTGAGCTATGAACTGATCGATAAGAACAACCAGTCCATCGTTACGATCTATCCGCTTATGAAGGACAGCAGTACATTGATGGAGAGATTGAAACGCCTGAAATATCCGGTGGAGGAAGCGTAAGGCAAAAATCCCATCAGGGAAGCTGAACTGGAATGGATTTTTGCGCGTAACTATGAAGGTACTGAATAATTATGCTGGTTTTAGGAAAAATCCTGGGAGAGTGAATACTTCGGGATCTTTCTGCGCATAATGACCTCTGATGAAACAGGAAAAGGAGGCCATTTTATGACGAAACTGGATTGTACCGTGACGACATGTATCCATAACGCGGAGAAGTGCTGCTGCAAGAGCGGCATCCTCGTGGAGGGAGCACAGGCGAAGAACTGCTGTGATACCTGCTGCGGAAGCTTTGAGGAGAACAGGGGCGGACTTTTTAAGAATCTTTTTAAGACGCCGGAATCAAAGCTTGAGGTGGAATGTGATGTGGCGAACTGTCTCTATAATGATGACCATCAGTGCAGGGCAGAGCGGATCACGATCGCCGGTGACGGGGCTATGGCGGTCGGACAGACAGAGTGTGCGAGCTTCAGGGAAAAATAAAAAAAGGAAGTGACGGGACGCAGCGGACATGGAATCCGGCTGCGTTCTGTGCGTTCCGGCTTTTTCACGCGGCTTATCGACCTGATACGGAGAGCGCGACGTCTGCTGATTTTTTTTAAAGAAAGGGATTGACAAAACGGGATTCCTATAGTAAACTTACATAAGTTGTGAGAACAACTGACAGGAAAGCAGGTATCCGCCTCACCCTGGCACGAGTAAGTGACCCGGGTTCATAGACATCGGTTTTTATCATGCAGCAGCATGCCAAACCAATGCAGTTACGAGCGGATAGTTACCTATCTGCTTTTTCTTTTCTATCGACATATGTAGAGTATGAGAGTTGGAGGTGTACGGCTATTAGCGAGTTAATGATTAACGAGCAGATCCGTGATAAGGAAGTTCGTTTAATTGGAGAAAATGGTGAGCAGCTTGGAATCATGTCTGCAAAAGACGCTTACAAAATGGCGAGAGATGCAGAACTGGATCTTGTAAAGATTGCTCCGGCAGCGAAGCCGCCGGTATGTAAGATCATTGATTACGGCAAATACAAGTATGAGATGATCCGTAAGGAGAAGGAAGCGAAAAAGAAGCAGAAAACGGTTGAGGTGAAGGAAGTTCGTCTTTCCCCGAATATCGATACAAACGATCTGAATACAAAGATCGGATCTGCGAGAAAGTTCATCGAAAAAGGCAACAAGGTAAAAATTACGCTTCGTTTCCGCGGTCGTGAGATGGCTCATATGAACCAGACGAAGTATATTCTGGATGATTTCGCTGAGAAACTTTCCGATATCGCTGTTGTCGATAAGCCTTCCAAAGTAGAGGGAAGAAGCCTGGTAATGTTTTTAACTGCAAAACGATAAGGGAACAATTTTAAGGAGGAAACAACAATGCCTAAAATGAAAACAAGCAGAGCAGCTGCAAAACGTTTCAAAAAGACCGGAACTGGTCAGTTAGTGAGAAATAAAGCTTATAAGTCCCATATCTTAACTAAGAAATCCACAAAGCGTAAGAGAAATCTTAGAAAAGACATCGTTACTGATGCTACAAACAGCAAGGTAATGAAGAAGATTTTACCGTACTTATAAGATTCGAGGATTAAGAAGGAGGAAATAACCGATGGCAAGAGTAAAAGGCGGATTAAACGCTAAAAAGAAACACAATAGAGTATTAAAGCTGGCAAAGGGTTACAGAGGCGCACGTTCCAAACAGTATCGTGTAGCTAAGCAGTCCGTAATGAGAGCTCTTACAAGCTCCTACGCTGGTCGTAAAGAGAGAAAGAGACAGTTCAGACAGCTGTGGATCGCTCGTATCAACGCAGCAGCACGTATCAATGGTCTGTCCTACAGCAAGTTCATGTACGGCTTAAAGCAGGCTGGTGTTGAGATGAACCGCAAGATCCTTTCTGACATGGCTATCAACGATGCAGAAGGTTTCGCAAAACTGGCAGAGCTGGCTAAGTCCAAACTTGCGTAAGCAAAGAGCAGTGCGAAAAAAAGAAGCCACACACAGAAGCGTTGTGTTTACACAAAAGCAGCTGTGTGCGGCTCCTTTTTTTCATAGGGCGAATGCCCGACAGCGAGGAAAAACGAAGTTTTTTCGAGCTGCTGCACTGCGGACTAGAAAGACGTGACCAAGAAATTTTTTTCTCCAGCCGCCCCCACGCGGCGCAGAGGAAAGCTCCCTGACATCAGCAAAAATCACAACCCACTTTCCCACAATATAGAATTTACTTATGAAATTATATTAAAAAAACTATCCAGAAATCGGGAAACTTGTGGTATAATAGATAAAAATATGGCTGTGAATTATTTAATCAGCCAGGTCGCAGATAGTTGACTCATAATAAAAGTGTATTGGGAGGTATCTTTAGAATGGCAAATGAAAAGAAAAAGCCGGTTAAGATCGTGGAAACTGTCCTTCGTGACGCGCACCAGTCTCTGATTGCAACCAGAATGACAACGGAGCAGATGCTTCCGATCATCGGAAAGATGGATGAGGTTGGATACCATGCAGTAGAATGCTGGGGCGGAGCGACATTCGATGCCAGCCTTCGTTTCCTGAAGGAGGATCCGTGGGAGCGCCTTAGAAAGCTGAGAGATGGTTTTAAGAAGACAAAACTTCAGATGCTGTTCCGCGGACAGAATATTCTGGGTTATAACCACTATGCAGATGATGTGGTAGAATATTTCGTACAGAAATCAGTTGCCAATGGTATTGATATTATCCGTATTTTTGATTGTTTAAATGATATCCGCAACCTGGAGACAGCGGTAAAGGCAGCCAACAAAGAAAAAGCACACGCACAGATAGCGCTGAGCTATACACTGGGTGATGCATATACACTGGATTATTGGAAAGACATTGCAAAGAGAATCGAGGATATGGGCGCTGATTCCCTGTGTATCAAGGATATGGCAGGTCTTCTGACTCCGTATAATGCAGAGATCCTTGTAAAAGCACTGAAAGAGGCAGTTGATCTTCCGATTGATATCCATACGCATTACACCTCCGGCGTTGCATCCATGACGTACCTAAAGGCAGTGGAAGCGGGCGCTGACATGATCGATACCGCGATGTCTCCGTTCTCGATGGGAACGAGCCAGCCGGCGACCGAGGTTATGGTTGAGACCTTCAAAGGTACTCCGTATGATACCGGACTGGATCAGGAAAAACTGGCGGAGATCGCAGATTACTTCCGCCCGATGCGTGAGGAAGCGTTAAAGAGTGGTCTGATGAATACCAAGGTTCTGGGCGTTGACATCAATACCCTGCGTTATCAGGTCCCGGGCGGTATGCTTTCCAACCTGGTTTCCCAGCTGAAAGAAGCGCGCGCAGAGGATAAATACTACGATGTTCTGAAAGAGATCCCGAGAGTCCGCAAAGACTTCGGTGAGCCGCCGTTAGTTACTCCGTCTTCCCAGATCGTTGGTACGCAGGCTGTATTAAATGTCCTGATGGGCGAGCGCTACAAGATGTTCACAAAGGAATCCAAGAAACTTCTGATGGGCGAGTTCGGACAGACTGTAAAGCCGTTCGACAAAGAAGTTCAGAAGAAAGCAATCGGCGATGCAAAACCGATCACCTGTCGTCCGGCAGATCTGATCGAGCCGCAGCTTGAGAAGATTGAGGCGGAGATGAAGCAGTGGAAGCAGCAGGATGAGGATGTCCTGACTTATGCACTGTTCCCACAGGTAGCAAAAGAGTTCTTCGAGTCCCGTCCGGCAAAGAAACCGCCGGTTGAGAAACGCGAAATCCTGAAAGCGGCTGCGCCGGAAGTAAAGAAAGCACCGGTGTCCACTGAGGAGATGGATGGAAACGGCATCAATACCTGGGCTGGAAGAAAAAGCGAGTCTTACCAGATCTAAGCTAAAAAGAATTTAAGGATTTTGAGCCAAAAGGAGTGCCAGAATCGGTAGAGTGTACCGGGTTGGCACTCCTTTTTATGCTACTATGCATTCAAAAATCATATATCCGGAAAACATTTCAAAGCCAACCTATACTGCTTCTAAAAATTAAGGAAATCTTACAATTTCGCGCAAAGGCCCCAAATTTTGCGAAGTTTTTTCGGTAAGGTTGACACATATGGTCTTTTTTCATTATAATAGATACGATTGTAAAAACGTGAAAAAGATGGAAAACAGTCGAGCGGCTGTCTGGAAATGCGGCGGCAGACAGAATAAGAATTCCGTTGCGGGGGATGAATTGCAGAAAACGCAGCAGAATGAGGAGATAGACGGATGAAAAAATGGAAGTTATTGGGGAAACGGGCGGCGGCGTTTCTGTTGGGCGCTGTGATGGCGGTCAACCCAGGGCTGGCAGGTACTGCAGCAGAGTCTTTGCTGGGGATCGTCAGCTATGCGGAAGAGAGAACCGCGTCGGTCAATGCGACAAACCTGAATGTCCGGAGTGGTCCGGGCACTTCGTATCAGGCACTAGCGAAGCTGTCCAAGGGCGCACCAGTTACAGTACTTGGTGAGCAGACGGGAACGGATGGCGTCGTATGGTATCAGATACGATATAGCGGAAGCGGCGGTGAGCAGACGGGTTATGTTTCGAGCAAATACATAAAGTTTCCGACTGCGATCAAATCGGATTCGGATTTTGAAAGCTATCTGACAAAGCAGGGATTTCCGGAGAGCTATAAACAGGGACTCCGGGAATTGCATGCACAATATCCGAATTGGACGTTCACGGCGTTCCAGACGAATCTGGATTGGAACACAGCGTTGAAAAATGAAAGCGTGATCGGGCGGAACCTGGTTGCGAGCAGCAGCATTTCGTCCTGGAAATCGACCGAGACAGGTGCGTATGACTGGGGAACCGGAACCTGGCCGGGCTTTGACGGAAGCTCCTGGGTACAGGCGTCTTCGGATATTATCGCCTATTATATGGATCCGCGGAATTTCTTAAATGATAAATATATTTACCAGTTCATGAAACAGTCGTTTGACAGTTCGATTCACACGAAGACGGGGCTGCAGAACATGGTGAGCGGAACCTTCCTTTCCGGCACGGTGTCGGGCGGCTCGTCGGTATCGGCCGGTACGGGAAGCAGTTCTGGAAGCTCTTCTTCCGGTTCAGCGACGGGACCGGGAAGTTCGTCAGGTTCGAGCGGAAGCAGCGCCGGTCTGTCGTCTCCGATTGCTTCGATCAGCGATCATAAGACGGAGCGGGTGGCAGCGACCAATGGACCGGGCATGGCGGGAGATGGATTTTCTTCCAACAATGCAGACGGGGAGACGGCGCCGGTCAGCAGCGGCACATCGAATAAGTCATCGGGGACAACCAGCAGCACGGCTGGAACCACCAGTGGCAGTACAAGCGCACCAGGAAGCAGCACAACTGGAACAACTTCTGGTTCAACCAGCAGCGGAAGAACAAGTGCACCGGGAAGTGGCACTTCCAGCAGTTCGGGAACTTCCACGGGAGTGGCGCAGCAGTCTGCAATCGGTACTTCCTATGTAGATATCATCATGAATGCGGCATCCGAATCGGGAGTCAATCCATATATTCTGGCGTCGATGATTCTGCAGGAACAGGGCAGCCAGGGAACCGGACGCAGTATTTCCGGAACTGTGTCCGGCTATCAGGGATATTATAACTTCTTTAATATAGAGGCATATCAGTCCGGCTCGATGAGTGCGGTAGAACGCGGACTCTGGTGGGCATCCCAGTCGGGAAGCTATCTGCGCCCGTGGAACAGCATCGAGAAATCGATCCGCGGCGGTTCGGTTTATTATGGCGATAATTATGTAAAAAAAGGGCAGGATACGCTATACTTAAAGAAATTTAATGTGCAGGGCAGCAACCTTTATAAACACCAGTACATGACGAACGTGCAGGCGGCAGCTGCCGAAGGACTGACGCTTTCGAAGATCACGGCATTGGCAAATACAACACTTGAGTTCTCGATTCCGGTGTATAAAAACATGCCGGCGGGCGCCTGCGTCAAACCGACGCTGGACGGCAGCCCGAACAACAAGCTGTCGGCGCTGGGTGTCGATGGATTTGCACTGACACCGACCTTTAACCGAGATACAGAGTCCTACGATCTGATCGTGGATCCATCGGTGGCAAGCGTGACGGTAGCAGCGAGCGCGATTGATTCCAAGGCAACGATTGCCGGAACGGGAACGGTCGATCTGCAGAGCGGTGTCAATGAGATCACCGTGACGGTCAAAGCGGCAAATGGAAATCTGCGAAATTACGTCCTTCACGTAGTGCGCCAGTCGGGCGGTCCGACCTACTCAAGCTCGATTGGAAGCGGCGTTTCCTCTGGAAGCAGCTCTAGCGGTCCGGCGACGGGACCGGGCATGTCTTCAGGAAGCAGTTCAGGAAATTCTTCCTCCGGCGGTTCGGATGTGCAGATTGTCGGTCCGACCTCTTCGGGAAGCAGTTCAGGAAGCTCTCCTTCCGGGCAGTCCGCACCGGGATCGAATGTGAATGGATTTGGGAGCGGCAGTTCCGGAACCCTGATTGCGCCAAATGGGGAGTCTGTCGGGAGCGCCGGCAGTCCGCAGGGGAGTCAGTCGCCGACCAGCGCGGCGGCACCATCCCAGTCCACATCGGGAACGCATGCGGCATCGTCGGTGCGCGGGGATGTCAACGGCGACGGTAAGCTGAACATCATGGATATCCTGCTGGCACAGCGGTCGATACTGGGACTTGGAAAGTTAAGAGCGGAAGAAATCGCGCGCGCCGACCTCAATGGAAATGGAAAAGTAGATATTTTGGATATTCTTCTGATGCAGAAGAAGATTCTGGGACTGTAGGGATATTTCACGTACCTGCGGCTGGTCTTGAGAGATGGCAGCGGGTACGTGAAAATTTGTAAAGAAAGGGAACGGTGCAGATATGGGACCGTTACCAATAAAGAATATAGGACAGGGCAGTTGAATGAAAAGGTTTAAAAATATCATATTAGGTATACTTGCGGCAGGTATGCTGACGGTGGCGGCGCCGGTTGGCGGGATCAGCGCCTATGCATCCAGCGCAAAAATTTCATTTTCCGATCCGAGTGCGACGGTGGGGCAGGAGTTCAGCGTCAATGTGAAGATCTCCTCTCAGGATGGAAATCTAGGGGCATCCGACGTGGTACTTTCCTATGATCCGTCGGTCATTGAGTTTGTGAGCGGAAATAACGCAAGCGGCGGTGCAGGTTCCGTCCGCCTGGTTGGAACGATGGATTCCAATTCGACGAAGGCATTTTCCTATACGCTGAAATTCAAGGCAGTGCAGGCGGGAAATACTTCGATCTCTGTGGGAAGTTATGAAGTCTATGACTCAGATGCACAGGCAGTCACAGTTTCTAAAACGGGGACGGCGAGCGTCAAAGTAAAAGCACCGGCAACCTCCTCGGCGGAAGCGGCGCTTTCGTCCTTGAAGATTTCTCCAGGAACACTTTCTCCTGCATTTTCGCCAAATGTGACTTCCTATACAGCGCAGGTAGGAGCCAGCGTCGATAAGCTGGCGGTCAGCGCGAGTGCGAAGGACAGCAAGGCGAAAGTCCTTGTCAGCGGTGATTCCGGCTTAAAGGTAGGTGCTAATACCGTTGTCTGCAAGGTGACGGCGGAGGATGGACAGACAACTAAGAGCTACACGATCACAGTCAATAAGCTGGATACGGTCGATGTGCCGTCAGAGGCGGAGACAGGGGCTGAAACAGAGGCAGTTGGGACAACGCCGGTTGTGACAAACGGGCTGGATGTGGAAATAGACGGCGTTTCCTATACGGTGGCGACGGAATTTGATGCCTCCCTGCTTCCGGAAGGATATACGCAGTCTACCTGTACTTATGGCGGTTCAGAGGTCCAGTGTGGAAATGGCAATGACCTGACGCTTCTGTATTTGCAGGGTGCCGATGGAAATGGTGCGTTTTATATTTATATACCGGAATCCGGTGTGTTATCGCCGTATGTGACGATCGATGTGACAGCAAAGTCGATTCTGGTGCTTCCACCGGATGAGTCGGTTCAGATTCCGGATGGATTTATGGAGACGACCATTCAGTTAAACGGCACGTATAAAGTGCAGGGCTGGGTGTGGAAGAGCGATGAACAGCAGAAGTATTGTGTCGTATATGGTATGAATGAGAGCGGCGAGAAGTCGCTGTATCGGTATGATATTGCAGAAAAGACTTTCCAACGGTATTTTGAAGACCCGTCTCTGGCAACTAAATACGATGATGCACAAGTGGAGGAGATTGTAGATAAGTACAACGCACTTTGCAGGGATTATAATATCCGCTTTATCATGCTTGCGGTTCTGGGCGTGGCATGTGTAATCTTGTTCTTTATCGTGATCAATCTTCTGCTCAAGCGGAAAGAGTGGAGAGAGGAAACGCAGGCAGCCGGAGGCAAACAGAGGTCCAAGCGCCGTCCATCATCGTCGAATGCACGACCGGCGGCAGACGCACGGGTGAAACGAGGCACTGGGCGCGACAAGAGAGAAGATGGGGAAATGACGCCGGCAAGACCGGCAGCGCGGAGTGAGAAGGAGCGCATGGCAGCGGATGACAGACGCCGCCCGTCCGCAGAGCGGATGGAGGAAGGGCGTCGGAGTGCGCGCCGAACCCAAGAGACGCTGGAGACAAGACCGGTTCGCCGGGAGCGGGAAGAGGAGCGCGAGACGCCGCCGGCCCGCCGGACAAGGAATGAGGAGCACGCCTCCCAGCCGGTTCGCCGGGAGCGGAGTATGGAGGCAGCAGCATCGGCAGACCGCGCAAAACGGATGCCGGAGGAAAGACGCCGCCGGGAAGCAGGAAACGAAAATCGTTCCGAACGCGTTCGTAGAGAAATGCCAGAAGAAAGCAGTCCGGCTTGTGTCCGCAGAGAGGCATCAGAAGAAGAACGTCTGCAGCGCACCCGCAGAGATGCGGCAGAGGAAAGCCGTTCAGAGCGTCCGCGCAGAACTTCGGCAGACGGAAGCCGCGCAGAGCGGGAACGCCAGGCAGTGGCAGAAAGCCGACGCACAGAACGGGAACGTGCCGTTTCAGCAAAAGAAAGCCGCCTGCAGCGTGATTACACGCCGGCATCGGCGCATCGTGCGGCGAAAGAGTCTGCAGTATCGGGAGAACGCCGGAATGTGCGCCCGGCGATTCATGTGCGCCCGGCATCCCGCTCGGAGCTTTACTACACGCTGGAACGGGAGGAATACGGTGATCGCCCAACGAGATATGAGTCGGAATCAGAGCGATCCAGACGCGCCCGCGAGGCAAAAGCCCGGTTAGAGCGGGATCGGCGTGATGAGGATGGATTTGAGTATATCGACGATCCGCGGTAAATAAAAGAGGAAAAGATGGATATCTGTCCAGAAGATTTCTGGTGGGTATCTGTCTTTTCTTTTATATCGATTTTTTTGTAACAAGTTCACACAATTAACACAGTTTTACAGTTGACGAAAACATCTGTTTGTTATACAATCTATATAACAAATGATAAAACAGGCGGCTGACTGTATTTAGAAACGGGGTCTGCCGTCAGAATGAAAGATGGTGGAGTATGATTGTAGAGATTGATTTTAACAGTGAGGAAGCGCTTTATATTCAGCTCATAAACCAGATCATCATCGGGATTGCGACCGACCAGATCCGGGAGGGCGATACGCTGCCATCCGTGCGCCAGTTAGCGGATAACATCGGAATTAACATGCACACGGTCAACAAGGCATATTCTGTACTGAAACAGGAAGGTTTTCTGCGTGTGGACCGCCGCCGCGGGGCAGTGATTGCACTTGATACGGATAAGATGCGGACGATCTCGGAGATGCGCCGGGATCTCAGTGTAATTCTGGCAAGAGGTGTCTGTAAAAATGTGAGCCGCGAGGAGGTTCATAATCTGGTGGATTCCATTTATGACGCATTTACAGCGGAATAGCAGGTTCCGGCTGCGGGCGATGGTTTTTGTGCATTGGAACCGTTGCGGGATGTGTATGTTGGGAGGATAAATTATGCTGTGTGAGAAATGTGGGATTCGCGAAGCGAATATTAAATATACAGAAGTGTTTAACGGCGTCAAGACAGAGCATAATCTCTGCGCCCAGTGCGCGAAAGAGATGGATCTGGGACCGTACTCGGCACTGATTGAGGGAGAATTTCCGCTTGGAAAACTGCTTTCGAGCCTTTTGGGACTGACGGATGCGTCTGCCAGCCAGGCACCGAAAGAGGATGTGGTATGCCCGACCTGCGGCACGACGTATGAAGAATTTATCAAGAACAGCCGTTTCGGATGCGCGGACTGTTATCATGTGTTTGATCCGTTGCTTGGAGAGAAAATTAAGAAATTGCAGGAAAATTCGAGCCATACCGGCAAACATCCGAAGATCCAGCCGCGCAGTCAGGCGGCTGCAGAGGTGACGAAGAAAGGAGAACTGGAATTCAGCCCGGAAGAGCAGATTAAGCAGCTGAAACGCAGGCTGGAAGCGGCGTTGCAGGAAGAAGACTATGAGACGGCTGCTGCCTGCCGGGATAAGATACACAGTCTGGAAGGAGAGATGAGACATGACGAAATGGTTTGAGGAAGTGGCGAATGATGCGTCCAATATCGTTTCCAGCCGGGTGCGTCTGTCTCGGAACTGGGAGGAATATAAATTTCCGAGCCGTCTGGAGCCGGATGAGGCGCGGACGATGATTGCCCGTTTAAAACAGAATTTCCGCGATCTGGGTGACCGGGACGGTCAGTTTTATGAATATGAAGATCTGGAATTGATGGAGAAGCTTGACCGCACCGCATTGCGGGAACGGCGGCTTTTAAACCGCACGCTGGCGGAGAAGACGACGCCGGGCGGGATCCTCTGTTCGGAGGATGAGCGGGTCAGCATGGTATTAAATGCGGACGATCATATCCGGTTACAGGTGCTGGCATCGGGACTCGATCTGCAAGAATGTTATGCAAAAGCGGATGCGCTGGATGATTATATCAACGAGAAGATTCCGTATGCATTTAATGAGAAATATGGATATCTGACGTCCTATCCGACGAATGTCGGAACAGCAATGAAGGCGTCCGTGGTCGTGCATCTGCCGTCTCTGACAATGAATAAGAAATTTCAGGAACTTCTGGGCGATATGGGACGTTTCGGCACGACCGTGCGCGGCGTTTATGGCAGAGGCAATGAAAACTACGGCGATTTGTACGAGGTAGTCAATCAGAAGACACTCGGCATCACCGAACAAGAGATTCTGGAGCTGGTAGCCAACGTGGCGGGGCAGCTCTCGGCGCAGGAAAATCAGTTCCGCGAGGTTTCTCTGTCGAGACACCGCCTGGAGCGGGAGGACGAGGCGTACAAGTCCTACGGCGTTCTGAAATATGCGCGCCGGATGACGCTCAAGGAAGCGATGACATTTCTATCTCATGTCTGGGCGGGCATCGCGGACGGGCTGTTAAAACCGGCAGAATTTGTGAGCATTTACCGCCTGATGATCGGCATCCAGCCGGCAAACTTACAGAAACGTTCGAGCAAGCCGCTGGGACGGGAGGAATTGGAGGCAGAGCGGGCGCGGTATCTGCGTGAGGAACTGCCGAAGCTGGTGTAAAGTAAAAAGAAACAGGAGGAACAGTAAAATGATCGATCGTTTTACTCAGAAAGCCAGAGAAGCGATCCGTCTGGCAGTCGAGACAGCGCAGGAGCTGGAACACGGCTATGTGGGGACGGAGCATCTGCTTTTAGGACTGATAAAAGAGGGAACTGGCGTGGCGGCAGCGGTTTTGGCAGAACATGATGTGACAGAAGAGCGTGTCATGGAACTGATGGAGCGTCTGATAAGCCCGGCAGTGGCGACTCAGGTAGAGGGACAGATTGAATATACGCCGGGGGCGCGCGCCGTGCTGCAGGCGAGTTATGATGAGGCGGTTTTTTTCAAAGCGCCTCTGATTGGAACGGAGCACATCCTGATTGCCATCATCAAGGATGGAAAATCAACTGCGTGCCGTTTACTCAATACAATGAATGTTAATATTCAGAAATTATATGTGGATCTGATGGGGGCTATGGGCGATGATGCGCCGTCCGAGGCGGCGGAAGATGCGGCAGCAGGACGGGTGCGCCCGGAGAAAGGCAATACACCGAATCTGGACAATTTCAGCCGGGATCTGACTCAGATGGCGCGGGACGGAAAGCTCGATCCAGTCATCGGCAGGGAACGGGAAATGAAACGTGTTATTCAGATTTTAAGCCGCCGGACGAAGAATAATCCGTGCCTGATCGGGGAACCAGGCGTCGGAAAAACGGCGGTTGTGGAAGGTCTGGCGCAGTTCATTGTTTCCGGCAATGTACCGGAGACGATCGCGAAAAAGCGGGTTGTCAGCCTCGATTTGTCCGGCATGGTCGCAGGATCCAAGTACCGCGGTGAGTTCGAAGAGCGGATTAAGAAGGTACTTGCCGAGGTGAGGGAGAGTGGAAATGTGCTCTTGTTTATTGACGAGATTCACACGATCATCGGCGCAGGCGGCGCGGAGGGCGCGATCGATGCCTCCAATATCCTGAAACCGTCGCTGGCGAGGGGCGAGATTCAGCTCATTGGTGCGACGACGTTGGAAGAATACCGCAAATACATCGAAAAAGATGCGGCCTTGGAACGCCGGTTTCAGCCGGTTATGGTAGATGAGCCGACGGAGGCGGAATCCATCGAGATTTTGAAGGGGCTTCGCAGCCGCTATGAGGAACATCACAAGGTGATGATCCAGGATGAGGCACTGGTGGCAGCGGTGCGCCTGTCTGCCCGCTATATCAATGACCGTTTCCTGCCGGACAAGGCGATCGATCTGATCGATGAAGCATCCTCGAAGCTGCGTCTGACTGTATATACGGAGCCGGAGGAGATCAAAAAGCTCGAAGCGGAGATCAAAAAACTCGAAGGCCAGAAGGAAGAGGCGATCAAGGCTGAAGCCTATGAGAAAGCCGGTGAGATCAAGAAGAAGCAGCAGAAAAAGCAGGAAAAGATTGAAAAGATTCGTGAAAAATGGGAAAAAGAGAAAAATTCACGCAAGTTAGTGGTCGGTGAAAATGAGATTGCGGACATTGTTTCTGACTGGACGAAGATCCCGGTTCGCAAGCTGGCAGAAGAAGAGTCAGAGCGGCTGTTGAAACTGGAGTCCATTCTGCATGAGCGCGTGGTCGGACAGGAGGAAGCTGTATCCGCCGTGGCGCGTGCGATCCGCCGTGGTCGTGTGGGACTCAAGGATCCGAAGCGGCCAATCGGTTCGTTTCTGTTCCTGGGGCCGACGGGTGTCGGAAAAACAGAGCTTTCCAAGGCACTCTCGGAGGCGATGTTTGGCACGGAAAATGCGATGATCCGCGTTGATATGTCGGAGTACATGGAGAAACACAGCGTGTCGAAAATGATCGGTTCGCCGCCTGGATATGTCGGACATGAGGACGGCGGACAGCTGAGTGAGAAAGTGCGGAGAAATCCATACGCCGTGATTCTGTTTGACGAGATAGAGAAGGCACATCCGGATGTGTTTAATATTCTGCTGCAGGTGCTTGACGACGGACATATCACAGATTCCCAGGGAAGAAAAGTGGACTTTAAGAATACCATCATCATTATGACCTCCAACGCGGGAGCGCAGGCGATTGTGGAGCCGAAGAAGCTTGGCTTTGCTTCCGGCAATGACGAGAAGCAGAACTATGAGCGGATGAAGGGCAGCGTGATGGAGGAGGTCCGCAGAATTTTCAAACCGGAATTCCTAAACCGTATTGACGAGACCATTGTATTCAGGGCGCTGAATAAGGACGACATGAAACAGATCGTAGGTCTGATGACAAAAGAACTGGCGAAGCGCTGTGAAACACAACTTGGCATTACGCTGGTCGTGCGCGATGCCGCAAAGCAGTACATTGTGGATAAGGCGTATGACCCGAAGTATGGAGCCAGACCGCTGCGGCGCAAGATTCAGGATGAGATTGAGGATCCGCTTGCGGAAAAACTTCTCGACGGAAGCATCCGGCGGGGTGACGAAGTGATCGTCACGACGAAGAAAAATGCAATTTTTCTGGAGTCCAAGAAAAAGTAAAAAATTACTTAAATGTCAGTGAAATCACTGGAAATCAAAGAACAGATATTATATAATATTTTTACAAATTTACGATAAAGCAGACCGGATGAAGGAGCTGCAATATCACAGGAGGATAAGATGGCCGTTATTAG
>OLGI01002266.1_pt1 | contig 14441 bp, 12 predicted proteins | sample 1605221 | NCBI WGS metagenome assembly OLGI01 (sample SAMEA3888915, study PRJEB22519) | human gut metagenome | biome: human gut; feature: human-associated habitat; material: faeces | place: Denmark | collected 2010 | reverse complement strand
TAACGCTGGATCTTATTATTTCCGTCACGTCCGATTTCTGTCAGAATCTGATTCACAGTCTCCGTATCTGTTCCAGCCGGAATACATACCTCCGGATTTTCAGCGCCGAATGCTGTCAGACAGAATGCCTGCAGCAGAACAAAAAGTGCCAGTAACGCAATCATGATTGGATGAAGCGTTTGCTTTTTCATATTTGTACCTCATGTTTCTCTTTAATTTTTTTATTTTTCTTTACTTCTCTTTTTCATCACAAGACCTGCCGCCAGAAGGATTGCGCCTGCGGAGAGCAGGATCCCTACCGGCCACCATAGCTGTCCTGTCTGGGGAAGCTTCTTCTCGTTCTCCACGGTTGTCTCCGTAGATGTCTCTGTTTCACTCTCTGCCGTACTCTCCTCCACTCTGGTTTCCGGCTGAGTCTCCGCATCTGTGATCGTCACCGTCTCGTCAGCCGCTGTTGTGATCGTCGGCTTCTTATTCGGAGTCGGATCCCAGTCGTCATCATCGCTGTCATCATAATAACGGGTCGGAGAGGTCGGATTCGACGGATCCGTCGGGTTTGTGGGTTCCGTTGGGTTTGTCGGGTTTTCCGGTTCTTCAATATCACACTTGATATCTGCTTCCGCCGCGGCACCGCCCGCTTCCACGAGAACCGGTGCCGGAATGTAGGTCTTGCCGCCAACGATCATTGGATCCCCCGTCACAAGGTAGAGAGCCTCTCCATTCGGAAGATTCCGAAAAACCACATGCTTTCCGCTTCCCGTTCCGGTCCGGTAAGGCTGGATCCCCTGCGCCTTCACAAAATCTGTCAGAGTGATCGCAGCCTCTCTGCAACCACCTCCGGAAACATCCGCACCGGATGCCTGAAATTTCTCATTCAGCATATAGACACCCGCCTGTTTTTCTGCAACCCGATAGAGATATACCGTCATTCCGGCCTGTTCTGTTTTTATGTTCAGACTGCCCCGCTGTGCCGCGTAGGACGGATTTTGAAATATCACCATCCATACCGCAAGCACGGCAAAAATAAAGCCCAGGATCTTATTCTTTTTCCGAATTCCTGTCATCTTGGATTCCTTCCTTCTACATCGATTTCTGTATCTGATCTACATGCTTCTTTTTCTCTTCCACGCTGCTGCCGCTGTGCCCATAAACAGGAGTCCCAGACCCGTGAACATTCCCCGTCCCATTCCGCCTGTGGACGGAACCTTCTTATCGAGGACATCACCTTCCACGGAGTCATGTTCTCCATCGTTGACCCAGGCTTCGTTAAACAGCTCGTCCCCCTGGATCGCGTCGTCTGTCACGACCGCTTCATAGGTCACTGTAATCGGATTTTCATCCGTCAGATCTTCATAATCGATGATTCCGGTATTAAAGAGGTTTACAAGATCAATCTCAACCCGGAATGCGTTGGAACCACTGGCTGTTACCGTGTAATACCCGGAAGGAACTTCTATTCCAGCCCTGCCCGTAGTCACACGGAGCGTACCGTCAATAAACTTCAGATACCGGTTCATCTCATCGTGGAAGACCATGGTCTCCACAACCGAATCCGGAATCGCATATTTTTCATCTGCAGAAAGGGACTGTGCAGAAATCTCATTGTCGTAGTTGTCCCCGCTTACGCTTCTCGCTCTTCTTGCACCGGATGCACTGTACACGCGGACTGTCTCCGCACCGGACGCACTGTGTACGCGGACTGTTCCCGCGCCGGACGCACTGTGTACGCGGACTTTGCGAATCTCCCTTGCGGAGTTTGCCGGTGAGGCGTTGGATGCCGTCACAACATAGCGTGCAAGCAGCTTAGGAAGACTGGAGGTCAGTGTAAACCTGATCTTCTTTCCCTGACTTACGGTTCCGATCTCGTCCTCGCCGTCTGCCTTTTTATCGATCGGATAACTTGTCGTCTCGTAGATCTCCGCGCCATGAGCTGCCTTGATCTGGAATCCCGTCTCATATCCGCCGGAAACTACCGATACGATATGACGGTTTTCCGGAAGGTCATCATCTACCTTCGCCACAGCCGCCAACGAAGAAAATGCCATGGCAGCCGTCATCGCAGCAGCGGCTGCGGTGACGGTCATGAAACTTTTCCATGATTTTTTCATGTCTCTACCTCGTTCTCATAACTAACAATAATCCGAAAAGTCTGAATTACTGTTCTTTTTTCTTCCTCTTACCTGTCACGATCACAGCACCTGCTGCCGCTCCCATCAGGGCGATTCCTGCTGCTGTGAAGGCTTTTGTTCCAACTCCACCGGTGGACGGAACATCTGGATCGATGACCGGGCCGTCAACGATATCCTCTTCGCTGTCGTTGACCCATGCACGGTTCTCCACCTTGTCTCCATTGATAACACTGTCTTTTACCGTTGCGTCATAAGATACGACGATCTGTGCCGCATTCTTCAGCTGATCATACGAGATCTGACCATCATTAAACGCTGCCACAAGTCCTACTGTTACCCGGAAAGTCTCACCTTCAAGATCTGTACGCACCATGTAATATTTCTCCGGCAGTTCCACAAGCTTTCCATTATTCATGATTTCGACTTTCAATGTAGCCTGATTAAGAGAAAGATTACTGCTCATCTTATCATGGAATATCAGCTGATAAGACTTCTTTTCTATAATATATGGTCTGTCATCATCTGGTCTGTCGTCATTTGGAGTACGTCTTTTTACCTGCGCTGACAGTGACTGCGGCAGATTGGATTCCAGTGTAAAAGAAATAACATCTCCTGGCCTTGCTGCCTCGATACGGTCCTGACCATCCGCTTTTTTGTCCACCGACGGTTTACTTTCCTTATCGCTGTCCCAGTAAATTCCATCTTTAAAATAAGTGAACGTTTTGATCAGATTGTTTTCATCAATTCCCGTAATGCTCAACGTTCTGGATCCACTTTCATTCGCTGCATCCACCAACTCCTCGATCTTTGCTTTGGATCCGTCCGGATTTAATCCGGCATCAATGCCAAAATCTTCAATTCCTGTCACTCTCCAGCAGCCTTCGCTGTTCTCCGGCGCATGATATGTCGCATAAAATTCAATGGTTCCCGGCTCCACCGCCTCAACATAAAAACTGTTTGCGCCCATCTCATTGGAGGTCAATACTGGTGAGATCGTTTTCCCGTTTTCTCTCAGATTCACAAGTCCCACAAGTGCATTCACAAATGTGTTTCCAGAGATATCCGCGCGAACGGCCCCTGTATTACTCAGATCCTGAATCACTACTTTGGCGCGCAGATCATCCGTACCGGTTACCTTATTATTCTTAAAACTCAGCACTCCGCCATCCGAGCCGCCGCCAAAATATCCATGAATAGCAAAGCTACAGTCACGGACCGTATTCCCACTGACCATATTTCCAGATTCCGGAACTACAAAATTATCTCCAAAGAATTCAACTGCCTGCTTAAAACCTGAAATTTTACAATTTTTCACATCAAATCCCGGACTGTCAAATAAAATACCATCCGCAAATTGTGAATCTGTTCCCTTAATCGTACAGTTTTCAACATGAAGAGAAAAGCCAGTTCCACCTACTGCGCCATTGTGATTGGAAACCGCTGCTGTAAACTTTCCCTCTTCAGCCGGTACATTTCCAGCATCAATTGTAAGTCCTTTTAAAGTAATATTACTGCCAAACGCGTTAATTCCGCCAGCATCTGAAAGGTTGTCTGCCACTGACGCATTCATCACCTGAATAACGCTGTTTTTCTCTCCCTCAACCGTGATGTTCTTAAAATCTGCCGGAATTGTAAATCGGTCATATGTACCAGACTTTATTTTGATGGTCCACCCATCTTTATTTCCGTTCCCCGAGATCTGATTTATGGCCTCCTGGATATCCCCGGCTCCATCCTTCGCGTCAGCAACCGCTGTCTTTGACTCCAGATCGAGAGTTGCCCCAAAAGCGGTTCCTGAAAATGCTGTCATCGCTGCTGCCGCTGTGCAGACTACTAAAACCTTGTTCATTTTCTTTTTCATTTTCAATTCCCTCCATGTCAATTTATGTCGAAAAAAGCTCCGTTTTCACTTTTTTGTGAACCGGCGCATTTTTTCCATCATTCTTCCGGTTCTGTTACCCGGTGTCCGCGGACAAGGAGCCTGTGGGTATTTACCCCATACGGAGTACAGGTATAAAGCGTCACAAGGTCTTTTCCGTTCTGGATATAAAGTTCTTCCGTCTCTTCCGGGAGTGTTACGAGGATCTGATCCACCTCATACGTGAATGTCTCGTTTAAGACATCCAGAGTGAACCGATCTCCCACTTCCAGTTTGTCCAGGTCGGTGAACAGTTTCGCCTTCACAAGACCGTTATGGGCAGCCAGCACACAATGGGTATTTTCACCGCCCACCGGCAGGCTTGTCCCATACCAGAAACCGGCGCCCGACTGAAGCGCCCGCTCTTCCGTTCCGTGATAAATGGGAATGTGGACCCCGATCTTCGGAATGTCCACATATCCCATCATCCCTGTTTCCCATGGATCCAGAAGGTGGTCAAGCTCCTCCCGTTCCTCTGCGGGAACCAGAAACTGTTCCTCTTTCTTTGCAAGTCTTTCATTGTACTCTCGGGCCGCCTGGATCATTTCTTCGCAGTCGATCCCCTGAAACCGGTCATACGCCTCAATCGCCTTGTTAAACTGATACTGATAGTACCAGTCGCAGATATGCGGGTACAGGAAAATTCCCAGTCCCAGAAGAAATATGACTGCTATGAGGATCCCGCGCCCGGTGAGCCATGAAGGTTTCCTGCCGGAATTACCGGATCCATGCTCCATTTGCGTCTACCTGATACCCATCCGGTGTTGTGGTATTCGCAAGCATTGCGCCAAGTGTTCCCTTGTCGGATGCTGTGTTGAAGTAATACCACTTGCCGTCGATCTCATGCCAGCCGGTGTACATATGTCCTCTTGTGTTGTCGTACTGAGTATGGAGATAATACCAGTTGTTGTTCCGGTATAACCAGCCGTCTTCCATCCAGCCGTCTACGTCAAAGTAGTACCAGTCGGAGCGGCCGTTCCATGTGAGGTATACCCACTCATCATGCGGGAATGTACCGTCATCATAGCAGAACCACCAGCCGTTTAATCTCCAGGTTCCTGTCGCGTCGCGGTAGCCGCCCTTTGCCTGAATTGCCGCGTCTGTGTAGTATTCCGGACGGTCAAAGTCGATAGCAAATCCGTAGGTGTAGAAACCGTAGATCGTATCACCGATCTTTAAGTACTCGTTGGACGGAAGTCTTCCGTTGTCCTCTGTGAACTCGCCGCCCTCTAAGATCCAGCGACCGGACTTACCGGCTGCGTTTGTGGCTTTGCCTCTTGTGGAGGTGCCATAGTCATAATCGCTGTCATCACTGTCACTGCCGCTTGATCTCCACTTGTAAGTGATCGTGAAGGTCGTTCCATCTTTTCCTACAACATATCCAACCGGGAACTTATCCCAGGTCTGATCGCTGTAACTGCTGCTCTTTCCCTTGGATGCTGGAATATCCGCAAGCGTGAGCTTCGTTCCAACCTCAAAGGTCTTTGTGAGTTCTGTCTGACCGTTCTCTGTAAATGTTCCGTTTACAACAACGAACTTGATATCAGTATACTGCTTCTCAGGTGTCTCCGGTGTTTTATCCGTACACTTAACTGTAAATGTTACTGGAAGTTTACCTTTCTCAATAAACCATCCATTCTCATCATGTGCAAGGATCAGTGTTACAGATGTCCTTCCCAGCACTGTATGTGGTCCATTCTCCTGATTATAAGCATCTTTATATTCTGTCGCTTTCACGGTAACGATTGCTTTTGCGTTGCTTGCACTGGCGATGTTATAGCTTCCCTTAATCAGTTCGTACTCTGCATCCTGATGTTCTGCATTGCTTCCGGTATGAACAAGCACAACCTCTCCGATAAGGTCTTCCAATTCGTCCTTCGTCGGAAGTTCCGGATCCAGCGGTTCTTCCTCATCCGCACACGCTACTTCGATCGGTGCAATCTTTTCTGGTGCTTTCCATGCCTTATCCTCTGAATCCCAGATCATTTTGAAAGTCAGTCCATCAACATTTACTGGATGCTCTACTCCGCATTCCTCATTCATCATATCCACATAATATTGACTTTCAACGGTTACTTCACTCACCAAGGTTCCGTCTTCTTCAGTAACATTACCGATATTATAACCGCCTGAAATCGGATATGTTTTTGAGATTGGATTATGCTCTGCGTTCGAATTTGTGCATTTTACGATTACATCTACATCTGAAAAATCCTCTTCTGTCGGAGCAACGACAGTTTCTGTTTCACTCTTTACCCAGCGACAGTATTTGCATTTTGCTGTTACTGTACGTGTGTAGGAACCATCTGCCTGCGCAGTCCAGTCTCCATTAGTGATATTATATGCATTTTCTTTGTATCCGTCGGTGTATTTGTCATTTTCGGTATCGATCTCATGGGCGACCATCTTTCCGTCTTTCCACACCGGTTTTCCATCGATCTGTATCACCGAATTTCCCTTGTTATTACTATAATGTTTCCAAAAACCTCCATATGCAAAAAGTTTTGAACATGTATAGCTATCTGTTCCCAGCCCGCTCACTGTATTATCACCGGAAATATTTACATAATACTTATAATTTCCCATATTACTGTCATTGATATTCAGTGCACTTTTATCTTGACTGGTTGACTTTACAGTACAATCGTTATAATTTACGGTAATATCATGTTTGCCTGCACTGGCGTCCGTATATACATTGATAACTTTTCCAGATGCATTAAATGTACAATGATCAAATGTCATTACCGGGGATGAGTATGTCCAAAGCGCATAGTCTCCTTTGGGGCAGTTAAAAATCGTATTCTTAAATTCTGCCATCTTATATCCCCAGTAAAACGTCTTTCCATTAATTGTACAATCCTCAACAATGGTATTATCTGCACGGATGATTCCCAGATAATTAGCGTTTCCGCTCTGGAGTGTCATATTCTTAAATGTGACAGTTCCAGCTCCATCAAAACTGTAATCACCATTATACTCTGTACCAAAATTGGCTGGATCCGGCACTTCTGCTCCGATATTCCACCCTGTCTTATCAGCACCATTTCCGATAAAAGTCAGATCTTTTCCTCTTGTCGTATCTGTGCTATTGATTTTATACAGAGTGTATTTTCCATCTCCAAGCTTGATCTTAGCTCCACTCTCAGCAGTTTCAGCCGCTTTTTTTACAGTCTGGAATGCATTCATTTCACTCTTTCCATCATTACTGTCATTTCCGGTTTTTGCATCGACGTAATAGTCATATGTAGCTGCCGCTTCTCGCTTGATATCCTGCATGTCTGCAAGAGCGCTCCCCGGCACAGACCCAACGACCATACAGGCCGTCATGAGTGCTGCCAGAATACGTTTTTTTATTCCGCGCTTCTTCATCTCTCTTTTTCTCCTTTTTTTCGAATCGTGGATCGTAACTGTATCTCTGTCGAACAGTTACTGTGAGTCAATATTTCAATTGCTGCACACAGGATTCTTCTGCCTCTGTATGCTCACAAAACTCCTCCTTTCCCCCTTGTTCCTTAAAATTTATAAAAATCACTCCCTAAACTGCATTCTATGCAGCAAAGCTGCCCGGTATTCCTGCGGTTGGAAGTGTTTTTATCAGTATTGTGATTCTCCTGCGTCCTCAGGAATTTTCTTCGCGGTATTTCGCTAAAAATGGATCATATAACCGTTTTTCCGCGTCCAGCCGCGCCTGAACTGCCTCCTCATAGGTTGCGAAGCTGCCAAGATTGTAGGACTTTCCCTGAAAGCCAATGGATGCTCTCCATCGGTTGTTTTCTCTTCTGTACACTCCGCGATGACCGGAAGTATTATTGGAAAATGTCTTTCTGCACGCGATCCGCTCCACACAGGTTCCGTCCATAAAATGGATGGCTTTCTTCATATTTACCTTTCTCTGTGCTTCCTGAAGACAGCCACAGCTTCTTGTGACCCCGGAACGGAGATTCTCTTTGTGGCAGATGCATTGTTTTCCACAGTCACACTGACAAAGCCAGTAGTCACTCATCCTGTCCGGACGATCCGTGCGATCACCTTCGGACGATCTGCTTTGCTCCACCGTGCCATCACGTTTTTCTGTCAACCCCGCTGCCGGTCCCAGAACGACAAGCCTGCCGTACCTCTGTCCGGTGAGATCGAGGCGTTTTTCCTGGAGTCGGATCCGTCTTCTGCATCCACAGCTCTTCGTGTGTCCATTTTTCAGGTGTGAATCTTCCACGGTGCATATATTCCCGCAGTCACACCGGCACCGCCAATAGGTTTTCGGTTTTCCCGGAATCTTCACTTTTTCAATTACCACGAGACTTCCGTATCGTTCTCCGATCATACATTTTTTCATTCAAAAAAGCCGTTCATGACATAATGTGTATTATGTCATGAACGGCTTGTCTGAAAAGAATTAGCATCGTTTTTACGTAGAATTTACATGGTTTTTACACTTTCTAAAGCCAATCTGAAAGAGTGTCCAGTCTGCGAATCTGCTTCCCGGACTGTATGTTTTTTGAAAATTATGTTAAAAAAACGCAAAAAAACAAAAAACCCGGAATATCCATTGAAAACAAAGGTTTTTCGTGATATTATTTTTATGTATATATATGAAAACAAGGGGGATTCGTTATGACATAATACACATTATGTCGCAGACGGATCCTTTATTTTTCCCTTTTGTTCCATATTACCTTTCTTTCCTTCCGATCCCCCTTCTTCCCTTTGGACCAGTCCCAGCTCTAAATCCTTCGCGCAGGCCTCCTCGCTCGTGATCATCGTATACCGTCTTGTTGTCTCGATGCTGCTGTGCCCAAGATAATCTGCCAATCGCGCGAGATCGTGTTCCTTTTCGTAAAAGCATCTCGCGAAGAGATGTCTCAGGTTATGCGGAAACACTTTGCTTGCTGCCACCTTTGCCCTCTCGCAGAGACTTTTCATCTCCGTCCATATATTTCTCCGGTCCAGCGGTCTCCCGTTCCTTGAGCGGAAAATACTTCCCTCCTTGATCTTCTGTTTTCGACAGTAGTCTCTCAAAAGGATCAGAAGAGACCTCGGGATCAGGATGATACGAACCTTGCCCTTAAAGTCGATCCGTATCCTTCGCTCCTCCAGAGTCTCCGCTGTCAGATATTTTAATTCTCCGATCCGCATCCCCGTTCCCGCGATGGTCTGAAGGATGCAGAACAGGCGCTCGCGATTCTCCCGTCTCGCGGTCATAAGAAGCCTCTGGTACTCTTCGCGCGTCAGTTCCCGTTCCTCCTCTCGGAAGATCCGCCTCTGCGTTCTGCACACACGGACCCGGAGATCGTCCCGGCCGATCCAGCTCAGATACCCATTCACCGCGATCAGCATGGAATTTACACTGGACGTCCGGTATTTTTCTACGAGGAGCTTTTTATAGTCTAAGATGATCTCCTTGCTCAGCTCCCGTTCTCCTGAAAATATCAGGAAAGTCCGCACATCCCTCAGATACTTTTCGATCGTATTTTTACTTTTCTCGCATTCTGTTAAATATTGCCCATAATGTTCCAGATCATACTTCATGAACGATTCTTCTCCTGTTCTGTCAGACTCTCTTTACCTGACATGTTTCATAATATGAAGTTTTTCATTATTTCTCATTATGGCATACTTTTCAGAAAATTACTCGTATAATCTGCCTATAGAAGCTGCTTACAAGATTGTTTTGCAAGATTCATGCATTTCACGAATACATTTCTTAATTCCAAAATTTCAGAAATTCCTGTATTTCCGACGAAATTCGACTTTTTCTCCAGGCGAGAAGGACCTCTGTTGTAAAATCGGCATCACAGACCTCACATGCTTTCAGCTTATCAGAAAGTTCCAGCATCGAAGTCGGCAGGATCGCGATCCCCATTCCCCGTTCCGCCATCGTGATCGCGGTCCTTGCATCCTCACAAGCAAGGTAGATATCGCAGACAAGTCCCGCCTCCTCAAACTTCGAGGCGATATATTTCTGAAACCGGTGGGACAGGATCAGGGGCTGTTCCGAGAGCTCCTGCAGATGGAGCGATGTGCGTCCTTTTAAAAGAGGAAACTCCGGAACTGCCATGGCGAGAAGGCGTTCCTCAGCCAGAGTTTTCGTCTCACAGCCCCTTAACGTAATTGGCGTGCGCAGGGTCGTGAGATCAAGGATCCGGTTCTCAAGCTGATCCCTCATCGTGAATGTGGATCCCTCGTGGATATCAAAATGGATATTGGGATGGCTTTTTGCAAAACGCATCAGGTAATGGGACATCATGGACACGGTGGACGGAGTCATTCCAATATGGATCGTCGCCGCCTGACTTGATTTTATGACCTCCCGCTTCGTTACCTCCGAGAGCATCAGGATCTTTCCCGCCTGTTCGTAGAGCGTTTTTCCCGCCTCCGTCAGTGTGATATGCTTCATGCCGCGGATAAAAAGCGGCACCTGAAGTTCCTCCTCCAGCATTTTCATCTGGTAGCTTAACGGCGGCTGTGTCATATGAAGCTCCCTCGCCGCCCCACTGATGGTTCCGGCGTCAACAATGGCCCGGAAATATTCTAACTGTCTGATCTCCATAATCTCTCCTTCTGACCGGCGATCTGCAGACCTCCACTCCCGCAACAGTGCGAATTGTGGGATCCGGATCTCGGATCGTAACAATCATGGTTTGAATGTAAAGAATCTTTTTATATTATATAATATTTATTGTATTTCTATACAAAAACAATAATTTACATATATTATAGGGGATGCTATACTTGAAATGCAAGAAAAAATTTAGAAAGGATCCAATCGTTACAGGAAATCTGTTACAGTACACGGGCACTCCATGCCCGCGCACTGTAACAGGATTTTGCCGATGCTTCGCATTCCGAATCGGCAAAATCCGCGGTCATAATGGTATCATACGGAATTTTCAGTTCAGAAAATTCCTACCCATGAAAAGTAACGGAAAGCTACCATACATATGAAACGTATTGATTTTGAAAACGGAACCATAACGGGCAATATCCTCGGAGCCGCGCTCCCCATGCTGATTGCCCAGATCTTAAACCTTCTATATAATATTGTGGACCGCATCTACATCGCGCGGATCCCGGAGATCGGAACAGCCGCTCTCGGCGCGGTCGGCTTATGCTTTCCGATCATTGTCATCATCACAGCCTTCAGCAACCTCTTTGGGACCGGCGGTGCGCCGCTCTTCTCGATCTTTCGCGGGAAGAAGGACCCTGACACAGCAAGGCGCATTATGAACACTTCTTTTATGATGCTCTGTGTCTGCGCTATGATCCTGATGGCGGTCGGCTTCCTCTTCGCCCGCCCGATCCTGATCCTCTTCGGCGCTTCCGCTGAGGCTATCGTTTACGCTTATCCGTATATGATGCTCTATCTGATCGGAACCCTGCCGTCGATGATCGCGGTCGGCATGAACCCATTTATCAACGCTCAGGGCTACTCCAGCATCGGCATGTTATCCGTCGCGATCGGTGCCGGAACAAACCTGGTACTTGATCCGCTCTTTATTTTTGCCCTCGGACTCGGCGTCCGCGGCGCTGCCATCGCCACCGTGATCTCCCAGTGCCTGTCCGCCGCCTTCGTCCTGTTTTTCCTCACGAAAAAATCCGAGTTAAAGCTGCGGTTCCTTCATAAAAATGAGATCCCGGAATGTACCGGGCACGCGAAAAACATCCTCAGCCTCGGCGCTGCCGGATTTATCATGCAGCTCACAAACAGTCTCGTGACGATCTGCTGCAACAATATCCTTTCCGTCACCGGCGGCGATATCTATATCTCCGTCATGACCATCATCTCCAGTGTGCGCCAGCTTGTCGAGACACCGATCCACGCCATGGTAGAGGGAACTTCCCCGATCCTGAGCTACAACTACGGTGCCCGCAGACCGGGACGCGTGCGGAAATCCATTCTGATCATGAGTCTCCTCGTTTTCAGCTACACGGCCGTCATGTGGAGCATGATCATCCTCATCCCGGAAACGCTGATCCGTATTTTCAGCTCGGACGCGGCGCTGATCCAGGATGCAGTTCCGGCGCTGAACATGTATTTTGCAGCTTTTATCTTTATGGACCTCCAGTACATCGGTCAGGCGGTATTTAAATCCCTGAACAAGAAGGTCTTTGCGATCTTCTTCTCCCTGCTCCGCAAGGTATTCATCGTTGTACCGCTGACCTACTTTCTCCCCTACGCCATGCATATGGGAACCGACGGCGTATTCCTCGCTGAGCCGGTCTCCAATGTCATCGGCGGAACCGCCTGCATTCTCACGATGCTGATCACGATCATGCCTGAGCTGAAACGGATCGAGGTTGAGAACCGCAGGGCGGTATAAAAGCTTAAATTGGTTTTTGCAAAAAAATAGAAGCTCCTCGCGGTGCTTCTATTTTTTTCTGATCTTCGCCACAAAAAATCCCTCAAACAATTTATTCGGTCCCACGAGGAGCGTCCCCGGCATCGCGTTCGGAAGTAACGGAAGTTCCTTCGTCCACTCTTCCCCGATCGGTACAAGTTCTCCGCCTGCACTCTTTAAAACGCGCTTTAAGAGACCTTCGTTCTCCTCTTTTAAGATCGAGCAGGTGGAGTAGACCATCTCATGGCCGGATTTTAAAAGCTTCAGCGCTTTTTTTAACAGTTCTTCCTGCGTTCTCGCAGATCTTTCCACAAGTTCCTTTGAGATCTTTGTCCGGCAGATGCCGTCCCGCACTTCTACGGTTCCGCTTCCGCTGCAGGGCGCATCTAAGAGGATCCGGTCGAAGGAAAAGAAATCGTCAAGCTTTCTTGCATCCTCCACCATCACGTAGGTTCCCGATGCCCCCTGTTTTTCCAGGTTATATTTCAACTTTTCTGACCGCGCCTTATTCTTCTCACAGGCCGTGATCTGCGCCTGATTTCCTGTCATCGCCGCCATCTGGGTCGTCTTTCCGCCCGGGGCGGCAGCCATATCGAGGACGGACTCTCCAACCTTTGGGCCGAGAAACAGCGGCGGCAGCATGGAGGAAAGGCTCTGGAGATAGATTCCGCCTTCCTTATAGATCGGAAGTTCCTGAATCTCCGGCTCCCTTGCGCCCTCGATGATCATCGCATCCTCATACCATGATACATTTTTAAACGCGATTCCTGCACCGGTAAGTGCCTGTTCTACCGTGTTCCGGTCCGCCTTTAAGGGATTGACCCGGAGTGTCACCGGGCGTCTCGCCTGATATCCTGTGAGGATCTTCGCGAAAGCTTCCTCTCCATACTGTTTTTTCAACATCTCTTCCAGAAATCCCGGAATCATCTGTTCCATAGCCTGCTCCTTATCGATCTATTCTTATCTCTTATCACATTTCACGAAAATATGTAACGATTCAGTACCTTCACAGTTACCTTTCTGCACTTTAACATTTAAAGTTAAAGATATTGAGTCCTGTCTCCTCATCCTTTACGCGGTCCACAACTCCGTCAATCACCGTAATCACCATCTCGCAGGTCGCTCCGATAATGCCATGACTTAAATGTCCGCCGTACACATTGCCCTTCGCGTCGGCTGCCGCCGCGTGGATGTGGCTATAATACTTTCCGTCCATCGTGTTGATGGTTCCTGTAAAGGAAACGATCTCAAACATTCCCTCGAAATCATTCCCCATAAACTGACGTTTTTCGAGGTCATAGATGCCGACCGTCATGGATGAAAAAGTTCCAAGTGCGCTGACACTCGCGAGTTTTACATCCTCGAACATCGCGATGCGCTTCATCTTCTCCAGAACATCCTCACCCTGATCGATCCTTGCTACGATCGTATTTCCAAATCTGCGGTATTCCATCGTTACCTCCTTCTATGCGCACCTGCACCGCCCTGCCTGCAGACCTTCGCCTGCTGCAGGATTGTGTTTTCCTGTGCGCAAAACATAACATTCATTTTTTACGGTCTGATTTCTATTATAAGACAAATTTTGTATACACGCAACACTCACAGAGCTTACAACTTCTATCTGAAACTCTTATCGAATTCCACAATCATCTTCTACCCGGCGCACATTCTGCAAAAGAACCATATCCCCGGCATTACACTCTCTTATAATCCGGTGCCACCGCGCACCCGATTCCCATTCCGCCCGGTCCGATATGGCAGGATACGCCGAGGGACAGATTATCATAGAGAAGCGGAACGCCCGGAAATGCCTCCCTGATCTCCTCGACCCATGCCGCATTCTCCTCGTCCGTTCCGCTGGAGGCCGCCAGAAGGTGAAGGGCGCCGTCGTTTAACGCGTCCTGAAAATTATCCCGTATCTCCGCCTGCATGGCCTCGATGGCCGCCTTCTTTGCTTTTACGATCCCATGACATTTCTTAAAGGAGTCCAGTTTTCCTGTCTGCAGCTTCAGGATCGGCTTGATATTAAACACAGACCCCAACGCCGCTGCCGCC
>OLGI01002255.1_pt1 | contig 14475 bp, 14 predicted proteins | sample 1605221 | NCBI WGS metagenome assembly OLGI01 (sample SAMEA3888915, study PRJEB22519) | human gut metagenome | biome: human gut; feature: human-associated habitat; material: faeces | place: Denmark | collected 2010 | reverse complement strand
CTAGCATCTAAAATTGCCGAAACAAAAATTGCGATTGAAGATGGTGCTGACGAAATCGATTATGTTATTGATATTGGACAAGCTAAAATGCACCACTGGGACTACATTAAAGAAGAAATGGAAAGCATTGTTTCGATTTGTAGAGAACACAACGTCATTTCAAAAGTTATCTTCGAAAATTGCTACTTAGAAAAAGATGAAATCAAACAAATTGCTTTAATTGCCAAAGAAGTAAAACCAGACTTCATTAAAACAAGCACAGGCTTTGGAACTGGCGGAGCCACTTTAGAAAATGTTAAATTAATGGTTGAAACCGTTGAAGGACAAGTCAAAGTCAAAGCTGCAGGAGGTATTCGTGATTGGGCAACATGTAAAGCCATGATTGATGCAGGTGCACAAAGAATTGGAACAAGCTCATCCCTAAAAATCTTAGAAGAATTTGAAGCCGAGGCAAAATAACATGAAACCATTTTTATTAGAACCCATTCATGATTACACAATATGGGGAACCAACCACATTTCTAAAGCTAGAGGCATCGATGAAGACTATGGAACTTGGTGGGAAGTCAGTGCCCACCCTTATTGTTCAAACAAAATTATTGGAACTAATAAAACATTAATGGAAATGATTCAAGAAAATCCGGATGAAGTATTAGGTAAAGGCTTTACGCTTCATGAAACATTACGATTGGCTTATCTAGACACAAAGGATGCTTTAAGCATTCAAGTTCATCCTGAAGATGATTATGCTTTAGAACATTCGAATGATTACGGAAAATATGAAAGTTGGTATATTCTAGATGCCAAACCAGGCGCTACTCTAGTTGCCGGAACAACAATCAATGATGCAGATGGAATTAAAAATGCCTTAATGAACAACAATGTTGAAAAATATCTAAATAAAGTCGAAGTGCATAAAGGAGACTACATCATCATTCCTAGTGGTATGCTTCATGCCTTAGGAAAAGACATCTTAGCTTTAGAAGTTGGTACAAACTCGAACACAACCTATCGTTTCTATGACTACAACCGTAAGGGAAAAGATGGAAAAACACGTCCTTTACATGTCAAAGAATCTTTTGATGTCACAAACTTCAATTTAAAACCTACTTTTGTTCCACAAAAACATGAAACACACCGAATTGGAGATTGTCCTAATTTTACTGTAGATGAAGTTTATGCTGATTCTGATATGGATCTAACTTGTGATGAACATTACATGATTCTATCCAATATTGATTCAGATTGTACAATCGTATGGAACAATGAAGAAATTGTATTACCACAATATGACAGTCTATTTGTACCATTCGCATCAAAAAAAATCACAATCAAACAAGGAGCACACCTATTAGTGTCAAATCCTAGAAAGGACTAATTATGAAAACGATTTTAGTTACCGGAGCCAACGGCTATATTGCTAGCTTAGTAAGAGCTCATCAAAAAGATAACTTTAACTGGATCTGCATGACAAGAAAGGATGCAGACCTTACAAATCCTGAAGACGTAAAAAGATTTGTAGCGTCTCAAGATTTTGACATTTGTTTTCACACAGCTGCCAATGCAACTACAGCCTTCTGTAATGAACATCCTGATTTAGTTCATAAAATCAATGTAGAAAGTACACAAGCTATCATTGATTGTTGTAAAGAAAAAGGTGCCAAATTGATTTTCTGTTCAACCGAACAAGCCTTCAATGGAAAAGAAAATCGTGGTCCTTTTAAAGAAGACGAACCATTAAGTGCTGTGACTGTATATGGACAAAATAAAATCGAATGTGAAGAATTGATTCAAAAACAATTGGATGATGCGATCATCTTACGCTTTACATGGATGATGGGCCTAAGCTATCCAGGCATCAAGGCAAGTCCAAGCATCATTAAAAATGTCATGAATGCGCTAATCAGCCATACTCCAACATTATTTACTGTGAATGAAAAACGTGGTATGACATATGCGAAGCATTTGGCAACACAATTTGATAAAATCACAAAACTTGAACCAGGCATTTATCATGTGGCATCAAAGAACACTATGACCACATATGAATCCGCAAAATATGTGGCTAAAGCCTTAGGTGCAAGTGATGAACTGATTGAAGAAATCATTTTACCAAACAACGAACGCTACCAAGATCGATTCAGAGATTATCGTTTAGATAGTGAAAAACTAGAAAGTCTTGGAATACATTTTGCGACATTTGAAGAAGATGTAAATGAAATTCTAATGGATTTTGGATGGAAGAAAAGTTAGAATAGTCTGTAGGAGGCTATTTATGACTATACTTGAGGAAAACGTTAAAAAATATTACCAAAGCGGATATAACTGTTCAGAAACACTACTTCATGCCTGCAATGAAACGTATCAATTAGATATTTCAGAAGAAGACATGAAAATGATGGCTGGATTTGGTGGCGGCATGTTTATTGGAAGTACATGCGGTGCATTAGTCGGATCGATTGCTGCTCTATCAAAAATGGTATGTAAGACAAAAGCACATGAAATGTTACCAGAATTAAGACCATTGATTCAAAAACATACACGTAACTTTAAAGAACTATTAGGCAATTTAGATTGTGCACACATCAAACCTGTACATCATAGTACAGATCCAAACATCAAATGTATGAACACTTGTTTATTGGCGGCAAAAGCTCTAGAAAAAACAATGGAGGAAGAACACCTATTATAGGATTCTTCCTCTTTTCTTATATTCTTAATAATCTGTCTACACGATGAATCAAATCTTGTTGAATACTAAAATCAACCTCAATACCATCCTCTTTATATTCCTGCTTATGCACCTTACCATTGGTATGAATATAATCAAGTACACTTACCTTTTCATAAGGAATCACGACATGTAAAGTTTCCATATGAAATAATTCCTTTTCAATTTCCTGCTTTAAAAACGCAATGCTCGACTTTTCCTTAGCACAAATATAAATACGATCCTCTACACGTTTTGGATATTCAATATTTGTCTGATCACACTTGTTAAAGACATACAAATACGGAACTTTCTCACAACCAATTTCTTTTAATGTTTCTTCACAAACCTGAAGTTTGCTATCCTTATGTTCATTTGAAATATCCACGACTTTTAAGATCAAATCCGAAACCACAGCTTCTTCAAGTGTAGAATGAAAGGCTTGTACTAAACTGTGTGGTAAATCACTAATAAATCCAACTGTATCACTTAAAGTAAATACATTATGGTTTTCTGTTTCAATTTGACGTGTTGAAGTTGTCAAAGTCGCAAACAACATATCCTTTTCAAATACCGACTTATCTTCATTCACAAACCCATTCATAATACTCGATTTGCCTGCATTGGTATAACCCGTTAGAGCTACACTTTTAACCATACTTTTTTTACGCTGATTACGCTGTACACTTCTTTGTGTATGAATCTTATCTAATTCTTTTTCCACAAAATGAATTTTACCTTCAATTCTTCGCGCATCCAGTTCAATCTTCTTTTCTCCTGTTCCTTTGTTTCTAGAACCACCACGCTGTCTATCCATATGTTTATAGCTGCCTTGAAGTCTTGGCAATAAATATTTAAGTCTTGCACACTCAACTTGAAGCATACTCTCTTTTGTCTTAGCACGAGACGCAAAGATTTCTAAAATCAAAGCACTTTTATCCATGACTTCACAATCAAAAAAATCTGATAAATTTCTTTGTACCGAAGGCGAAATAGCCTCTAATACAAGAACCATATTACATTCTTGATCTTCAAGAATGCGTTTGACCTCTTCAATCTTACCAGGATTCATATAATACTTTTTATGAGGATGCTCCAAATTCTGTGATATACTCATGCAAATTTCAATATCACAGGCAAGAGCTAATTCTTTCATTTCCTCCATTCTTTCTTCAAAAGAATGGCTTGTGTATGTTTGTACACCAATCAATATTGCTTTTTCCATAAATGTATTTTATCATACGATGCTAAAATGTTATAATATTTCATGAGGTGAATTCCATGAAAATTGCTTATTTAATGCACTATATGAAAAATAATTTTGAAGAAATAACAGAAAACCTAGATATATTAATCAACCAAGGCGATGATGTTTACTTGATGGTAAACGACGATGATCTACGTGATGATTTGATTCTATCCTATTGTGATACACCAAATTTACATGTGGCTCATCACCAACAAACTGCCCTTCCAGCCGATATGTCACTACCTAGAGGCTTTATTGTATTGATGAAAGATGCTTTGGAATATGAAAAAGAAGACGGTTCCTTTACTTATGATCGTTTCATCATAATGACAGATGGTATGATCCCTACAAAATCAAAAGCACAACTTGTAGAATATTTAGAGGCACATGAAGACGAAGATATCTATTATGAAGTGGATAACTCAGATGAAAATGAAGAAGTAAAGAAAAGATTTGAAAACTATGCCTTCTTTACAAACTCTTATGATTTCCAAAAATCAAAAACCATTCGTGCCATGAATAAAATGACATCCAGTCTTGTTCATTCCTTTAAAAAACGTGAAATTGAAGACACAATCTATATCAGCTATCCTTGGTTTGTATTAACACATGAAAGTGCTGAAGCTTTGGCAGATAATCTAGCCTATTGTTCAAATACATTTAAAATGTGTCTATATCCAGAAGAAATGGCCATTGCGACAATGTTACACAAATTTTCAGATGTAGATCATCACAATGAAAACATTTGGGCCGTAGGAAAAGATGGAGAATACAAGCTTCAAAAGCCAATGGAAAATGTAGAATTAGACGCAATCAAAAAGTCTACTTATTTTGCAGCTCTAGCTCATAGTGAAGATAATCTTCAAATTTATGAAGACTATTTTGATGCCTACACATGCGAATCGTAATTGTTTCAGATAATCACGGGAATCCAGATATCCTAAAAATTCTTTATCACATCTATTCTTCACTCTATAAAGACAATGTGAAATTTATACATTTGGGTGATTCTCAAGCCACAAACATTAATGATTTAAATAGCTTTATATGTGTCAAAGGAAATAATGATACGTTAGATTTACCTAAATTTCAAAGATTAACTGTTTTAGACAAACGCATCCATTTCTCACATGGAGATGAAGGATTGGATGAAATAAAAAAAGATATCGATCAACATCATCCCAATATCTATCTTTATGGACATACACATTTAGTCAAAGAACAAGTCTACAACAATTGTCTGATTCTAAATCCAGGCTCCATTACACTTCCTAGAGACGATTGGCATGGATCTTATATCATTCTAACAATCGATAAGAAAGTTACATATAAAGTGGTTCGAATCAATGTAGAAACTTTCTTAAAACAATATCAATGCTTCATTTAATAAGGCAGCCAACAATAAAATTGGCTGCCCGTTTTTTATTTATTAAGTTTTTTATTTATTAATAAATTGTTTTGCGAAATTCCATGTATCTCTACACATATCATCTAGATTCTTTTCAGCTACCCAGCCAAGCTGTTCCTTAGCTCTTGTAGGATCTGCATAACATGTCGCAATATCACCTGCACGTCTTGGTTTGATGACATAAGGAATTTTAATTCCATTCACTCTTTCAAAGGCATGTACAATATCCAATACACTATATCCTTTTCCTGTTCCCAAGTTACAAATATGTACACCTGGTGTATTGTACTTTTCAATTGCTAATACATGACCCTTTGCCAAGTCGACCACATGAATATAGTCACGAACACCCGTTCCATCCGGTGTATCATAATCATCTCCAAATACACCAAGTTCTGGAAGTTCACCAGTAGCCACCTTCATAATATAAGGCATCAAGTTATTTGGGATTCCCTTTGGATTTTCACCAATCAAACCTGATTCATGCGCTCCAATTGGATTGAAATAACGAAGTAAAGTGACACTCATTTCAGGATTGGCAAACTGCACATCCGTTAAAATTCTTTCCATCATAGCCTTCGTAGCTCCATATGGATTAGTTGTTTCACCAAGCTTACAATCTTCTGTCAATGGAACGACTTCAGGATCTCCATAAACAGTAGCACTTGAACTAAATACAATACTTGGTACATGATATTTTTTCATCATTTTGGCAACAATCAATGTTGTCATCAAGTTATTTGTATAATACTCAATTGGCTTTTGTACACTTTCACCAACCGCCTTAAATGCACAACAATGAATGACCGCATCCAATTTATTTTCTGCAAATACAGCTTCCGTCTTTTCTTCATCTAACACATTAAATTCATAAAACTTAACATGTTTTCCTGTAATCTTATAGATTGAATCCAATACATCTGGTTTAGAATTAGAGAAATCATCAATTACAACAACGTCATAACCATTTTCTAACAATTCAACACAAATATGACTACCAATATATCCGGTTCCACCTGTTACTAAAATATTCATTAGTCAATAACCTTGCAGCCACCTAATTTTCTTACTTTTAAGATATGGCAACTTCCCTTTCCAAATACTTTTTCAATTTCTTCTTTATATGTTTCTACATAGCTATTTTCAACAAAGGCCTGAATCGTTCCGGCAAAACCTCCACCATGAACACGACATACACCATGGTCTTTTAAAATCATTTCAGACATAGCTAAACCTAAAGATACAGCCTGGTTCTTATAGTCAAAATCTGCATATACGTTTTGAAGGAATTTGTAACTTGAATTCCCTGATTCTTGAATCAATGTCTTGAAACCTTCAAAATCATCCTTGTTCAATCTTTCTACACATGTATTAACACGTCTATTTTCATTGAAGAAATGAATAGCTCTTAAGATTGCACGATCATTATTTAAAGCAGTTCTTAAGTTTGCGATATTTGCATAGAACTCATCTTCATCCACTTCACGAAGAACTTCCTTACCAAAATAGTGAGCAACTTCTTTCATTTCTTGTGGTACAGCACCATAGGCATCTGTTAAATCGGCATGACTTCCCTTTGTATCTACAATACATAAACTGTGATCATATTTTGAGAAATCAACATTCACACTATTTACAATTGGATTTGAAGTATCTTTAAAGTCAATGGAAATAAGTCCACCAACAGCACATGCACATTGATCCATCAATCCACATGGTTTTCCAAAATATACGTTTTCTGCATATTGACCCACTTTGGCAATCGTTACCATATCGATCTTCATATCATTGTATAATCCATCAATAATTGTACCGATAATAGATTCGAATGCTGCAGAGCTTGATAGTCCAGCCCCCATTAATACATCACTCGTAATGAAAGCTTTGAATCCACCTACGTTATAACCTAATTCTTTTAATTTAGAAACTACACCACGAATCAAGGCTTCACTTGTTCCGATTTCATTTTCTTTTTTATCTAAATCATTCAAATCAATTGGTTTGATGTCAAAGTCATCAGAAATCACTTTGATTACATGATCTTGTTTAGATACAATTCCAATCGCATCTAAGTTGATTGATCCGGCAAGTACACAACCATGTTGGTGGTCTGTATGATTTCCTGAGATTTCACTTCTTCCAGCAGCACTATAAATACTAACTTCATCTTCTCTAAATAATGCTTGGTATTTATCTAATGCAGCTGCATAGCGTTGTTTTTGATAGTCCAATAAACTTGGATCTGCATATAGATCTTCAATTAATGCATCATATTTTCCTGATACTACTTGTTCTTTAATTTCTGTTGTTTTCATTTTCTTACCTCAAATGTATATGTTGTTTCTTCTTCAAATACTTGTCCTGCTTTTAATAAAACGCTTGGATTCTTTTCTTTATGAATCGAATCGGCGATATAGCTTGTTTCAATACACAATCCATCTTGTGGATACATAATCTTACCATATTTATCTGTCTGTCCATCTAAGTAGTTGGCACTATAGATTTGTGCCGTTGGATATGTAGTCGATACTTTTAATTCGATGCCACTTAATGGGCTGTATAAACATACTTGATTTTCTTTTGTATCAAATACATATGGATGATCATAACCTCTTGCGATGATTAATTGTTCATCCTCTGAATGAATAAAATCTCCAATTCTTTTTTCTGTATTAAAATCAAATGCAGTCTCTTTAACATCTCTTAATTGACCTGTATATAATCCATCTAGATCTACACAACCAAATTTAGATGCTGAAATTCGTAACGTATGATCATCAATATTCGATGCATGTCCATTTAAATTGAAATAGCCATGGTTTGTGATATTGATCAACGTATCTTTGTCGCTAACACCACTATATTGAATGTGTAAACTCGATTCATCTAGCCAATAGATCGCATAGAAATCTAATGTTCCAGGATAGCCTTCTTCTCCATCTTTTGATACATAGTGGAATTTAACGCCATCTTCAATTAAAGAATAATCAAATACTTTATAAGAGAATCCCTCAATACCTCCATGTAGTGAATTTGGTCCATTATAGGCACATGATATTCTGTCCCATTCATTGTGAATGTACCTTTTTCAATACGATTACATACTCGTCCAACTAAGGCATTTAAATAGGTTCCATCTCGTTTTTGATAATCTTCAACATGTTCAAATCCTAAAATACAATCACAGTCTTGATCATTCTTATCTTTCGTTACAATCTTTAAAAGAGTACATCCAAAGTTTGTAACTTCTACAGTTAAATGTGAATTTGAAATCGATAATACATCAATTCCATTCTCTAATCTTTCTTTTACCTCTACCATAATGTCTTTACAAAACGACTAAAGCCGTCCATCCCTTCATCATCCATTTTATATACGCCGGCATTCTCTAATACAGATACGAATTTCTTTGTGACTTCCATTTCCATGAATGTATCCACATTTGTATAAGAACATGTCTTCAAGTGTTCATACCAGTCTTTGTGTTTTTCAAGTTCTGGATAAGAATCAAAATCTGCTTTTCCAGATAAACATAATTTAATTTGTTCCAATTCCGTCTTTAATCGTGCTGGCAAAATTGCCAATCCCATAACTTCAATCAAACCAATATTTTCTTTTTTGATATGGTGATGTTCTGAGTGAGGATGGAAGATTCCTAATGGATATTCTTCTGTAGTACGATTGTTACGAAGTACTACATCCATCTGATATTTGCCATCTTTCTTTCTAACGATTGGAGTCACTGTATTATGACGAACGCCAGATTCATTGGCAATAATATCTAAACTTTCATCGCTGTATGTACACCATGTTTCAAAGATTTTAATCGCTAGATCTAATACGTTTTCTTTCGATTCAGATGTTAATCGAAGTGTTGATAGTGGCCAATAAAGCATATCTACTTGTACATCCTTATATGTATAGCTCTTAACAACCTTTGCGTCTTCCATTGGAAAATGATGTCTTCCACCTTGATAGTGATCATGACTTAAAATAGATCCACCAACGATAGGAAGATCTGCATTACTTCCAATCATATAGTGTGGGAATTTATCAATAAATGCGAATAAATGCTCAAATGTAGAACGATCCATCTTCATTGGTGTATGTTCACTATTAAATACGATACAGTGTTCATTGTAGTACACATATGGTGAATATTGTAAATTGTATGTATGTCCATTTAAATCCAATGGAATAATACGATGTGTTTGTCTAGCTGGATGATTTAAGTTTCCGGCAAAACCGACATTTTCCTTACATAATAAACATGCTGGATATGAAGTACTTACGGCATTTTTAGCTTTAGCGATTTCCTTAGGATCCTTCTCAGGTTTTGACAAGTTAATCGTAATTTGAATATCGCCATATTTACAGAAATGTGTAAAACTGATATTCTTATCAATTCTTGATTTACGGATATAATTTGAATCAATACTCAACTTATAGAAATAATCTGTTGCATCTTTAGGATTCAAAGAATATAGACTCTTAAAAGTATTCACAACTTCGCTTGGTCTAGGCATTATGCAATTCATAATGCGAGTATCTAGTAAATCTTTTTCAGTTACAGTATTCTGAATCATACCTTTTTCAACTGCATAATCTAACATAAAATCTAGAATCTCATAGATAGAACAGTCTTCTACTTGTTCTCTTTTAAATTCTTGGATGCCAAATAGATCAATCAATAAATTTGCAGAATAATCATAATCGTAATCTTCAATCATTCCATTTTCTAGAGCATACTCTAATAACTGGTTAATTTTTGTATTCATTTCTTCTCCTTCCATACAAACAAAATCAATCATTTTTATAATAGCCAAATCTCTTTCTCTGCCACACATCCACAAAAATAATGATCAATTGTTCATTTATTTATATACGGCTCATCATCAATATTATGCAGATATGGTTATAAATTTAAGATTTGCTCATTTTATTTTAGTGTAAGCGTTTTCTTTATCTGTGTCAACATATTCAAACAACAATTTAAACACAGGTGTTGGATTTAGGTTTCAAATAATAATTATTTGTTTGTTTTTGTTTATTTGATGTTTTATTTATACAAAAAGCCATTCTGGTATGAATGGCTCTCATTTAAAATTCTCAAAAGAATCAATCACTTGTACAACTCCAGGAAGCTTTTCGTATTCTTCTTTTTTATTGGCAGAATCCACAACGACTATATTGTGACATCCTGCTTTATAAGCATTTGTAATCCCACTAACACTATCTTCGATAATCAAACAATCTTGAATCTCCACTCCAATATTATTAGCTGCCTTTTTAAACATTGCGATTTTGTTTTCATACGTTCCATCATCATAGACAATTCTAGATGGCTCAATCCATTTATCTAGATGAAACGATTCTACAAAGAAATCAATATTTGGCTTGATAGATGCAGATGCGATTGTGAATGGAATATTTGATTCTTTTAAATAATCAAAATACTCTTCGGCTCCCTTTACTAAATGAAATGTTGCCTGATCTTCTTTACAAAATTGACGATAATATTCTTCTTTTAACTGCGAATATTTTTCCATTTCGGATGGATCACACGTTCCACCAAACATATATTCAACAACTTTATTGTTTGGTACACCATTAATATGTTCGTGAAGTTCTTCTTCATCAATTCCATGATGACGAATATCTTGTGATATTTTTGACCATGCCAAAATATGTTTTGGATTGTCAAAAAACAATGTTCCATTAAAATCAAATATGACGCCTTTGTACATTACGAAACCACCCTAACCTTAAAATCATTTACTTGCATTAAAAAGTAATCAACCTCATATAAGTTCAGTGTAAGCATTTCCTTCTAATAAGTCAACATTTTCAAACATATATTTATTATTCTCAAACATTTATGTTAGATTTAAGTAATATATAATTTTATTTTGTTTGTTCTTGTTTGTTTTATGTTGACTTAATATATTTTAAATGCTATCGTCTAACATAGAAGAAGGTATCAATATGTTAAAAAAAGAACGTTTAGTAAAAATTGCACATAAAGTAAATCAAAATGGAATCATTACCATTCAAGAAATCATGGATGAATTAGGTGTGTCGGATATGACCGCAAGAAGAGATTTGGATGAATTAGAAAAATCGGGTAAATTATTGAGAGTGCATGGCGGTGCACAAAGCCTTTCTTTTTCTATGGACCATGAATTAAGTCACATGGAAAAATCATCAGTTCAAATTGAAGAAAAGAAAAGGATTGCTCATAAAGCCGCAACCCTAATTTCAGAGGGAGAAACCATTTTCTTAGGTCCTGGTACAACCATTCAATTTTTGGCTGAACAACTTACAGGAAGAAACATTCGTGTTATCACAAATAGCCTTGCCGTATTTAATATATTAGTAAATCACGCTCCTACTGAAGTCATACTAACTGGCGGTGATTACAGAGATAACACAAATACATTTGTGGGTCCTATCACAAATTTAGTATTGGGTAAATTAAAATATAATAAAGCCTTTATCAGTTGTAACGGAATCTACAATTCATCCATCACAACCTATTCATTAGAGGAAGGAGAATCTCAACAGATCGCATTGGATAATTCTAAAAATAAATATCTATTGGCTGATAATAAAAAATTCAATCATGCAGACTTCTATATTTATTATGATCTATTTAACTTTGACACTTTAATTACCGACAACACCATTGATGATGAGGTTTTATCACATTACAAACAATATGTACAAATTATGACAGTTTAAAAGGAGACAAAATTTGCCTCCTTTTTACTCTTCATCCTCATCATCTTCACGATCTACACGTCTGAATAGATGTTTCTTTTCTTTACCCGTATGCTGTTCTAAAGTGTTCCAATCTGTATCTAATTCTTCTTCACTTTCAGAAGTATCATAGAAATCTTTACTTTCTTCGATTGCACGACTTTCACGAATCCTTAATTTAGATTTTAATTCACGAGCCCTCTTCTTAGATTTTCTAAGCATTCTTCCATACGTACAGAATACAATAAATGAAATCAAGAATAGCCCAGCACACAATGCGATACCTGCTAAATAGCCTTGGAAATACACTTGTAATAGTCCTGTCACAACGCAACATGCCATACAAATAAACACTAAGAACATTGTTGAGCGACATGAACTTGAATATTTCTTAAAGAAACGGAATTTTTCTGAATCATTATCAATTTCTTTACGATATTCTCCATCTTCTTCTTCATTTCTAAAAGTAAACCAACCCGCATCACTTTTCTTTTTACCATCTGATTTAGAAACCAATTTCCATCCATCAGATTCCCACTCGCGCCATTGATCTGCATCTGGCTCATCCACAAAATAGTTCATTGAATAATAATACGTTTTTGGCTGACCTTTTCTAAAGAAATATTTCTTTCCTTCTTGACGCACAAAGTGATAACCTTCACTAGATTTATCTTGAAGATATTGTTCTATTTTTGGATATTCCGCATATAAGAATTTCTTTCTTTCCTCATAAAGATCTTCATCTTCACCTTCATCGTCATCCACATATTCGTCCTCAAAATCCTCTTCATCATCCAATACTTCTTGAACTGGCTGTTCTTCCTCAATTGGTTTCGCATTAAAAGACTTTAATTCGTTTTCAATTGATTCTGTTGTAAAATCATCATCAACATCCAATTTTTCAACAACGATCTTTTTAGGTTCTTCTTCAACGAATTTTGGTTCTTCTTCAATGAATTTTGGTTCTTCTTCAACCAATGGCTTATCATCTACTTTTGACTCTTCCACAACATGCTTTTCAATAGGTGCCTCTACTTCTTCAATTGAAGTACTAGGCGTGATATCTACTGACTCTGCAACTTCATCGTCAAAAATATTCTCATTGATTTTTACATGTGTTCTTGCACTTCGTTTTCCAAAGATGGTTTTCTTTTCTGGCTCTTCATCAATATGGAAAATGTTTTCAGCATTAAAATCATGTAATTCTGGTTCATGTATATCTAAAGATTTAATTCGATCCGTTCTTTTTAGACGTCTAAGCTCTTCTAAAGCACTGGGATTCTTTTCATTTTCATTTGCCATAAATATCCCTCCAATTATAATATTGTACTAATTTAATGTATATTCGTCAAATTCACTTGTGTATTTACCATTCTTGAAAATATGGATCTTTTTACCATTTTTTAATGTAGCTTCAATCGATAAATCACTGGTTCCTACCATGAAATCTACATGCGTAAACGATTGATTCATACCATGTTCCAACAATTCTTCTTCACTCATTTCTAAACCCTTTTCAATGCATTCATTATAGCTTGCACCCAAGGCAAAGTGGCAAGAAGCATTTTCATCAATCAATGTTTCATAGAACAATGTATTCAATGCACTAATAGGTGATCCATAAGGAACCAACGCAATTTCACCTAAGTATTTAGCCCCTTCATCTGTGTCTAAAATACTTGTCAAAACCTCCAAAGCACTGGTAAAGTGCCCTTCTGTATGTATATCCTGTGATTCCCTCAAGGGGGGCTAAATATATTTTCATGTGCTTCTCCTGTTATATTGTATTTAAGCAGATAAAATCATCCACTTCGCTACTTGATCCGGTTAAATTCAGTTGTTTCATTTTTCGTATTATTTCGCAATATTCGTCTTAAATCCGATTTTATCAAGTGCAGTACCGATGATCACAAACATAATGGCACTTCCACCTGACTGTACAATACTTCCGCTGACAGAAGTAAAGAAGGATGCTGTAAATCCAAACATAATTCCTTCTGCAATATAGTATCCTGTTGCTGAGATGGCGAATGCAAGAAGTAATGCAACTACATTTCTCTTTGTGACCAGCTTTGTTCCTTTAGAAGAAAACGGAAGACAGATCAGCATTTTGATAATTATGGTTGCAGGCGCCCATACAGGTGCTGTCAGAAGATCTGCCAGGCCACCTCCGATCGCTCCTGCCGCACATGCGTAAGGTAGTGGCAGAAATGCTGCTGCCAGATAGATCATCGTGTCACCCAGATGTACATATCCTCCGTTCACCCCTACCGGAATGTGGAAGATATAAGCTGTCATTAAAGTAGTTAATGCTGCCATTACCGCTGTGGCTGTGATCCTTTTCACTGT
>OLGI01002225.1_pt1 | contig 14637 bp, 9 predicted proteins | sample 1605221 | NCBI WGS metagenome assembly OLGI01 (sample SAMEA3888915, study PRJEB22519) | human gut metagenome | biome: human gut; feature: human-associated habitat; material: faeces | place: Denmark | collected 2010 | reverse complement strand
ATCCCCACGGACATAAATCAACTGGAATATCTCGGACGGGGTCCCGAGGAAAACTATTGTGACCGGAATAACGGAACGCTTATCGGCCATTACAAAAGTACGGCCGAGCAACAATACGTTCCATACGTACGGCCACAAGAAAACGGCCACAAGACAGAAACCCGCTGGCTGGCACTCACGGATAAAACCGGGAAGGGCCTCCTGTTTATTGCCGACTCGAACTTCATGGAGTTTAACGTTTCCCGCAACCGGATTGAAGATTTCGACGGGGAAGAATCCAATCGCCCGTACCAATGGCAAAACTTCACGCAAGGAGAATCCCATGACCCGCTCATGGCGAAAAACCGGAAACCCAAACAAACGCACGTCAATGACATTTTCCCCCGCAATTTCGTGGAAGTATGCTTGGATCACCGTATGATGGGTGTTGCCGGGGACGATAGCTGGGGTTCTCAACCTTACCCCAAATACAAGCTCCCGACAAACAAAGATTACCACTGGAGTTTCACCATTCTACCGATCAAAAATAATATGGAAATCAGCGAGAAACTAAGTTATCAGTACTTACCTTAGAAAATAAATGAAGTCGTACTTTCATCGGTACGACTTCATTCATCTCACACGATTCTCATGATCTGCAACCAGAAAAATAAACCACCTAGGCGACTCTTTAATCTATAAATAGCCTCCCTTTTACAAGCTCGCACGTCTTTTTCCGGAAGAGAAAGAATTTCTGCAATTTCCTTGTTATTCCTACCTTGAAAGTATAACCAAAATATCTCCCTGCAATCTTCAGGTAATTCCGTAATAGCTAAATACAACTCTTGATAAATATCTTCCCGTACCAAATTAAAACCCTTTCGTCCAAATGATCACGGACAAATATAAAACATTCTTTCCAACAAACAAAACCCTATATAGTGGATAAAGTTTATAGACTGATAAAGAATGTAAAGTTAGCCTTAAAACAGGAACAAGTTGAAAAAATTAAACAGGATTTATTCCTGCGCAAGGCCTTAAGTTCTCTACCCACAAAGAGACCTCCGCACATATTTCCAGCACAATTTCTTTTGTTTTCTACACGACCTGCATAACCAATCAAGGCATCAATTGACTCAAAAGTATTTTCAAATGAGTCTGAAAAAAGAATCACTCGTTCAACAATTTATCTCTTTCCGCTCTCAAAACCATTTCCAAATCTACCCATTCTGGGTACCTGTTACTTTTAAGATACCAAATTCCATTTTCAAACAAGTAAATGTAATCTTCCTCCTTTTCTGGCATTTCATCATACACTATTGGTTTTTCATCAGCCCAAACGCCATCCGGATAACAAATATATTGCATCAGCATCGTTCCAAGAATAGAAGATACATTACCACCTAATAATAGATTTATAATCTTATCGTAATCATTATAGATATAATACAAATACACGCCCATTCCCGATGGATAACTATCGTAATTATGATAGATCATAATGTACCTTTTAGACAATTCAACCCACTCTACTTTATCCACCCCAGCCATATCACAAGTAATTCCAAGTGGTAGACGTGAAGGTTCAAATTTCATCTTTTTACCAATATCTTCGTCTTTCAACTTTAATACAATACTTGCTCTCGTACTCATGATTATTCTCGTGTTTAAACTTCTACAAGCAAAAGTATGAATATTTTACTTGAATATCAATTTATATTAACGTGAGTTCGATATAAGAACAGATTTATATCCCTGAATAATACAAGTATAGCATTACACGAGAGAGAAAACCGCCGTGAGAACACGCTCCAATGTTTCAATGTAGCGCCTCCTCCCCCGTCCAAATACGTACATTTAGCTTGGAAATCTTGATGTTTCAGACACGAATAACGAGATCTGTCAAGATGCAATTCCTAGGGAAATACCGGGGAAGAACCGTAGAAGATAGGGATCACCTTCGGTTCACTCTCGGTACACCTTCGTTACACTCTCGCTCACAAGCATCCAAAGACCGAGAATGAACCGGAAGTGATCCAAGAGTATCCCGGAAGTACCCTCTTCCATCCTTAGGAAAACTAAAAGATAAAAGTTGATGAAACCTGTAACTTGCTAACCTGTAACTCGCCGAAGGCGAATCCCGACTGGGACCTAGATGCTCGCCCGATTATCGCCACCATTTTAACAGATAGAAAACAAAAATAACATACTCAAATATCCCGTCAAGCGGGCCAATAACAGGCCTATTCACGCTCAGAAATAAAATTTCAGTCCACTATATCCCCGGTAAAGGGCCGGGATAAGGGATACATCACCTATTCCGGCGCTTCCGGGGTAGCGGAACACCGGTATATTCCCGGCCTTTTTCTTAACAAATGGGACAAATATGCTTTATTATATCGAACTCACGTTAGATTACGTTTTACTGGGACAATATGACTTTTTATGAAAACGATTCGTATTGTTACCTTGAATTTTCTATTTTAACCTACACTTAGGACTATATGCTCATTCAATATGAATTTCGTCAAATACATAAGATGAAGGTGCATATTTCTCCAATACAAACAGAATATAGCGAATATCCACGACAATATTTCGACAAATATCCCGATGATAGCGATAATCGGAAGCAACCCCTTGCCACAACCGGTCAAAGTTAATACCCACCAATTCACCCTTAGCATTCACGACAGCGCTACCGGAATTTCCACTAGTAGTATGCGCATCGGTCAAGAAACAAACTCTCAATCGTCCATCTTTATCGCCATAACGACCATAATCTTGTTTTTGATATAAATCCCGCATTTTCTTTGGAAGATAGTATTCCGAATCATTGGGATTATTCAAATACTTATCATACATACCATCCATAGTTGTATAATAACGATATGATAATCCATCTTCCGGTTCACATCCTCTTACCGTCCCGAAAGATACCCGTAATGAACCGTTTGCATCCGGATATAGTACTTGGTCTTGTTTCATCTCCAGCATACCTTCTTGAAAAACCTTATACAAGGGTAACATTTTCATCTGCCACGCTCCCCGTTGACGTGAAATTCGCTCTACAAAAACACGATAATAATTTATGGATAACTGATACAAAGGATCTTCCGTGATCACCTTTACACCGTTCTCTTTATCTGACATCAAAAAGTTTAATAAATCCTGCTGTTTCGTGAAAATCGAATTAGCGAACAAATCTTGAGACAATTTTTCCACATCCCCGCCATATCGCTTCATCGCATTCTCCATAACTTCCGTATGAAACTTCATGGGCATCCCTTCATAATAACGCACTAACATATTACGGAAAGTCTTACGATCAATTTCGTATGACCAATTGCCGAAAAACTGTTTTGTCAGCCCAATAAGACGATTGGATTCACTTTTTTGGCTTGCTTCTTTCACTGGTTTCCGGCCATTATATATGGCAACCAATTTCTCGAATTTTCCAATAAAAGGAACAATTTCCGCACCATTTAACCCGGCTTCCGAAAAATAGTCGTTGGCCAAATTATACTCGGAAAGCTCCTTGTACACCTCCCTCATATCCTCCAGCACGGTTCCATACTTCGCCTTACGTTCAGGAGACGCCTCCACCCATTGCTGAAACGCTTCCTCTTCCCGCCTCTTTTCCTCGATCAAATTCATGTGGCGTACCCCTTGAATCTCACCTTTCCACTTCAGATAAGAATTGGAAATCGACGAAATCCGGGTAGAATAACGCAATCTTAACCCGGGATCAGCTTCCATTTCCTGTTTCAAAATAGCTAGCTTCTCCCCACGAATCTGCACCTTTGCCGCATTCTCTTTCTCAATGATCGCCTCCAAACCAAAAGATGGAATATATTGTTTCGTGGAGGCCGGGTAACCGAGCACCATGGCAAAATCATTCTCCTTCACTCCCTTCAATGAGATCTTTAAATAATTCGTCGTTTTATACGGCACATTTTTCTGGTTATAAGCCCTAGGCTCATTCTGGTCATTCACATACACCCGCAAAAATGCGAAATCACCTGTATGCCGAGGCCAACTCCAGTTATCACTCAAACCTCCGAATTTACTGATTGACATGGGAGGGGCAGCCACCATACGCACATCTTTAAACAAACGATACACCGACATGATATACTGATTATTAGCAAACAAACTTTGCACCCGCATTTCCAACTTTTTCCCTTTCGTGACCTCTTCCGCCAATTTTTTCCCATTCTCATCAATCTTACGAGAATATTCCGCTCCACTCAATCCTTCCGTTCCCTCCATAATCCGGTCGGTCACATCCTCCATACGAATTAATTGTTTCACCATCAAGCCTCTACACAAACTTTCCTCTTCTCTTTTAGACGCCCAATACCCGTATTTCAAAAAATCATTCTCCGGAGTTGAAAAGCGTTCAATATAACTCATGATACAATGAAAATTCGTAATCAACAACCCTTCATTTGAAACAAAACTAGCGGAACAAAAACTTCTCAAGTTATCAGGTCCTTCCGACACGAGACCGATAATCGCATCTTTCAAACAAGCCTGATTCACACTATATATCTCCTCGGCAGATAGCTTTAATCCTTTTTTACGCATCTCCGCGAATTTCTGTTCTTTCAATAATATCGGTAACCACATCCCCTCATCCGCTTTCACTCGCCCCACCGCAACCATTAACACAATCAATCCTAACAATAGCGTTCTATACATAACCTTATCTCTTTAATAAATCCATTATAAATCCGATATGTTCGGAATATTTTACTTGACGTTCTAATTTTTTACTCAATCGCACGATCTCGACATGCACCGCTGTTCTTTTTAAATAATCATTTGCCTTTCCCGATCCTCCCTTTTCGTCATTGATTTTCTTCAATGCCAGCACATAGGCAATTTGCCTATTCTTTTCATACTCACTCCATGATTTTTTATCCGGAAATAAATGCGTTGATATATCCTGCAAATATTCCTCGATAGGATAGACGGAACCAATCAATCGACTCAAAAGATTCGGAGATACCAGCGTTGCCAGCATTTCCCCTTGACGGTTCATCAACGTCTCGGTTTTATTCCCGATCAGACCGAATAATCTCCGGTCGCATAACCACTGCTCGCTCTCCTGTAATTCATCTACAATAAATTGTACCGCTTTCTTTTGCTGTTCTTTATCCACTTCCACGTAGCGAGCCTCGTACTGTCCCACAGTTCCCGGGAAATAATAGACCCCTCCAATATAAGAGGCACAATTATTCATATACTTGAAAAATTGTTTGACACCCGCATCATACATCTCGATCATCCGGTCATAAGAACCTCCTTTATCAGAACACCAATCAATCAAGTGACTCATGATATACCGTAAATTCAATATCCCGTAAGTCGATGATTTTAATAAATCATCCCCCAGCATATCAGACTGCCCGGAAGGATCCGGAACAACTGGCCCCATGGCCATATTGGCATATAAATACAATGGATCATGTCCTTTTTCCCGAAACATCCGATCCAACACGGGGAGCTCTTCCTCCGGGGTCTTCACATCAAATATGGGAGTATAAGCCCATTGCACGGAAAAATAATCAAAAGGCCCCAAAATCGGGGGAGTCATTTTCACTCCTCGTTCAAAATCACCCGGCTGCGCCACATAATTATTTCGGGCATAATCCATTATCGACGCTGTCGTCCCGTATTTTCGTGTGAAAGAAGGCGAACGTAATGAATCCACCGGATAAGCAAACGAGGCTCTCATATTGTGTTTCATTCCTAACGTATGCCCGGTTTCGTGAGCCACCGCATACCGAATCAATTCTCCCATGATCTCTTCACTCAACTCCTTGTTTCTCGCTCTAGGATCTGCGGCTGCCGTCTGTATGAAACGCCATTCCTGTAATAAACGCACCACGTTATGGTACCACAAAATATCTGCTTGAATGATTTCTCCCGAACGGGGATCAGTCCAAACTCGACCGGCAGCATTTGCCTCTTCCGTGGGGATATAGCGAAAACAACTTACCGTTAAATCTTCACTATTAAAATCTTCCCCGGGAAAATCCCGCACTTGTATGGCATTTTTAAAACCAATGGCCTCGAACGCCTTATTCCAATCCAATATTCCCAACCGGGCATACTTCTTTATCAACTCCGGTGTTGCCGGGTCAAAATAGAACACAATTGGACGGGCGGGTTCCACCAACTCTCCCGCCTGATAACGTACCACATCCTCCGGACGAGGTTCAATTCTCCAACGGGAAACATATTTCGGACGATACACTCGTTTTGCCGTATTATAGACCGTTTTTACACTTGAAAAATATCCCATTCGTTCATCCTCGTAACGGGGTCTCATAGGTTCCTTGGGAAGCACAAGTAACGTGTAATTAATTGTTACAACCAAAGGAGTCTTTCCTCCCACATAAGCATAGCGAGTCGTTACATTAACCCGGTTCTCGTGGTTTGAAAAACGGACGATACCGGAAGCCTTCGACTCCAACTTCCCCTGTTTCATTCCCCCGGGTAATGGCGACAACTCGCTAATCTCATCATTAAAATAACGAGTCACATCTATCACGTAAACTCCTCGACTTTCATCCCGACGGACAAGATCAAAAACCTGCATTACCGGAATCACATGATTACGTGCAATCAATTCTGCGGCAACATCCGCCTCATCCCACACGGCATTAGAGATTCTTCTTTCCATATTCAGGTATTTCCCATTCGGAACGAATCGCACCACGATAGGGTCACTCATGGTCTGCCCTGCCGATATATTCTTCTGCACGCTCAAATTCACCACCCGAGAACCAAAAAGCAAGTCCCTCCCTAATAAAGAATCCGCCACCTCCAAAAAATAAGTATTATTCTGCTTTACAATTCTCAAAGGTTCTCCGGCCCAAACATACAAACCACAAATCAACTGCCCGCAAATAAGCACGAATTCACACAAAAACTTCATTCTATTCATTTTAAATACATATCATGACACAAAATACTAAATGATATTTTCAAACATCATCTACCTCGGACATCACCTCGCCATTAAAGTGTTAATATTCCAATAGATATGCCTCCATTAAAACGAGATCCGAATTTATCGGTAAAAATATTCCCAGCATACGCTTTTACATATCCGGTCAAGGACGTTTTTTTCAATTTCATCGGAAAAGAATATTGAACATCTATTTTCGTGTCTAAAGTCTTGGCATCGAAATATTTCAAATCCGGATTCAAAACATTTTCAGTAAAAGTATTCTCTTTGGACAAGTTCATTTTGGTTTCCAACGGTAACGAACCCTTCAAACCTGCATGCACCCAAAGTTTATGTGCATTTTTATTTACTACTCGAACCGCACCCTTCAGACCTACACGCAAAGAAGAAATCTCACGCGTAGACTCAGGCAGCAAGTAATGATCTTTCAAATATTCATATTCACCATTTACTCCCACAAGCCAGTTATAATCTTTACCCGAAATATCTCCCTTGTAAAAAGTATAATTAGTCCGGACATTTAAAACATCATCTTTATACGTCACGAAATTATACAACGTCACCCATTTGCTTGAAACCATTCCGTTGTCATGAGTAATGTTTACTTGCTCCTGTACAAACTCTTCTGCTTGTCCCCCGACATAACTCGCTTGAAGATCCCAAGCATGAAGAACATTCACCCGCTCGTTTTTATATCCCGAGTAAAAAGTCACTTTCCGAGCATTATAATCTCCCGGCTCTTTTCGCTCATTGTCCACGACCTCTTCCATCAACCGCTCGTACCCCAAAGAAACCAGCCAAGACCCACGTTCCCCCGTTAACTTGTATTGTAAATCTCCCCCAACGACATCTGCCACGGTACGACGGGCCACCTTCCCCAATTCCGTTGTCATCCAATAATTTTCCAACCCCTCGAATAAATAGTATTCAAACTGTTTCTCTCTCTGTACAGTCGTTATATTATCCAAACGTTGTTTCCGGAAACGATAATAAAAATCCAATCCTAACGCGTGCCTCTCTGAAAGCCGATAAGTCATTGACGGGATAACAGCATAATCAGCTAACATAACCCGGGAACGCGGATCCCGCAATCGGGACAAATCGCCCACGGAATAATTCAATCCCACTCCCAAAGTAAAACGTCCGAGGCTCCCCGTTGCAAGTTTCACTTTCAAATCGAACAATTGCCTATCGTAACTTCCCTTTACACTCCCTCCATATTGGTAAGGACTTGTATATTCTTTCAAGATCACATCCGACCATGCCCGCTCGCTCTCCCGATCCATCGTGAACTTGAAACTTCCCCAAACATAGAGATTACGAGCAATTTTAGTATAACGTTCCGCAAAAAAATTCAATCCATTCATCCGACTGCCTTCTTGAGCTTTATGATAATCTCCGGAAGAATGGAACACACCAAACCACGCATCCCCGTGGTTTGCCACCGGATCAAATCCCAATCCGGAAGCATTGCGAGTAGGCAACCACAATTGTCGCACCAACTCCAATTGTTGCATCTCCGGAGTAACCACACTCATCGTGTCTGTCGAAGTCTGACTTCTTCCAACCACACTCGTGAAGAGTGCAAAACACAAGTATATATATTTCTTATACATCACTTTCTTATTTTAATTATTCCTGAGGTTGTAATTCTGGTTTCGTGTAGATCAAAGGCCTAATGTCGGATGTACACACGAAATCTTCCAGAGAATTATTGGTATCCTGCAAAACGACACGTCCATCTTCTTCCACTCTTGCCACTTTTCTCTCGATACTTTCACCGGTTCTCCCCGCTGCCGTGGACAAAGTCTGGTATGAAGCGTCAATTCTCGCCGGCATCCTCTTTTTCGAAAGATCAATTTCCTTCGCATTATACTTCAAACATTCCACCCCATCCAAAATGGTACTTGTTGCAATCTGTAAATACCAAGGTTGAGAAGGCTTGGCATCCGGTTTTTGTTTTTTCTCTAAATCATTCACGTCCCCTTCATATCGGAATAACACCAGCTGATTTCCACCGCCAACCACCATATTCAACCAATCTATATTCGGGTATGCCTTATAAACATGCGGTAACTGTTCAACCAGACTGTTCTGTGGTTTATTGATCGCTTTTACCTCGTAATCCGCGACGGTTAAATCCAATGACAAAGGAGCGTCTATTGTATGATTTATCGCCTGCCGGGCAATTAATATACTTTCGCCCGGCCCCAAATCACGAGTTGGCAACCTGAAGACATCCTTTGCATAAATGTACTGTTCTTTTTCATCTGCAAACCAAGGTGTACTCTCGGTCTCCAGTAAAGCGATATGCACATTCTCCGTTGAGATTGTCTGATCTGAATTATTATACAACTCGATGTACTGATCCACGTCATAATTCTTATTATTCGCATTCTTCGTACCGGAATAATAAATTTTACTAAATATCAAACTTTGACGTATTCCCACCTGCAAAGTCAATTCCCCGCTATAATTCTCGTAAATTCTCAAACCCGGTAATGTCCCGTTAAGCAACACATCATTTACTTCAATAGGAGGCTCTACCATATTATCATACTCCTCCCGGGGCAACACGTAAGAAACGGCTAAACTATACACACCGGGCAAAAGATTCTGGAAAACGGCCACCCCATCCTCGTTCGTCACAGCCCTATAGGAACTTTCTGTCCCCCGAATCACAACTTCCTTGTTAGCAAAACGAGTATCTATAAAATCATCTTGTCCCAGACTAATCTTAATCTCGACCCTTTGCACCGACTCAATATCATCTGTCGACGGCATACATCCTGTAAACACTCCGCCAAGCCCACAAAAAACAATTAAATATCGAAATATATCTATTATTCTCATAGCAATCAACATTACAATTTAATAGAAAGTTCCACACCAAAAGCAAACGTGTTCTTATTTCGTTCGCCTAAAGTCTTCGACTGATTATTATGTTGCCAAGGCTCATAATAAGGCAAATTATTCACGTAAAACGAAAAACCGGCAAAATCAGATATACTCTTTGTCAATCGGAAATTCATCAACCATAGCACAGGCTCTTTCGTCGCTCCTTTCACGGTCGGCTCTATAATTTGATCCTGCAACTTATATCCTTCCACCCGATACTCCGGGTCATTCCACATATCCTGAGTAATTTCATGATATTCCAACTTATTAGTCAAGTATCCCATGGGTACCCGCTTCGGATTCATAGATCTCGAATAATTGTACCAGATAACCTGTAACGTGGCAGAACCAACCATTTTTAACTTGGGAATATGGCAAACAGCTTGTAACTGAGTACTGAATTGTTTGTCAATATCCTTTTGTAACTTAGATGAATAAACCATCCTTAAAGGAGAAGCATCCACATCCCCGGAATACCCAACCGGACGAGAATACAAAGGAGCCGATGAATAAAGTTCAGAACGAGTGTAACCACCTCTCAAGTAGAGATCCGTCCGAATGGGATTGATTTTACCCAAGTTGATTTCCAACTCAATTCCTTCATTCACACTTCCGCTCGTGTTTCCCGTCTCTCCCGTGGTTGTCATCACCGTATCCCGTTTATAAGGCTTAGTGTAATCCACGGTTGGCTTTCCTTCTCCCGGATTCGGGACAACCCCACCGTTAGAAGTATCGTAATAATCAAAAGCATACGTCACATACTTGGATAAACTTCCGAATCCCAAATCGTTTTTATCCCGGAATGCAGAGATAGATACCATCCTATCCTTAGGCAACTTTACATCAAATCCCACCTCGTAACGAGTCGTCGTTGAGTTTTTCAAACTGGAATTATTTACATGTATAATTCTCGTATCGTACAACATATATTGCTCGTCAGGATTACCCGTTCCGTAATTTACGATCATCCGATCCACGTATTTCAAATCCGGGTACAAATGAGTTAATCCCGGAGTCTTGGCATTCTTTCCATAAGCGGCTTTCACATCCAACCATTTTAGCGGAGAGAAAGATAAGTTCACCCGCGGAGATAACGACCACACGCTCTCACTCTTCCCCGGTTGTAACACCGTGTATCGAAGTCCTGCTTGTATCGTAATCGGACACTCGTTAATATTAAGCATGATATTATCCTCAAAATAAGCTGCCAGTTGATTCAAGGCCGGGATCTCGTTAAATCCTCTCGGGCGGGCACTGGTTGGTCTCAACGGCAACGCGTCGTTCGTGTTGTAATCCCCTTTCCCGCGATTCTTGCTGTAACGATACTCCACTCCCAAGTTAAAACGCTGATTCAACGGCCCAACCTTCACGAAGAAATCATTACTCACTTTGGCAAAGACACTCAAAGGCTTACCTATCGTACCTCCGGAAGTCGCGTACGAAGCCGGCAACAATATCGCCTCATGAATTCCTTCCTCCTTGGCCGTAAAAATCGGAGTCCGTCCCGTGGAACTGGACACGATTTTAGACGTGAAATAATCAGAATGTCCCGTCGTAACCCCCACATTGTACCTCAATGTCCTACTCAATGCCTTGTTAAAAGAAAAAGTCCCCTCATGACTGAATTTCAATGTATAATCTTTATTTTCAGTATATGTTCCATCTTCCACCTCATCCGGATCTTGCTGAATATTATCAATAATACCGGAATACCCGAAACGGGTTGTCATACGCCATACCCCGAACGTGTTCATGTAAGCGACAGAAGCATTGATCCGGTCAAACGAATTTGTTTTCTTACGGGGATCTCCCGAGGATTTCAAATAATCAAAACTACCATTCAAAAAGCCACCGTCATTTCCCAATCTCCATCCTTTGCCCAAAGAGGCCTGCACGATCGAGGGATTCACTTTCACCCGTGCCTGATAGTGGCTTTTCCCCACGCTAGTTTTCACGATCACGGCCCCCGCGCTCAAATCTCCGTACTCCACGGAAGGAACACCGCGAATCACCTCTACCGATTCAATATTATCGGTCCCGATTTTCCGCAAGTCATAACCACCTCCTACAACATTAAACTCGTTTGAATTCAAATTCACATCATTCGACATCGGAATGCCATCCACCATTATCGATACCCCGAAAGCATTATTTTTGTCCGCATTCAACGTCCGCAAATAAAACTGTTCGGGACTTGTCATATCACTATTCTGTCTCAACAATTGTCCGGGTAGTAACTGCATTAAATCCGCCAAGCTCGTAGCTTGCAAATGATCAATCGCCTGCCGCCCAATCTTAGAACTTGTAGCCTGCCCCGCCTCATTTTTAGTAGCCACCACATTCACCTCATCCAACGCCAAAGAAGTTTCAACCATACGAATTTCCAAGGAAAAATCAACCTCCACATTTATTCCCTTCCTGTAATTTTCATATCCTAAAATCTGAAGTTCCAATTCCGTTTTTCCTAATGGAACTTGTTTCAGAACCGCGATACCGTTTATATCCGTTACAGCGTATATACCCAATTCTTTCAAAATACACGCGACGCCCACAAGTGGGATTCCTGCCACGCTATCTTTCACGAGTAACGTCACGTTCGTACGCCGCACGCTCTGCCCGGGTAATTGCACGGGTTTATCCACAATCGCTACCTGAGTTCCAATGATTCGATAGGTATAGCGACTATTCTTAAACACCTGGTTCAACACGCTATCCACTCGAACATTCTTCACGGAAATATTCACCTCTTTCACACTCTTCTCTTGAGCATCATTAAAAAAGAACCTGTAATCCGTCTGTTTCATCATCTCCTCGAACAACACGGAGAGAGTAACACCTTTCAAATCCAATGTCACATACTGACGTTCGGTCTGTTGAGCGAATCCGGCAGTTGACACGCAAAATAAAATTCCTACTAACGTAGATACCAACAAAAATCTTGGGTCTAAAATTTTTATCCGGTTCCTACAATACTTCTTGATTTTTTTCATAGATTTGTAAAAACTAGTTGATAATAATAATTATTAAACTACTTCAGTAAAGAGTATCTATATGTTTGGTCGCATCTGGTACTCTTTTCTTTTTTAGTTCTTCAATATAACACGGTTTCCATCAATCATATAATTAATATTTAAATTTGCACATATTGTCTGTAAAACAATCTCAAGCTCACTTCGTTCAAATACCCCACTAAATAACAACGCACTCGAATGTAAACACTGATTTTCAATTTCCACCCCGAACCAACGTTCCAATTTGCGTATCACATCCGCAAAGGGTTCATTCTTAATCACCAACACGCCATCCTTCCATGCAACCAAACGGGCTGCATCCACTTCTTTGGTAGAAATTTCACGTGATCCCAGATCCAATGCAATCTGCTCATTCGGTTTCGCTATTACAACATGATTACCCGATCTTACCCGGACAGATCCCTCCACTAAAGCCATATAAATCTCACCACGATCACCATAGGTATTCACCTCGAAAGAAGTTCCCAAAACCTCCGTCTCCATATCCTTCATCACCACGAAAAAAGGCCTATCCACATCCTTCGTCACTTCAAAATACACGTTCCCTTTTACCGTTACCACTCTTTTCCCCATTTCAAATCGTACAGGATAACGAATAGCACTCTCCGAATTCAACCAAACCTTCGTTCCATCAGAAAGAATGATCGAAATACGCTCTCCTGCCGGAACCGTGATCTCATTCATTGCTCCTTCTTTCACATCTCGGTTCTCCGATGTTTCCACATTCTCGTACACCAATTCATTCCTCCCCTCTTGCTTAATATTTACATTACCCGTTTTCTCGTATATCACCCCACGTTTCTCATTTCCCACAACCACCTTTTCACCGTCAGCCAAAGTCAACATCACCCCCCGTTCATTCGGAATCGTTATGTCCACATAGGCGATTGCTTGATCATCCATGTTTCCAGTCGGTTTCAAAAAGAAATAGACACATGACAGGATCACCGCCACGATCGCCGCATATCGCAACACTCTTCGCAAAACAACCATTCTTTTTTTTCTTTCCGGCAAAGCCAGCATAAACTGCTTGTAGTCCTGCCATCCCTCTTCCACGACTTGGTCATCACACTGAACACCTGTCGTCGTGTGCCATATTTTTTTATATTGTTCAAAATACTTTCGATTCTCTTCCGCACGAATCCATTCCGCAAACATTCGCACATCCGCACGCGTTGCAGTATCATCCAAAATCCGGATCAGTAATTCATCTATATTTCCCGAAGTATGATTCATAATTTTATCCTTCATACCCCTTAGACAAACAACTCCCGATTTACCCCTAAAAATCTAATCGAAAAAAAATAAAAATTTGAAGCAACCAGCCTAAATCTTTACGTAACCGCTTGATCGCTATGGTCATCTGAGCCTCTACCGTTTTCAAGGAAACACCTAATCGCTCTGCAATTTCCCTGTTTTTCAATCCTTCCACCTTGCTCAGCATAAATATTTCCTGACATTTCTTCGGTAACGCCCCGACAGAAGTCATTATAGCCTTTTCAATCTCCGAACGTTCCAACAGCAACTCGGCTTCCGGGGTTTGTACGATGGTCGAAAAATACAATTCTTTCAACTGTTCCTCCTCGTACTTCCGAATCATATCCTTCCGAGTAATAGAATTTATACAATTATTATACACGGCCCGATATAAATATGCTCGCGGGGAAATCGTAATCGTTAACATCGAACGATTTTCCCAAAGTCGATAATACGCCTGCTGAACAGCGTCTTTTGAGGCCTCTACAT